>Ga0182024_10018534_pt1 | contig 12949 bp, 10 predicted proteins | sample P32metaG_FD_120480 | JGI IMG/M metagenome (GOLD analysis project Ga0182024, IMG submission 120480) | Permafrost microbial communities from Stordalen Mire, Sweden - P3-2 metaG (Illumina Assembly) | ecosystem: Environmental > Terrestrial > Soil > Wetlands > Permafrost | place: Sweden: Stordalen...
CGACGTTCCCGCCCGAGGGCAAGTATCTCTACTACTCCGGCAACGAAAAGACGCCGGCCTTCGCCGCCAAGGCCCGCCCGGCGCCGCGCGGACATCGCGCCGTCGGTCCCGGCTACGGCGGCCCGCATTACTTCGCCGCCTTGTCCAGCGCGGTGAGCCGCGAGGGCGTGGAGGTGCTCCGGCACACGCGCTGCGAGCGACTGATCGCCGATGAGGCCGGACGGGTGGTCGGCGTCGAGGCTCTCAGCTTACCCGGCGACCGACACGCCGAGCATCAACAGCTGTACGAAACGGCCAGTCCGTGGAAGCCGCACAACGCCGCAGCGGCGGACCGGGCGGCGGCGGCGCTGCGGGCGATGGAAGAGCGGCATGGCCGGACACTCCGGATCCGGGCGCGCGCCGGGGTGATCCTCGCCACGGGCGGGTTCACCTACAATCCTCAGATGCTCGCCGAGCACGAGCCGGCCTTCGCCAAGCACTACAAGGTCATCCACAGGCTGGCGGCGGTCGGCAGCGACGGATCGGGGATCGCGCTCGGCCAATCGGCCGGCGGCGCGGTCGGCCGAATGAATTCACTCTATGTCGCCCGCAATATCGCCCCGCCGGCCGCCCTGCTCGACGGCGTCGTCGTCAACGAGGCCGGCCAACGCTTCGTGGCCGAGGACGCCTACACCAGTGTCGTCGGGGGCGCGATCGCCGCGCAGGCCAACAGCCGCGCCTGGCTGATCGTGCCGGCGGCCAGCCTGGGCGCCGCAATCAACCAGGCGGTGAGCGGCGGCTGGCACCAGTTCAAGTTCTTCGGCCTGCCGGCGCTTGCCAACATCGCCCTCGGCGGCACGCGGCGCGGAGCGACCATCGAGGGGCTGGCCAAGGCGGCCGGCATCGACCCGGTGGGATTGCGTCGAACGATCGAGGACCACGACGAGGACCTTCGCCTCGGAGCGCCGGACGCCGTCGGCAAGACCGACGGACTTCGCAAGCCCCTGGGGAACGGACCCTACTATGCGATAGATGTCTCGATCTCCAACAAGCACGCCTTCACGCCGTTCATGACGCTGGGCGGCCTGATGGTGGACGAGGAGACGGGGGGCGTGACGCGCGCAGACGGAAGCGTGATCGCGGGCCTCTATGCGGCCGGCCTCTGCGCCGTGGGACTGCACTCGAATGGCTACATCAGCGGCATTTCACTGAGCGACGGCGTCTTCTCCGGACGCCGCGCAGGCCGAGCCGCGGTGGCCGGGTCGAAGACCGAGCCGGCGCCGGAGTTCGTACGAAGCTCGACGAGCTGACGGCCTATCCTCCGGGGGCCGCCATGGCGCTGGAGATGCCCTGATCAGCCAGGACGAGAGAGCCTTGCAGGGCCCGTGCGGCGTCGGACGCCAGGTACAGGATCACGTCGGCGATGTCGGAGGGCTCCATCATAGGATTGCCGTAGGGGCTGAGCGTGCTCGCCTCGCGCCTGGCGAGCGACTGCCGCTGCTCGGGGGTGAGTTCATCGCCGCCGAAGCCGACCATGGCGGTGCGCACCGAGCCTGGCGCCACGGCGTTCATGCGGATGCCCGAGCGTCGCAGCTCGGGACCCAGGGACCGCGTGAAGTGGGCGAGCGCGGCCTTGCTGGCGGCATAGGCGGCGCACCCCTCGACGCTCAGCACGGCCGCCGCCGAGGCCACATTGACGATCGCGCCGCCGCCGCCCCGGCGCATCAGCGGCAGCGCCGCCCGGACCAGCATGATCGGCCCGAGCGCGTTGACGGCGAACATGGCCTGGATATCGGCCGCCGCCATCTGTTCGAGCGGCGCCCGGCGGAAGAGGCCCGCGCAGTTGACGAGAATATCGAGCCGGCCGTGACGGCGATCGACCTCCGCCATCAGAGCCGTGATCGCCGCGTCATCGGTCACATCGCAGCTCACGGCGTCGGTCGAACCGCCCTCTCGCCTCAGACCAGCGCAGAACGGCTCAAGGCTCTCGAGCGGCTGTTCGGAGGTCACCACGACATGGGCGCCGTTCTTCGCCAGGAGGCGTGATGTCGCCGCCCCGATCCCGGTCGCGCCGCCGGTGACGATGGCGATCTTGCCTTCAAACATTCACAGTCTCCTGGATACGACCGGCCATGTGCCCCTCACGGATGGCCATCAGCAGGTCGCGCGGCGCATTGGCGTCGCCGACCAGGTGCAGATCGTAAGGCCGGGAGGCGCGGGTTCCTCCGCCCAGGGCGCGATAGATATCCGCCTGCGCCTCGTTGTAGGTGACCAGCACTACGCCCTCGGCAGGCGCCCGCCACGTCTGTGCGCCGTCGAGGTAGCCCACCACGCAGCTGTCCTCGCCGATGGCGACCAGACGGGCGCCGACGTGAAGGGTGAAATCGCCCTGCCGCAACCGGCGCAGCGCCGGACTGGTCCGGACCATCGCCTCGATGTGCGGCGCGAAGGCGGAGTGCCGGGTGACGAAGGTGACCTTCGCCCCATGCACGACGAGATGCTCCGCCACCGCGATCGCCTCGTAGTGGCCGACGTCGTCGAGCACGACAGCGCTTTTTGGGAGCCGGTCCGACGGGGTGAGCAGCAGGTCGTGCGATGAGACGACATGGGGGCGGTCATACCCCGGGATCGGCGCCTCGGGGCGCGAGGCCTGCAGGCCGTCCATGCGGGGAAGCGAACCGGTGGCGACGATGACCACATCGGGCCGCTCGGCCAGGACATCCTCGGCGTCGGCGAAGGTCGACAGGCGGATATCGACTCCGGCGATGTAGATCTCCTGCTCAAGCCAGAAGGTGATGTCGCCGATGGTCGCCAGCTTGGGCGCCCGCTTGGCGATATTGATCGTCCCGCCCAACGCCGGCCGGGCCTCGAACAGCACGACCCTGTGGCCGCACAGGGCCGCGAGCCGCGCCGCCTCCATGCCCGCCGGACCCCCGCCGACGACGACGACCTTTCGGGCGACTGCGGCGGGCCGGATCAGATCCTCGGACAAGGTCCGTTCGGCGCCGACAGCCGGGTTCACCGTGCACAGCATCCGTTGGAGCGAGGTCCTGATACCGGCCACGCAGCCTTGGTTGCAGGCGATGCAGGGTCGCACGCGCTCGGCCTTGCCCGCCAGTGTCTTGGCCACCAGGTTCGGCTCGGCGATCATGGCGCGCACGAAGCTGACCATGTCGGCCGCCCCCTCGCGGATCGCCTGGTCGCCCTCCTCGAGGGTCCGATAGCGGCCCGACACCATGGTCGGCACATTGGCCTGGGCAGCGATCGGCGAGGCCGAGGGGAGCATGTAGCCGGCCGGCTGGTCCATCGCGCCCAGCATGGTCGAGATGCTGTAGGGACTGCCCATCGACGCGCTGACGAAGTCGACCATGCTGTCGGCGCAGAGGCGGCGCACCGCCTCGCCGGCCTCCTCCGGCGTTAGCCCTCCGGGCGCGTTATAGTCGGAAATACGGATACCGACCGGATAGCTTGGCCCCACGCGCCCGCGGACCGCGTGCAACAGCTCGCGTCCGAAGCGCAGGCGACCGTCGAGGTCGCCGCCATAGGCGTCTTCGCGCTTGTTGGTCAGCGGGCAGAGGAACTGGTGAACCAGGTAGCCGTGACCGAAGTGCAGTTCGACGCCGTCGAGCCCACCGGACTGGACCCGGACGGCGGCGGCGGCGAAGGCGTCGATGATCTCCTCGATCTGATCGGAGGTCATGGCGAAGGGGGTGTTCACCGTCCCCAGCGGGCAGGGCACGTTGGAAGCCGACAAGGGCGCGGCGCCGCTGGTCGGCGGCCAGCGATGGCCCCCGTGCCATAGCTGGACGAAGGTCCGCATTCCGTGCCGCGCGCAGGCTTTGCCGAGGGCGGCGAAGCCCGGAATGATCGAATCGTCCACCGCGTCGACGGTATGGTTGGCCGACGAGCGATGCACGACCGTGGCTTCGAGGATGTTCAATCCGACCCCGGATCGGGCCCTGGCTTCGTGGTAGGCGATCAGGTCTTCGCTGATGACGCCACGGCCATAGCTGGTGCCGTGGCTCGCGCGGGCGATGCGGTTCCTGACCTCGAGCCCGTTGATGACGATCGGGCGCAGGATGTGGTCGAGCGGCATGCCGGTTTCCTCACTGCGACCAGACGACGTTTCGCGCGACCAGATCATCGACCTCGGCGGCAGTGAAACCAGCCTCCGTCAGCACGTCGTGCGCGGACCGGCTCCGCCGCGGCGCGGGGCTGGACACCAGATCGGGGTGCGAGGAGAGGCGCGGCGCCGGCGCTGCGGTCAGGACGCCGTCGGCCGCGGTGACCGCGCCCCGGCTGGCCATGTGCGGATCGGCGGCGATCTCGTCGAGCGCGAGGACGGGGGCGCCGCAGGCGTCGACCGGCGCGAAACGCGCCGTCCAGTCGGCCTGGGAGCGGGTCTTGAAGGCGGCCGCGACGCGCTCGCGCAGCGCCGGCCATCCGGGGCGGTCCATCTGGGCGACCGCCGACGCGTCAACATCACCCAGTCCGAGGATCTCGAGCATGGCGGCGTAGAACTTCTGCTCGATCGCGCCGACCGAAAACCAGCGCCCATCGGCGCAGAGGTAGGTCCCATAGAACGGGGCCCGACCGCCGAGCATCGAGTGTTCCGGCTTGCCGTCCCACAAGCCCAGCTCGAGCTCGCCGAACATGGCGCCCAGCATGTAGGCTGCTCCATCGACGATGGCGGCGTCGACCACCTGGCCGCGCCCCGTGCTCTGGCGTTCGAAGAGAGCCAGCAGGATGCCGATGATCATCGTGTAGGAGCCGTTGGCGAGGTCTCCCAGCAGCCCCGGCGGCGCGGTGGGCCGCTCCTCGCCGACCACGCCGAGCGCCCCCGAGATCGCCAGGTAGTTGATGTCGTGACCGGCGCGCCGGGCATAGGGACCGGTCTGACCCCAGCCGGTCAGGCGGGCGTAGACGAGGCGGGGATTGATCTCCAGCAACACGTCGGGCCCCAGGCCGACGCGTTCCATCACGCCGGGCCGGAACCCTTCCACCAAGACGTCGCACAGCCGGGCCAGGCGGCGGACCGTCTCCTGGCCGCCGCCCGAGCGCAGGTCCAGGCCGATGACGTCCTTGCCACGCGACATGGCGACGGCGGGGTCGAAGGCCTGGGGATCCGGTCGCCGGACGCCGATGACGCTGGCCCCGAAGTCGGCCAGCATCATGGTGGCGAAGGGGGCCGGGCCAAGGCCGCTGAGGTCGAGGACGCGGACCCCGCCAAGCGGCCCACGTCCCGCTGGCGGCGCCGGCTCCACGGTCAGGCGAGCGCCGCGAGGCGAGCGCCCGACGAGATGTTCAGCAAGGGTAGCACCTCCCGCCCGAGAATCTCGACCATCTCCACGTACTCTTCGCCGGGCACCCCGCCCATGTCCATCTTGATCAGATTGACGTCGGCGCCGACCGTCTGGGCCAGGGTGCGCAGGCGGTCGGCGAACCGCTCCGGGCCCCCGACGATCGCCGGGCCCGACGTCGAGAGGAACTCGTAGTCGAAGGGGGAGATCAGATAGGCGGGCGGATTGTCGTTCACGCTCTTGATCATCGCCTGGTTGAAGGCGTGGTAGGCGCGATAGCGGGGTTCGAAGCGGGCGCGGGCGGCCGCATCGTCCATGCCGACCCAGCCGTGCCAACACGCGCCCACACGCGGCTCATGCTTGTGGTTCGCCTGAGCGAAGGCGTCCCGGTAGAGGTCGGCGACCGAGGCGAACTTGTCGGGGCGGCCGAAGGCGCTGGGAAGCATCAGGTTCAGACCCAGGCGCCCGGCGAGCTTGGCGGTCTCGGGCGAACTGCCGCCGCCCACCCAGAAGGGCAGCCGGTGCTGCTGCACGGGAATGGGCTGCAGATGCTGGCCGGTGATGGGAGCCCTGAAGGCGCCGCTCCAATGGACGGGCTTCCCCGGCCAGAGCTGGCACAACAGCTCCATCGCTTCGGCGAAGCGCGCCGCCGAGTCGCTCGCGGACTGGCCGAAGAGATCATACGTGCGTTCGAAGAAGTTGCCGCGCCCGGTCACGAGCTCGAGACGGCCGCCGGAAATCACGTCGACGGTGGCGTAGTCCTCGGCCATGCGGAGGGTGTCGAGATTGGCCGCGAGCGCCACGGCCGTGCCCAGGCGCAGCCGCGTGGTGCGCTCGGCGATGGCCGCCAGCAGGACGGCTGGCGAGGAGAACGTGTAGTCGATCCCGTGGTGCTCGCCGATGTAGACGCCCTGAAGCCCCACCCGGTCGGCGACCTGCGCCGCATCAATCGTCATCCTGTAACGCTCGGGCGCCGAGAATTTGCGGCCGGTCACCGGATCGTCGGTGATGTCCCCAAGGGACATGAGACTCACTTCCATAATCGCTCTCCCGAAAGAATGTCGGCATCAGTCATACACTGTATGGTTTCTAACGCAAGCCGCGTTTGGGGAAAGGCCCTTGCGACGCGGCCAGCGACGCAAATTTTCATGCGTCCAAGGTGCGGAGAGTGTTGCCGGCCTATTCGGTCGATGTTAGGTTAATTCCGGTGCGGGGCGCCAAAGCCCCACGGCCGGCGGCCGAGCCGGACAGGAGAGAGGATCGCTGAAATGCTCCACCACTTCGCAATCGCGCCCAAGAATTTCGAGATGGCCCATCATTTCTACAGCGAGGTGATGGGCTTCCCGCTGGTGGCCGGGGTCAAGCGCCAGGCGCCGGGCGGCGGCTGGACCAAGCACATGTTCTACGACATCGGCGACGGCGCGACGATGGCGCTATGGGATCTGAGGGGCATAGAGGGCGTCCAGCTCAACCCCGACGAGTGGCGCAGCGCGATCTCCACCGGCCTCGGCCTGCCGCGCTGGATCAACCACTTCGCCTTCAACTGCCGCGACGGCGAAGCGGAGCTGCAACGCCGCAAGCAGAACTGGCTCGACGCCGGCTACCACGTGGCCGAGGTGGATCACGAGTTCATCCGCTCGATCTACGCCTACGATCCCGACGGCAACCTGGTGGAATGGACCTACGACACCCGGCCGCTCAACGAGGCGGATCGGGCCAAGGCCCTGGCGATCCTGGCCGACGACACGCCCGCGACCGAAGGCGACTACGAGGGGCCCTTCACCCGCTCGACGGTCCCCAAATACCGTCCGGATCCCAAGCCCCTGCCCGTCCCCACCCCCGAAACCGTCGGCTGACACGTCTCTTCACCGCCAACAACGCGGGGCAGGTTTGACCGAGATCCTTCGCGACCTCGTCGAGGAGGCCAAGCTGGACCGGGTCGCGGTGCTGCGCCGCCTGGTCGAACGGCTGGGTGCGATCAAGCCGGCGGGGGAGGACCGTTTCGTGGTTGCGCCCGCCGCCGGGGCGTTCGACCGCGTCTATGGAGGCCAGAGCCTGGCCGAGGCGCTGATGGCCGCTGCGGCGACGGCGCCGGCGGAGCGGCGGGTCAATTCGGCGCACGCCTATTTCCTTCGGCTGGGAGACCCGACGCTCCCGACCCACTATGTCGTGGAACGACTGCGCGACACCCGCTCGTTCTCGGTGCGCCAGGTGCGGGCTGAGCAGGCCGGCCTGCCTATCCTCACGGCCACCTTTTCCTTCGCCTCGCCCAACCACGGAATCGCCCATCAGGGGACGATGGAGGATGCACCGCCGCCCGATGACCTGACCTCGCGGGATCTGGAGCTGATGGCGCTCTACGGCGCCGAATTGCCGCGAAACGCGGGGATCCCATGGCCGATCGACATACGGCACGCCGACCATCGCCCCTGGAACGATGCGATTGGCAGCGGGCGCCACCGGCTGTGGATGCGGACGGACGAAGACCTGCCGGACGATCCGCTGCTGCACGCCGCGGTGCTGCTCTACGCCAGCGATCTGACGATGGCCGACGCGGTCACCGTGCAACATCCGCTGAAGTGGCGAGACCTGATCGACGGGCGCGGGATGTTCGGGGCCTCGCTCGACCACGCCTTCTGGCTGCATGCGCCGGCGCGGATCGACGACTGGCTGCTGCACGTGCAGGAATCTCCGCGCGCGGCCGACGGCCGCGGACTGACGACCGGCCGCTTCTACGATCGGTCCGGCGCGCTGGTCGCCTCGGTGGCCCAGGAAATCTTCATCAAGACGGTAGCGGGAGAGCGGACGGCATGACGCCCTGGGTCCATGACTGGGTGGCCTATCACTCGGCGCGGCGGCCCGACGCGCCAGCGCTGACCAGCATCGAGCGCGGCGTGACGATGACGTGGCGCGAACTGGAGACAAGAGTCGCGCGGCTGGCGCACAGCCTGCGCCATCGGTTCGGGCTCCAGCCCCAGGACCGCGTGGCGATGATCGCCGAGAACGACATTCGCATCTTCGAGCTGCAGTTCGCCTGCATGCGCGCGGGCCTGATCCTGGCGCCGATAAACTGGCGGCTAGCTACACAGGAGATGATCAAGCTGGCGCTCGACGCCGGGCCGAGGGTGATCTTCCACGACCAGACATGGCGCGGCGCAGCGGAGACGGTGGCAACCGCGGTGGGGATCGATCGGCTCGTGGCGTGGTCGGACGAACTCGCCGAAAGCGCCTACGACAGACTGATCGAGGACGACACCGACGGCATGGTCGGCGGCCCGCACGATGAGGCCGAGATCAGCCACATCCTCTACACGTCGGGAACCACGGGCCTGCCCAAGGGAGCGCTCTGCAGCCACGGCTCCCTCAAGCACCACGCGCTCAACATGGCGCACACATCGCGGATGGCGGAGCGTGGCGTGCACCACCTCAACATCGTGCCGCTGTTCCACGCCGGCGGACTGAACAGCTATTCGAATCCGGCGCTCTATTGGGGCGGCCACGTCACCACGGTGCGCCGCTTCGACCCCTCGATCACCCTGAAACTGCTGACCAATCCGGCGGCCGGCGTCACCCACCTGTGCGGCGTGCTCCAGATGTACGAGCTGATCACGTCGCTGCCGGAGTTTCGCCGGGCCGCCTTCCCTACCCTGCGCACCGCGCTGTTCGGCGGCTGGGGACCCAAGACCGTCTGGGTTCACGAGGCCTGGCGGGAGCGAGGCTTCTTCCTTCAGCTCTCCTACGGGTCGACCGAACTGGGCCCGATCGCCAGCGTGCTCGAGGACGACGCCGAACTGGCGTCGAAGAACTGCTCCGGGGTTCCGGTTCCAGGCACCCTGATTCGCCTCGTGGATGGCGATGGGAACGACGTGCGCGATGGCGAGGTCGGTGAGATCTGGGCCAGGGGACCGGCGGTCACGTCCGGCTACTGGAACCGTCCGCGCGCGGACTATTTCACCGGCGACTGGTTCCGGACGGGCGATTGCGCCCGCAGGGACGAGGGCGGGCGGCTGTACATCGCCGATCGCCTGCGCGAGGTCTACCGCTCGGGCGGCGAGAACGTCTATCCGGCCGAGGTCGAACTGGCGCTGTCGCAGGTTCCGGGCGTCGAAGACGTGGCCGTCATTGCCGTGCCCGACGATCGCTGGGGCGAGGTGGGCCTGGCCGTCGTCAAGCCGGCGCCGGGCGCGACCATGACCCTCGAGATTCTGTTGGCGCACGCCGCGGACAAGCTGGGCCGATACAAGTTGCCCAGGCACATGGTGACCATCGACGAGATGCCGCGGAGCGCGACCTTGAAGATCGACCGCGCCGCGCTGAAGAAGACCTATGGCGGCGCGCCGGCCGTCTGAGTATGCGCGGATCCGCATGGTGCTGGACCATCCCATCGAGCGGGTCTGGCCGGTGATCGCGCGGTTCGGCGGCGCGGATCTCTGGGTGGACGGCGTGACCAGCTGTTCGCTCGAAGGCCAAGGCGCCGGAGCCCTCCGCACCCTCGTGCGCAACGGGGCCACGGTGCGCGAACGGCTTGAGCGGATCGACGCCAACACGCACGAAATCGGCTACCTCGTCCTGGAGCCACACGCCCTCCCCGCCACCGGCGTGCGCGGAACGATGACCTTGCGGGCCGTGGGTCCCGCGGCGAGCGAAGTCGTCTGGCGGTCGACCGCGGAGGCGTTCAGCGTGCCGCGGCGGGTGCTGGGCGAACGTATAGAAGGCTTCTACACTGCTTCGTTACTGCGCCTTGCCAGCCTGTTGGACGCCGCGGCCCTGCAGCAATCCTGACTGCCTCAGCGCCGCGTAAAGCGAACGTTCAGCGCCTGATAGCCGTAGAAGATATAGCTCGGCGCCATTTCGAACTCCTTCTGCAGGATCTCGATATCGAAGCGGGTGAATGCGCGCGTGAAGAATTGCGTGAGCTCGGTGCGAGCAAGCATATGGCCGACGCAAAGATGCAGACCAGGACCGAACGCCATCGACTGGTTCATGTTGGGACGGTCGATGTTGGTGGTGAACGGATCTTCGAACACGCTGGGATCGGTGTTGGCGGCGGCGTTCATGATCCACAGAAGATCACCCTTGGCGATCGACTGTCCGCGCAGCTCGATGTCTTCGGCCGCATAGCGGGTCATGCATTTCACGGTGCCGGGATAGCGGAGGAGCTCGGTGGTCATGGCGAAGGCGCAGCTGGGGTCGGTGCGCAGCCGGTCCCGGAGATCCGGGCTGCCGGCGATGCGGACAAGCTGCGTGCCAAGCGTGTGGGCGGTGGTTTCGGCGCCCGCCACCACCATTCCCTGCAGCTGCGCAAGCATTTCGTCGTTGTTGAGCCGGTTCAGCCCGTCGCGGGCGTGCACCATGGTGGAGATCAGGTCGTCGCCGGGATTGCGCTCGCGCAGCGGGATGAACTCGTTGAAGACGTCGTTCATCTTGCGGATCGAGCGGTCGAGCTGCAGCAGCAGCTCCGCAGTCACCGTCGCCGCGGAGCTGGCGGCGGTGAAGCCGGAGGCCAGTTCGAACAACAGCGGGCGGTATTCGTCGGGCAGGTCGAACAGACGCTGCATGACCCGGGTCGGCAGGACGGCCCCGACCTTCCGGGCGAAGTCGAACTCGCCCTCCCGCTCGCACTGGTCGAGCAGGTCGTCCACCACATCGCCGATGAACCCCTCGACCTTGCGGGTGGTGGCGCTGTTGAACGCCTTGAGCATCAGAACGCGAATCCGCGTGTGGTCTTCGCCGTCCAGTCGATTGACGTTGAGCGTGGAAAACTTCCGGACCGCCTCGAGCTTGCTGCGCAATTCCGCGGGCATGCCGCGGAACAGTTGGTCGCCACGCGCCGCGGACAGGCGGCGATCGGCATAGGCCGCGCGCACGTCATCATGGCGCGAGAGGATCCACCCCCCCTGCTTCTCGCTGCGGAAGATCGGCGCCGCCTCGCGGAGCCTGCCCAACGGGCCCCAGGGATCGGCCAGGAAGGCCGGGTCGGCGAAGCTGACATCCCGGATCTCGTCCAGAACCGTGCTCATCGTAGGTCTCTCCCTCCGAAAGGACGGGCAAACACCGTTAGATAAACCCAACCACCTCGCCTTGGCAACGATGCATTTCGCTAGAGGCCGACCCCTCGCGGGTGCAGGCGGTAGAGCGGATCGTGCGGCTTCACGCCACCCCGATTTTCCAGGTTCGCGTAACGGCCCCGATCCCACACCGACGTGCCGGGCTGTTCCGCGTACCAGTCGATCGCGAGCGTCCGGCTCTTGATGCGCCACTCGCCCTCCCGCCGTTCATGGAGGTCCAGATACCGCCCCCCGACCGTGCGTTCGCGCCGTCCATCGGTCGCGGGGAAGTCGTGAAAAGCGGAGAAATAGCATTCCGAGAATGCCGCATCGTCTCCGCACAGATCGATCAAGATGTTGGCGATGGAATGAGCGGAAACGACACCTTCCATGAACGGAAAACTATAGGCGATGAACGCTTCGACGTCGCCCTTGAACACGGCGTGATCGTCGATGGCGTCGGGCCAGTAGACCTTGCGCAGCAGGTCGGCGTCGCGGCGGTCGATCGCCCGGCAATAGCGCATCAACACCTCGCTGATGGCCTGTTTGTCGATCAGCGTCTGGATGGCTTCGGCTGACGGCTGGGTCATGGGATCGCTCCTCGTCCGAACCTCCTCTCGCGGCGGCGGTTATCGATCCTTGACCGCGGGAGGCACATGAGCCTTAACTTTACCAATCGACGTTAGGAATACAATGGACCCGCAGAAGCAGGCGATCGATCACCACAGCGCTTCGTTCGCGCGCAACCATCTTGCGCTCTATCGCCATGCGAGGGCGACGACGCCCGTCCTTCATTCGACATGCCATGGCGGCTTCTCGCTGATCACCCGCTATGGAGACATCCGGGCGGCGCTGCGCGATGCGGCGACATTTTCGTCGGCGCGATACGGCCTGGACGATCGCCGCCTCGGCGGCGGCGTGGCCATCCCTCCCAACGGGATGCGGATTGGGATGATCGAAATGGATCCCCCGGAGGCCACGGAATTGCGCAGCCTGTTGAAGCCGTGGTTCACCGTGGCGGCCGTGGACGGCGCCAGCGAACGGATCGCTCAGATCGCCCGTTGGTTGATCGACACCCTGATCACGAACGGCGCCTGCGACGTCGTGGACGACGTGGCGAAGCCGATGCCCTCGCTGCTGATCCTCGACATCCTGGGACTGCCTCTGGATCGCTGGAGCGCCTACAGCGATGTGCTGCATCAGGCGGTGGCGAAATCGAGCGGCTCGATCACCGGTCTCCGCTGGCTTCAGTCCGACCTGCGGCGCGCGGTCGACGAGACCGCCTATGACGCGGATGGCCTTCTTTCGGCGCTGTGTCGGGCCGAAGTGGGTGGCCGGCCGCTCGGCGCCGGCATGGTCTGCGAACTGGCGATGATGCTGCTGTTCGGCGGGACCGACACCACCATCGCCGCCATTTCCCACGCCGTGCGCCACCTGGCCGAACACCCGGACGACCGGCGGCGCTTGATCGACGAGCCGCAACGGATCAGCGAGGCGATGGATGAGATCCTGCGCCTCTATTCGCCCAGCACCGGCGTGGCGCGCACGGTCACTGCGGCTGTCGAGGTGGCGGGGGTCGGTTTCGCCGCCGGCGATCGCGTGCTGTGCGCGCTGAACTCCGGC
>Ga0182024_10018535_pt1 | contig 12949 bp, 14 predicted proteins | sample P32metaG_FD_120480 | JGI IMG/M metagenome (GOLD analysis project Ga0182024, IMG submission 120480) | Permafrost microbial communities from Stordalen Mire, Sweden - P3-2 metaG (Illumina Assembly) | ecosystem: Environmental > Terrestrial > Soil > Wetlands > Permafrost | place: Sweden: Stordalen...
CGGGCGCGTGTTTTTCGTCCTCCGGCTCATCGCCCTGGTAGCTTTGGCCTGCGTTATAATCAAATATCTTCGACTGAATGTAGCTGCCGCTGCTGTTGGGCTGCTTGTTTCGGGGGCAGCGGTCATTCTCGAACTCATCTACGAAATGATTTATGCAAGCTGAATCGGAAGTCTGGACTACTGCCTTGTTTAACCGCTTCCTGGCGGGGCCGCTCGACTCATTCTTGAATGCGGTGGGCCATCCCGCCGCCGATCCGTCGCATCCGTGGCAGAACTGGATCACTGTTGAGATTCTGGTGGTGGCTATTATCCTGGTGCTATTCGGGCTGCTGCGCTCGAAGCTTTCCGTGGAGAAGCCCGGCAATTTCCAACTTAGCTTCGAGGCGATTTATAAGTTTGTATTTGGACAAGCCAGCGAGTCCATCGATCGCCATGCCGGCCGTTACGTGCCATTTTTCGGAAGCATCTTCATCTTTATCCTGTTTCTGAACCTGATCGGGATTATTCCCGGTCTGGAATCTCCCACCATGTCTCCAGCGGTTCCTCTCGCGTTCGCGATTGCAGTATTCCTCTATTACAACTGGATGGGGCTTCGGGAGCAGGGCGTCGGAAAATACCTTTTACACTTCGCGGGGCCGGTCTGGTGGATGGCGCCCATTATGATTCCTATCGAATTGATCAGCCACTTTGCGCGGCCCTTATCGCTGACCATTCGTCTTTACGCCAACATGTTCGCCGGGGAGCGCGTTACGGTGACATTTCTCACGCTCACCTATTTCCTCCTGCCGGCCGTTTTCATGGGGCTGCACGTTTTTGTCGCACTCTTACAAGCTTTCATATTTATGTTGCTCGCGGCCATCTATGTGGGTGGCGCAGTGGCGCACGAACACTAACGGCTTTATCCGTTCCGAGCGTGAGCCCGCTGTCCCCCAGGGCGGATTGGGAACCACCTCCTCGCGAACAATTTTGTACAAGGAGAAACACTCGAATGAAACGTAAACTCATGTACTCGGCAGGCATGTTGATGCTGCTGGGCAGCCCGATTTTCGCGCAGACGCCCGCCGCCGGTGGAGGAACTACCGACTGGCATCTGCCGTTTGCTTATCTCGCCATGGGCATCGCATCCGGCCTGTGCGGATTGGGTCAGGGCAAGGCCGTCGCCTCGGCCACCGAAGGTATGGCTCGCAATCCGGGCGCTGCCACTGCAATCCGCGGCGCACTCATTCTCGGTCTGGTGCTGATTGAATCGCTGGCATTGTACACGCTGGTCATCACCTACGTCGCAAAGTAGTTTGGTCTAGAACCGCGGGGCGGCTCAAGTAGCCGCCGCCCCGTTTTCCTTTCATGAAACGTCTTCCTGTATGAAGCTTCAAGGCATCTTCAGCCCCATCACCACGCCCTTCAACCACGAAGGCGAGATGTGGAAAGTCAAAGTCCAGCACAACATCGAGAAGTGGAACGCGACAAGCCTCAGCGGCTATGTGGTCGTGGCGTCCACCGGCGAAAGCGTGATGCTGGGCACGGATGAAAAAATCCAGCTCTGGGAATGGGTGGCGCAATGGGCCGCGCCCGAGAAGCTGTTGATCGCGGGAACCGGCATGGACAGCGTGCATCAGACCGTAGCGCTGACCAATCGCGCGGCCGAGCTGGGCTACAAAGCGGCGCTGGTAAAAACGCCGTCGTTCTTCAAAGGCCAGTTCAGCAAGCCGGAAACGCAGATGCTGTACTTTCGCGCCGTGGCCGATCAAGCCAAGATCCCGGTGCTGCTGTACAACTTTCCGCAGAACACGGGCATCGATCTGGCGGCTGAGGCCGTGGCCGAATTGTCGCATCATCCCAACATCGTCGGCATCAAGGAAAGCTCGGGCAACGTCGAGAAACTGATGCAGATGGTGCGCGAGACGAAGAAGGGATTTCAGGTGTTGACCGGTTCGGCCACCACGCTCGCGCCGTCGCTCGCGATCGGCTGCACCGGGGGCATTCTCGCGTTCGCGAATCCCGCGCCGTACGCGACCATTTCCATTTGGGAAGCGCATCGCACGCGCGAACCTGAAGCCGCGTTGGACTGGCAAAATCGCATCGGCCGCGCCGCCAAGCTGGTGACCACGAAGCACGGCATCGGCGGGTTGAAGTACGCGATGGATCTATCCGGCTACTACGGTGGTCCGCCGCGTCTGCCGTTGACGGTTCCGACGCCCGCGGCCAAGCAAGAGATCGAAGAAGCGTTTGCGGACTTACGGGGCTAATGTGAAACGATTGCCACTGTTGGCGCTTATCGCGGCAGCCGCCAGCGCGCAGACCGCGCCCAACTGGACGCAGCAGTTTCCGCAGACCAGCCCGCCTGCTCGAGACAGCCCTTCCATGGCGTACGATTCCGCACACGGCCAAGTCATCATGTTCGGGGGCCTCGATAGTTTCAATATCGATCCCGACGGCCTTCTCAACGACACCTGGGCGTGGGACGGCGCCAACTGGACTCCGGAATCTCCTCAAACCAGCCCGCCCGCGCGCTACGGTCACGCCATGGCGTACGACTCCACCCACGGACAAGTTCTCTTGTTCGGTGGACGTGGAGAGAGCCAGAGTTCCCCTTTGCTCAACGACACCTGGGTATGGGACGGCTCCAACTGGACCCAGAAGTTTCCGCAAACCAGCCCGCCTAGCCGTTTCGCTCACGCGATGGTGTACGATCCCGCACACGGTCAAGTCCTTTTGTTCGGAGGGTCCGACGGCAACAGCTCTCCTCTAGGCGACACTTGGGTGTGGGACGGCTCCAACTGGACACAGAAATCTCCCCAAACCAGCCCGCCCGGCCGCCGCAATCATGCCATGGCCTACGATATCGGCCACAGCCAAGTCGTTTTGTTCGGCGGAGTCTGGAGCCTTGTTGGACAAAACGATACTTGGGTGTGGGACGGCTCGAACTGGACCCAGAAGTCCCCGCAAACCAGCCCGTCTGCGCGAGAGCTGCCGTTGACGCTGTATGATTCCGCCCTCGGCCAAGCCGTACTTTTTGGGGGGTTCGACAACCATAACCAAGAGCTCAACGACACGTGGGCGTGGAACGGCAGCAATTGGATTCAGCAATCCCCGCAGAATAGCCCTTCCGTGCGTAGCAGTGCCGCCATCGCGTACGATTCTGGCCGCGCACAAGCCGTTTTGTTCGGGGGACAGACCGGCGGGACTGGCCAACTCCTCTTTGATACTTGGACTTATGGAATTGGTCCTGCTCCCGTCGTCCCCTCCATAAGCGGAGTGGTGAGCGCTTCGGATTTCGGAGGATTCGCGAACGTCGCGCTCGGCTCGTGGGTCGAGATTTATGGATCGAATCTGGCGCCCCATACGCGAGGCTGGACCGGCGCGGATTTCATGGGTGGCGTCGAAGCACCGACATCGCTCGATGGCGTCTCGGTGAGCCTTGGAGGACAACCGGGATTTGTGGATTACATTTCCCCGACCCAGGTGAATGCGCAACTGCCCAACGCTAATCTTCCAGTCTCATCGACGTTTCAACTAACGGTCACCTATGCGACTGCCACCAGTGCGCCAGTCAACCTCATCGTAAACGCGACGGAGCCAGGATTGCTCGCTCCACCCTCGTTCAAAATTGGGGGCAATCAATACGTCGTGGCACAGTTTGTGGATGGAACCTATGTTCTACCCACGGGAGCTATCGCGGGCGTCAATTCGCGGCCGGCCCAGCCCGGGGAGACCATCGTCATTTACGGCGTCGGTTTCGGTCTGGTTTCGGGAAATATTTTCGCCGGCCAGATCACTAGCCAGCCCAATCAACTCATCGCGTCCTTCCAGATTCTGTTCGGACAGACACAGGCTCAGTTGTCTTACTCCGGCCTAGCTCCGAACTTCGTGGGGCTGTATCAGTTCAATGTCGTCGTTCCGCTGGTGGCTGATAGCGATCTGGTACCGCTCACGTTCAATCTAAGCGGCGTGGCTGGCGCGCAAACCCTGTTTACGGCAGTACACCAGTAGTGGTCTTCACTGCGGCGTTCACTTCGCCGATCACGCGCATTGTGTTTTCGCGAACCGAGCGCACAAACGCATCGCGCGAGATATCCGGATCTCCGAATGCGTAAGTGATTCCGCGCGACGAGTTTACGAGCGCGCCGAGGCCATCTTCGTTGAAGCACTCCGCCGCGGCTTTCGCGCTCCCTCCCTGCGCTCCATAACCCGGCACCAGGATCAGCGCCTTCGGCATCAGGGAACGCAACCGGCTGCCTTCTTCGGGAAACGTTGCGCCGATCACCGCGCCGATAGAGCTGTACCCCGACTCGCCAACCAGGCCATCGCCCAGTTCGTTCAACACGGCCGCGATCTTTTCATACAACGGCCGGCCGGTAGCCTCGAGCGGCTGGTCTTCGAAATCCTTCGATCCCGGATTTGAGGTCTTGAGAACGACAAACAGTCCTTTGCCGTGCTTCTTGCACGCTTCGACGAAAGGCATCAGACTGTCGCGGCCCAAATAGGGAGTCACGGTCAGAGCATCGCAATCAAACACGTCGCCGCCAAGATAGGCGTTTGCGTACGCTTCGGCAGTGGAAGAAATGTCGTTGCGCTTGCCGTCGGCGATTACCAGTAAGCCGCGCTGCTTGGCCTTGAGCACGGTATTTTCAAACGCCTGGATGCCCGCAACGCCGTACTGTTCGAAGAACGCCAACTGGGGCTTCACGGCGGGAACCAGATCGGCGATGGCGTCGATCACCAATTCATGGAATGCGGTGATTGCGGCGTACGGGCCGTTTCCGCGAAGAAACGCCGGCATTTGCTCGACACGCGGGTCCAGGCCCACGATGCAGCGGCTGTCCTTGGTGCGGATTGCTGCGATTAAGCGGTCGGCGAACAATGCCATCTTTAGAAATTATAGAGGACTTGGCGAAGCGCGTCCTGGTATTCCTTCCGCGAGGCTTTGGCCGCCGCTCTGGAAGCTTCCTCGGAGAAATCTGCTTTCTCCCAATCCTCCACGGCGACCATGGAATGATCCGCCGTTGCGAGATCTTCCTCGAAGCGAATGGCGGCGATCCAGCGTTCAACAGCCGCCTTGTAGTTGAATCTCAGTTTATCCAGCTCTGCATTCTCCATATTCCTAAAACACGTTCTTCAGGCTCCAGAACAGGAAGCCCGATAGGATCATTGCGGCGGGAAGCGTGAGCACCCAGGCCAGCGCAAGATTGCGAACCGTGCCCCACTGCAGTCCGGTGTGATTAGCCGCCATCGTTCCGGCAATTCCCGAGGAAAGCACGTGAGTGGTACTCACCGGCAGGCCCAGGTAGTCGGCTCCGCCGATCGTCAGCATAGCGGTGATTTCAGCGGCGGCGCCTTGCCCGTAAGTCAGGTGGTCCTTGCCGATCTTCTCGCCCACCGTTACCACAATGCGCTTCCACCCGATCATCGTTCCCAGACCGAGCGCCATCGCAACCGCGACCTTCACCCAGAGCGGAATGAACTTGGTTGCCAGATCGATGTGCTTCTTGTAGTTGCCAAGGATCTTCAAGTCGTCGGCGCTGAACTGAGCCTTCCCTGACTTTTGAATCAATCGAATGGCCTCGCTCACCACATACATATCGTTGCGGAAGTTGCGCGTCTTGGCGGCCGGGACATCCTTCAGAGCTTTATACAGAAACGTTTCGTTGCCGATGTCGCTGATTACGGAGCGCAGCGCCAGCATGGTGTTCGCGTTGAAGTCTTTGGTGCGAATGTAGGCGGTCAGATCGTCGCGCGGGTCGCCAACCACGGCCGAAGGGTCCACGTAATGATTGAGCACCTGCACGGTTTGTTGCGATACCGCGAGGAAGTCGGCGGTTTGGGCCGGCGTAACGGCGCGATTCAAGGCGTAGGTGGTTGGCACCGTGCCGATCAGGATCAGCATGATGAGTCCCATGCCTTTCTGTCCGTCATTGGAGCCGTGCGCGAAACTGACGCCGGTGCAGGTGAAGACCAGTAACGCCCGAATCCAGAAGGGCGGCGGTTCGCCGTTGGTCGGAGCTTCGTAAAGCTTCCGGTCTTTGATGATCGCTTTGCAGAGCAGTAATAGCAACCACGCCACGCCGAATCCCACGACAGGGGAGACCAGGAGCGAGCGGCCGACACCCGCCGCCTGGCTCCAATCCACTCCGCTGGTGCCTTGCCTTGGATTCATCAGTTGATTCGCAATGCCGACGCCGATGATGGAGCCGACCATGGTGTGCGAACTCGATGCCGGCAGCCCGAAGTACCAGGTGCCGAGGTTCCAAAGGATGGCGGCAATTAACAGCGCAAAAACCATCGCAAAGCCCGCGCCGCTGCCCACTTGCAGGATCAGTTCCACGGGCAGCAACGTGATGATGGTAAATGCCACCGCGCCCGAAGAGATCAAGACACCGATAAAGTTCCACATGCCGGACCACGCCACAGCTAAGTGGGGCTCCATGGAATGTGTATAAATAACGGTTGCAACGGCGTTGGCCGTATCATGGAAGCCGTTCACGAACTCAAAGCCGAGCGCCACCAGCAGCGCGACGCCCAGCAAGAGATACGGGAAGATAGACGTGCCTCGCTCCACCTGCAAATCGCGAGCGAGACTGATAACGGTGTAGATCAGGCCTACAACGAGAGCCGCTCCGAAGACGGCAATGCCAATCCTTCCAGGGCTTTTCGAGAGTTTTTGTTCTAGTGCGGGTGCTGCGCCGGCGGCCATAGTTCTCCTTCAGCCTGCTTACTATAAACCCGCAATGTTTCGTTTTGCTTAAGTTCGGGTTACAACGATGTGCCGCGTGGAAAAACCTTCAGGCAATTGTCAGATCGCGCGTCAGACGGACGAAGCCCGGTACGCCCAGGATTTTCTGCAGCTCGGGACAGTGTTTTTGATCGAGGACTGAAAAGCCCGCTTTTTCGTAGGTCGACACGGCGGCGTCATTTCCTAGGTAGGTGGTGATCTGCGCGAGCCTGCATCCACGCTCACGGGCGTCCCGAAGCGTTACTTCGATGAGAGCGTTGATAAGTCCGCGCCACCGATAGTCCGGCAGAGTTGCCACATTCTCGATGGCAAAATCCGCTCCGATATCGGGCGGCATACACGCGGTCCAAACGGGAGCGACTCGTCGATAGGATGCCGCTCCATCGGCTTCGGTCCATCCAAGATCGCGCTGCACGTTTGACATTGCATCGCCCACGATTTCCCATGCGCCTCTGGTTTCAAAGCCGCAAAGCGCGGCCGCGGGTTCACCGGCGACTTCAGCGACCAGGAAACTCTCGTAGTGATAGAGCGAGCGTGGCTCAGCCACAGCCAGGCGCGCTAAATAATCGAGGCATCCGGCTTGGTCGGCCCCAATAATCAGATCCCACAGGCCGCGCGCGAGATGGGACCGGGAGGCGGCAAGGATCACCCAGGCGAGAAACTCGGCGTCGCCGGAGTTGGCGCGGCGGATGTGAACGGCCATTACGCGGTCATGAGCGCGGTCACGGTGGTGCGATCGATCACCTGCCGGTACGCATCCAGCATGCCTTCGATCGGCACGATGGTTGTAGCTAGCGACTTCGCATCGAATTGCCCCTTGTCGAGCAGTTCCACGAAACGCGGAATGTCGCGCATCGGGTTTGCGCCACCGTATTGCCCCGCGTGATGAGTGCGGCCCCCAATGGTGAACACCACCGCCGGTAACGTGAGGTTTCCCGTGGGCAAGCTGGTGGTGACGATGTGGCCACCGGGGGCGCACATCATGTATGCCTGCTGGATAGGAAGAATGCCGGTGGGATCGGGTCCCGCCTCCAGCTTGGGTTTCGCACGATCGGCGCCCACGGCCTCCACCACGAAGTCGGCGCCCGCTCCGCCCAACAGTCCGCCCGAATCGCGGCCTCCGGCCCAAAGCCGGTTATTCGGACCATTCGAGAGTCCGCGCACTTTGTCGACAAGTTTGTCGCCCTCGGCATTGGGATCGAAAACGTGAGTGGCGCCGACCTTCAAGGCTACATCCCTGCGAACACGAATGGGATCGATGGCGATGATGGTGGAAGCGCCCGCAATGCGCGCGCCCTGAATCGCGCTCAATCCCAGGGGACCGCATCCCACCACGGCAACAATCGAACCCGTCTCTATCGTTGCCAAAACTTGCGATGCCGTGCAACCCAATCCGGCAACCGCAACGCAACTGCACACCATACCGAGATCCGTCGCCGACGCTTTGGTGAAAACAGGCACCACCCATTCTTCGAAGGTAACCATCAACTCGGCCAGCCCCCCGATGTGCGAGTTCGCATATACCGGTGTGCCGTCGCGCATGTCGGCGATCGGCACCAGGTCGGAGGGACCTTGGCGGCCGAGAAACTGGCACATGTCGGCGCGCCCGCGCAGGCACTGATAGCACGAGCCGCATTGCGGTGTGCCGGATACGCAAACGCGATCGCCCACTTGGACGCGACGGACCTCGGGACCCACCGCTTCGACAATACCCACGCCGCCGTGGCCCTGAATCAGCGCCATGCGCGACATCGCCAGGAACGCGGGGGGAACGGCGCGCGGAGGAGTTGGCTTTTCACCGGCGGGAGGCGGCGGAAAACCCGGCATCGGAAGCCCGAGCACGTCGCTCGAATTGGAGTAGCAGAGGTTGGTTGCTTCCGTGCGTACTACGATCTGCCGTCCGCTAATCGTCCGCAGCGTCAGGTCTTGCAGCGTAGTCCGTCTGGGACCCGTTCCGCGCGAGACCCATCCACGAAATTTGCGCCCTGGTGCGGCGGAGTTGGATTGAGCCCGCAGCACTCCACTTTGCGCGGCAAGCGCGACGCCTCCAGCCAGCACGCCCCGCCGCGACACCGTTGAGTCTTTAGGTTCCATTGGAACCAGTCTATATCTATTCGATATCGAAATCGGCTGTTCGGTGGCCCGATTTTCCGGCACTATCGCTAGCTTCGAGCTCCAAGCGATAAGAGCTGGGAGCCAGCGAATCGATAGGCACGCGCTTCGCGGTTGGGATCGCCGGAGCGCCCGCAACACATCGCTTCTTGGTCCGGGCCCCACGAGCGGCGCCTCGTAGATTTCGGCGTAGACAGCCCGCGCATCCGATTTCTTGCAGCGGTCGGATCCGGGACGGCACAATTCATGGAGTCGGTGTCCAGCTCAGAATCGACTTGCTCCATGCGAATTGCGCGGGCTGCCATCCGGCCGGTGTGCGACGCCGAGGAAGCGGACCGCCGCGTGCAGCTTGCCACGCTCCTTTTCAGTTTTCAGCGGAATCGTCATGGCGAGATTGACGCTCGCCAGGGTAACCCGGGCGCCGAGAGGCGAACCTGGTACTGGAACCTACTGGTACCGTCCGGCGATTTGGCCGACTGGACCCACTGGTACATCATCGGATTAGGAACATCACCATGAGCACTCCGCTTGGATACGATCCTGGCAACTTCTATGTTTGGCGGGCGTCCGACGATTTCGCCATACACCTGAGTATGCAAGCGGTCACGCAGCTCAATGCGCAGATTTCGCGCGCGGGGAACGAGAGCCAGTCCGGCGGGGTGCGCGGCATCCTGCTCGGCCGCACCATCGAGACGCCGTTTCGCACAACGCTGATTGAGGATTTTGCGCTGCTTCCAAAGAGCGAGGACCCAGGGAACCTTGATGCCGACGACGCACTGTTCGAGATCGCCTGTCGCATGGCTGAGGTCGGGCACGGACAGCGCGCCCTCGGTTTCTTCCGGTCCCGGCGAGACGGCACGCTGAACATGGGCTGGCGGGATCTCGAAACCTTCAGCCGGCTGTTTTGCGAGACCGGAAATGTAGCCTTGCTGATTCAGACGTCCGGGCGCGGCAACGAGAGCGACGCCGCTCTGTTTTACTGGCAACAAGGCGGGGCTCATCCCCGCGATTTCGGATTTGGATTTCCACTAGACGCAGGGCAGTTGGCGAGCGGGCATCCAGGCTGGAGATATCCCGACCCGCTCCAGGCGCCGAAGCCTGCACGGCAGGCTTTTCACGAATCAGCGCCCCCCGAGCGGACGACACCGGCGCCCCCGCCGTTTTTCGCCGCGAGGGAACGTGTCCGATGGTCCCGTCTGTTGCCGACAGCTGCACTTGTGGTGCTAGGCATTGGGGCGCTACAACTGGCGACGAATTCTAAACAGACGGTGTCTGCCGCGAATGGTAACCAGACGGCGTCCGCCGCGGATGGTAACCAGACGGCGTCCGCCGAGGACGGTAACCACACGAGCCTGGGGCTGTCGGTTACTCCGCGTCAGCACCAGTTGGAGATTCGTTGGAACCCTCAGGCAGCAGCCATTGCCGCATCCAAAAACGGCGTGATGACTATCACGGACGCCGGAACGACGGAAGCCGTACCCTTCGACCAGGAGCAGCTTCGCGACGGGTTTGTCGCCTATGGGCCGACGACGAGTGACGTGAGCATACGCCTTGAAGTGACCGGCCAAGACGGCAGCACAACGTCGGAATCAATTCGATCGGTCACAATTCCGTAAGGCGCTCGCTCCGGTCTTGATCACCAGTCATCGAGCAGTATCAGTGGGATGGGGCGCATCAGTGGGATCAGGCCAGGCGGATTGCCGCGCGAAAGGCGAGTGAATATGGCGGAGGAAGAGGGATTCGAACCCCCGAGCGAGTTACCCCGCTAACGGTTTTCAAGACCGCCGGTTTCAACCACTCACCCATTCCTCCGATTCCTATCCTACCTGATTTCATCCGTTTGAGAGCACTGTCACTACTTGGTTCGACGTGGTTTGGGTAGTACTGTCACTGGTTTGGCACCGGTACCCAAAGCCAGCACCGCACGCTCCTTCGCTTCGACGTTTGTATGTGCATATCGCATCGTCACGACGATCGTTGAATGTCCGAGCAACTCCTTCACGGTAACGATATCGGCGCCTTTGGCGAGGAGACGCGACGCAAAAGTATGGCGCAGCGTGTGCCACGTCACTCCTTCGAGCCCCGCCTGTTTGCAGGCCAGTTTAAATCCGGCCTTAAGATCGCGAAAGCGATCACCCGTCATCTGGTTGAAGAACACATAGGGACCTTTCCGCATAGCGCTCCAAGCTTCGAGAACACCATAGGCCGCATCGTTCAGCGGTATGATGAGCACCCGCCGAGTTTTCTGGACGAATGCATTTAGCCGACGCCTTTCAAAATCCACCTCCTTCCATTGCAGGTTGAAAATATCGCCACATCGTAGTCCGGTATTGAGCGCGAAGAGAATCATGTCCTGAAGGTAGGAAGGGCAGCAGGCGAGCAGTGCCTCCTCCGCTTCCTTACTCAGCGTTTGAAATTGAAGATTGTCTTCTGCAAGAAACTTCACCAAACGGACAGGGTTCTGCCCCTGGCGAAGATTCCAGCGCTCCGCGAGATTGAGCATATGTTTCAGTAGGGCCAACTCTCGGTTTACGGTCGCAGGGCTAACCTCTCGGACACGGTGTTGCTGGAAATCCTCGACTCGCGAGGGAGTGATGGAATCCAGATTGACCTGCCCTAAGATTCGGCTTAAGCTTCCGTACATTTGCTCATCGCGCTTCCAGGAGCGCTTGTGAACCTTCGCGTATTCGAAGTAGCGCTCCCAGAGTTCTGACAGAGGAACCCGAACGCGTCTGGTATAGACGCCGCGATGAACCTCTGAAATTCGCAAGGAAAGAAACTTCTCTGCCTTGCGCTCGTTTGCGGTACCAGTAGATTCCTGCACTCGTCTACCATCCGCATAATAGTCTGCGTACCAGATTCGGCCTCGTAGGTGGAGACCCATGTTAATGACCTTTCCACCTCTGGCCAGCCGATCCGATTGTATCGAAGTGAGGAAGCGATTGAATCACCTGCACAGGGTCGAAACGCAGGGACCGACCCGCTTTAATGAACGGTATTCGGCGCAGGTATACCCATTGGTAAAGCGTACCTTTGGGAATGCCGATACGCCGGGAAAGCTCATTGATATCGACGAGTATCTGCTCATTCATGCGCGGAGGCTCCTTTACGAATCGTGTCACTGAACTTGGCAAGGCGGTCGCACAGGCGGAACGTTGTGTTCCAGAGTACGTCGCCAACGCCTCGCTTGACAGCGCCGGAAAGTTTCGGCCCTACCTACCAGTGGAGACAAGGTCCTAACCAGACGCCTGAGGCGAATATCGCTGAGGCAGCCACCAATCCAACGGAGACCCAACGTACAATTGCAGGACGCCGGTGGGCGTCGTTGACCTCGTGTACGTATTCGCGTGCCTTCAGGCCGGCGATGTGAATATCGCCCTGGAGACCCTCCCGCATCTTCTCCGCTGATTCCTTCACCATCTTGGCGAGCATACTCCCGGCACGCATTTCGGCCCTCTTCATCGACTCATTGAATTCGGCAATCAGCTGTTGGTTCGATTCGTAATACCTTTGCGCCGATTCCTCGAACACCATGCGGTTCATCGTCACCAGTGCAAAGAGCGGGTCGCCGGGCTCAATGCGAATGCCGTTCTCGGCGAAGACTTCGCTGATCATTTGTTTCATGTCAGGCATACATGCTCTCCCTACAAAAGTGACATCTGGTCTAACTGCTCGAACAGGTCCCGTTGGACCATCTTCAGCCGCTGTTTGCTCATGACTGTCGCGGTTCCGTTGCGAATGGCATCCTCAAAGGTCCTCTTGCGGGTGATGACCTCTTCAACGTCGCGCCCGAACGTGTCCGGGTTCCTCTTCGCAATGTGAACCAGGCCGAAGACTTTGGACGCGCTATCTTTGTAGGCCTGCATGTCGGTGAACGCCTTGCCGTCGCGCTCGATGACGCGGAAGTACTCGTTCAGCCAGACCACGATGTTTCGTGCGGCGCTGCTATCGGCGAGACTCTTGAATCCTTCAGCGTGTCCCCGAGCTTCGGCGCTCTGGAAAAGTGACCCACCCTTGCTCTCCAGAAATGACCCAGGCATTCTGACCTGACGGTGCGGGCCAAACCCGGCCGCGTGATGAAGACTATGAAGCATCACGATGCCAGAG
>Ga0182024_10018536_pt1 | contig 12948 bp, 10 predicted proteins | sample P32metaG_FD_120480 | JGI IMG/M metagenome (GOLD analysis project Ga0182024, IMG submission 120480) | Permafrost microbial communities from Stordalen Mire, Sweden - P3-2 metaG (Illumina Assembly) | ecosystem: Environmental > Terrestrial > Soil > Wetlands > Permafrost | place: Sweden: Stordalen...
CGGAGTACACGAATTCTTACTCCGAAAAATATGGGTTCAACTATGCATCTAGGCTCTCAGGCCCTCCGGGCCCTCGAAGAGGGGTGAGGAAATTGGGCCAATGAGAGTCGAGGAACTAGGCTATATTTACATGAAAGGCTCCCGCGGCCCTGTAAATAAGTCAATCAAATAAAACACCGCAAATGGTGATTTGCAACCGCAAAACCTCGAGAGCGCCATTCTGCTCGGCCGCCGTACGCATCGCCTGGACAAGCGCTGATGGCCTGACGCAGCCGTATCGCATCCCACGCGTCCATGTTCCTGGCAACAAAGGTCGGCCATGGCGTCAGAAGGACACACGTCTCTCGACTTCTTCGTTTCCCGTCGCTATGCGTTCGCCATAACGCGGGCCTGTCAGCCGTTCAGTCTGTGGCCCAGCCGGTGCCATCTCTTGCTCCAGGTAGCCGCCGTGCATTTACGAAGCTCGTGCTGAATTTAGACGAACCCGTCAGAGTAAATGAAGTGGGCATCCAGCAACTTTCCGCGGACCTGCATCAGCAAGTCTTCCCAACCTCTCCCTACCTGAGTGACCCACAACTGGTTGCGCTTTCCCGGAAGCACCTCGCTATCCACGACTTGCTCGGAAAACAGAGCTCGATCAGTCCGCCTATCAAGTTCAAGCTGCCTGCACTGCAAGGAAAGACCTTGGATGAACACTTCTACCAAATCGGAATGAACACCGCAGAACCTTACCTTTCCCTGTCAACTAACTTTGCAAAAGTCGATCTTCCGAAACCTCCGAAAAAGTGGATAAAGCAGAGTGGCTGGACACGGTACGGCAACGATGGTAGCATTACAAGGGTCAATTCACCTGCCGAGAACTCTCTTGTTTTTGATTGCGAAACCCTTTACCGCGAAAGTCCCTTTCCGGTTATGGCCTGCGCAGCTTCGACGGAAGCTTGGTATGGCTGGGTATCCCCGTGGCTTCTTTTTGAATCAAGCTCGCCTAGGCATCTTGTCTCTTTCGCTTCAGACACCCCTCTTGACCGCATCATTGTCGGCCATAATATCGGATATGATCGACAACGAATCCAAGATGAATATCATATTCAACAGACCAACAATGTTTTCCTAGACACGATGTCTCTCCATGTTGCCGTCAATGGTATGTGCAGTCGTCAAAGACCAACGTGGATGAAGCACCAAAAACAGAAGCTTCTGAAAGAGAAGTTATCCGAAGAAGCTTCATCGTCTCTCAGTCTTGCAAATTTACTTGGGTCTCTTGACACAGATGACGAGATTAGCGAGCTGTGGATATCACGAAGTTCCATTAATTCATTGATGGATGTGGCTCACTTCCACTGCAATATCAAACTAGACAAGACCACACGAAACTACTTTGGCGAACTAGATAGGACTGGAGTGCTCGAACGATTTGACTTGTTAATGGAATATTGCGCCACGGACGTGAGTACGACCCACAAGGTTTATCGCGTTGTTCTCCCGGCATTCCTGGATGTTTGTCCTCACCCGGTCAGCTTCGCAGCTATGTTGAAATTGAGTTCAGTCTTTCTGCCTGTTGATAAGAGCTGGGAAAGCTATATTGCAAACGCCGAGTCCACCTATCTCAAATTATCTGACGATGTTCAAAACCGGCTCTTAATCCTGGCTGAAAATGCCCTCAAACTGAAAAACGAGCCGGAGAAGTGGTCAAACGATCCCTGGTTATCTCAGCTAGATTGGTCCGGCCAAGAGATCCGCATGTTGAAACCCAAGAAGGTTGATGAGGCTCCTCAACCCGCCAAGAATCAGAAAAAGCCAGGAATGCCTGCCTGGTATAAAAATTTGTTTCCTACAAACGAGAAACCTATGAATCTCACCGTTCGTTCCCGTATCGCTCCTCTACTTCTCCGATTAGCATGGGAAGGAAATCCGTTAGTATGGAGTGACAAGTATGGTTGGGTATTCCGGGTCACCGATCGCCTTGAGATTGCTAAATTTGAGTCAAAGCATTTCAAGATCTGCGATATGTCGGATGAGCCTGTCTTGACGGTTCGGTTGGATAAACAAGGAGTCTTTTTTAAGGTGCCCCACAAAGACGGTCCTTCGAAACGAGTAGCAAATCCTATGGCAAAGTCGTATCTTACGGCTTTCGAAGAGGGAACGTTGTCTAGTGAATTTGAGTACGCAAAAGAAGCCCTCGATATGAATGCGGCTTGTTCATATTGGATAAGCGCACGCGAACGTATTAAATCGCAAATGGTTGTGTGGGATACAGACACAGACATGGGTCTGAAGGCGAAACAAGAGGAGGGTTTTGGGATTATCTTGCCACAGATCATTCCCATGGGCACCATAACGAGGCGGGCAGTAGAAAATACCTGGTTAACTGCAAGTAATGCAAAACGAAACCGGGTAGGGAGCGAACTGAAGGCCATGATAAAGGCTCCCAAAGGATATAAATTTGTTGGCGCAGATGTCGATAGCGAAGAATTGTGGATCGCAAGTCTTATAGGGGACGCCGAATTTGGCTTGCATGGAGCAACCGCTATCGGATGGATGACCTTGGAAGGAACAAAAGCAGCTGGCACTGACCTCCATTCGAAAACTGCTCAGATACTCGGCATCTCACGGAATGATGCGAAGGTAACAAATACTCTCGATCTTTAAAACTCTCAACTAATACCGTGTGCTCAGATTTTTAACTATGGTAGGATATACGGGGCCGGTCTCAAATTTGCCATTCAGCTACTACATCAATTTAATCCCTCTCTCAGTGACACCGAAGCGGAGCGAGTAGCGACTGAGCTTTATGAATCAACGAAAGGTCAGAAGTCTAAAGTGAAGTCTGCGAAGAAGGGCCGACCTTTCTGGAGAGGCGGGACTGAGTCTGTGGTGTTCAATAAACTCGAAGCAATTGCAGAGCAGGATATACCAAGAACCCCAGTTCTCTCATGTGCAATTACCGAAGCATTGATGCAACGTTACATTAATAAAGGCGGTTTCATGCCCAGCCGCATCAACTGGGCAATTCAGTCAAGTGGTGTCGATTACCTGCACTTACTCATCGTGAGTATGGAACATCTCATCAAAAATTTCAGCATCGATGCAAGGCTCTCTATTACGGTCCATGATGAAATACGATACCTCGTCAAAGAAGTTGATGCGCATCGCGCAGCGATGGCTCTGCAGATAAGCAATCTTTGGACTAGGGCGATGTTTAGTCAACAGCTGGGTTTGAATGACGTGCCGCAGGTTGGATTAATGAGTTACTTGCGCTAACCGGTTTTTAGGGCGTTGCTTTCTTCTCAGCTGTAGACATTGATCATGTACTGCGCAAAGAGGTCAACATGGACTGTATTACTCCTTCTCACCCAACTCCGATCCCTCACGGCAAGTCATACGATATTTACGAACTGCTCGCGCTGCCAGATGCGAAACTCGATCCTGAAACATGCCAAAATCAAATTCGGGCAAAATGGCGTTATCATTCCCGTAAACCGGCTCTAGAGCGATTTCGACCTAATCTCGAATATCTCGATGCTCAAATAACCCGCGGCGAACGCAAGGTTATTGCTGACAGAAGGCGGTCAACTAAGAGATAATCCTCACGAAGAGAATGCGATAGTTCCCCAGCCCGCTGGCGGCGCCGGTATCAGAAGAATTGAGTCCTCGCGAATGAAAACCCATTTTTTACCTTGCATCGTTCGGATAGATTCGCTTCTGGAAGCGTCCATTACTATTTTGGAATCATTGGTATAATAGATCTAGAAGGAAGAACCCTCAGAGATGCCTTGATGAGAACTATAAAAAATCAATGCTACGCTATATTCATGCTTATGACCTCAAAATAAAGCAGACTTTAGACACCATGTGCGGCCCTCAGGCGAATGCAGCCCATCCTATCAGTTAGCCATCAGTCTAACAAATTCAGGTTTTACCGCAGTACATCCGTGACAAATTTCCTTCATCGGTCGCCTCTAATATTAATCGCCGAACGTCTGCTTCAGCACTCAGACGAGACAATAACTTTCGTTTGACCATCTGGATCGCACGGTCTGCTTCCAGGTCGGGCAAGCTCTCACTGTGACGTCCAGGGGCTTTTGCTTCAGGATTCTGCATCTCCTGTTGCAGGGCCCACATCTTCAATGGTGAGATAGTCCTATAGAACAAGTCAATAAAATTCAGCAGAAATGCGGGCTACCAATTATACAGTGGATCGTATTTAAGGACGTCCAGAAATGTGGAAATGGTGTCTTCCTCTTCCCTGAAGACCATTAAAGCGAACGTAGAGGCGCGAATGAACGTCCCTTCGCAACCAGAGATGCCAAATCCATCAACCATGTCACGAGTAAGTCTGAATGGCACTATCTCCGGAACGAATAGTAATTTTCCCTATGGGTTAGAATTCTGACAGCTTCTCGTTCGTAGTTACCTGCTCAAAGGCCACGCCGAGGTCAATATGAACAACTTCGCCTGTCCGTTTGTCCAATAAGATGTTTTGGCCGTGGCGATCTCCGAGGCCCAACACATGGCCGATCATGGATGATGCTGCAACACTTCGGCTGTAATTTATTTTCCTGGAAAGCCAAGAATCAGGATCTCTGAAATGTTCCAGGAAGAAAAAGCGCAAGACAGGCTTAAAGTGATGGCAGACTTCCTGATACACACTCAAGCGTTTCTGATGGTCTTTGGTTGCAGCTTCGTATATTTTTTGACGGCAAACTGACCATTTCCAGTCACTCGGATGAACCGCGACATGCGTCTTCTCTAGATACTCGAGCAACGGCGTTGTTTCCAGAACCCATTCAATCACTCCCGTCTGCGGCTTCAATGGAATCACCTTGTAGGTGCGGATTCGCATTGCCCTCCGTCGGGTTTCTCTGCTCCTCTGCATGACTCCATCCATCTGAAGGAAAATTTGTTGCATTATAGCATCTTGATGGAGATCATCGTTGCCACCTTTGACCTACACAATTACCCCAGCAGAAATGCGAATCTTACAAGCTCCCGGAAGGACTTTCCCGTGGACAAAACCGAATCTAGTATTTTCGGCTGGTTGACACCACCTGCAATTTTGAAGGAATGGTGGTATTTCTGGACAAATGGAATAGACGCGTACTCGCTTGTGGGAGATATCGGAAAATCGAGACTAGGTGGGGGGAGACGCAGGTCGGTTAAAGACTTCGATCGAAATTTGCGAAGCCCAGGGTAATGTGTGAGGGGGATATCATTTCCTTGGTGCGTAATTTTATTAACAGGAATCCTCGCGAGCTCCGCGTAACTCGAGAAAAAGTCTGACAGCCGCACTGACAGCTCACGCGGAGAAATAATGTTTGCTTTATCGGAGCTCATTCGCTCTGCTATGCGTCTTGCTGCTTTTGATCGACTAGTAGGTGTATTTTCTCCTGCGGTGAAGGTGCTGTAGATCTGGTGGAATGCATGATATGGATGGTCGTTTAGCATACGAGACAGCAATTGACTGAGGCAAGATTGAAAGTCGTCATTTGCTTCATCGGACAGACGCGAGCAAAGTTGATGTAGGAGAGGAATAAATTTGTACGACGGTACCGTCTCCAATAGACCAGATACAACTGAATTTACTCCAGGTTGTCTGGTCTGTTTCAGCCAGATAGCACAGAACTTTGGGATATGCTGGTCAAAGTCTGTTGACGCTGTGAAACATCGAAGAAATTGCTCTAATGCCTTTTTTAGGAAGAACCGCTGAGAGGTGTGTAGCCGCTGAAGCTCCTCTTTATCCATCCTTTGCAACTTCAATGCTCGGTCATGCTCCTTCACGAGCCTCTTGTACGTGACTTGGTCGTTCTGCATCTTGGCGGCTCGAATCGGATCGCTGTATCGGAGAACTTCTTCCTGTTTACTACGATGAAGGCTCTCCATGCGCTTGATGTCGGCGAGAATGTATTGGTCTTCAAGTTGAGTGGTGCAGAAGGCAGCATACTCGAAGAAAACTCTGCCGGAAGTCTCTCCATCTGTGACAGATCTTTGGAGTAATTCCTTTGAGGCAGGCTCGAAGATTTCTTGAACAATCAGATCTGACGGAATAAGACGCATCTCTGAGGTCCAAGAACCCTGGTTCTGTTAGAATGGAGCACCTCCGCAAAGGAGTATACCAGTTTTGCAAGGATAGTATCTTTCGATATCAAGGTGAATTCGAGCGCTTGGTGAGTTGAGTCTTTGACAAGACTGCGAAGCGTCTGCACAGCTTCCGCATGTTCGCCACGTTTCCATAGTATCTGTGCCCGTTCACTCAAGACGGCTGGATAGATGAAGGCCATATCTTGGCTCGCCTCATATTTCAGCTCGAGAAAGCCGGTCTTTGCCAGAGCGACGAGTAGGTCATTGGAATCTCCGCAACGCCGAGCCATCTGACAAAAGTTCAAATAGGATTCGACCAATATGGTTCGGGCCGCTTCCTGCGACAACCTCAACACTTGTCTTACATCGGTCCGACTCTCGATTATCTTGGATAATGTGTTATGCAACGAAGCGCTGGGTTCAAGCTCTTCGTAACTACCGTCAGTCAGTTTAAAAGGCATCTGACCTTCCATATTCTGCATGCGTCACAAGTTTTCTTGACCAAGCCTTCTCTGAAGCCATACTGGCGTCCGGAGCGGAGAAAATTTCGAATATATCCGCCAGCATGGTTAAACATACAGCCATCTTGGTCCTTCCAGTTGGATTTAGATTATCGGCAAATCGATCCACAGCTCGAGTGATAGAGTGGTTCAATGTGGCGAAAAACTGATCAGTGATGTTTGAATGCACTAGCTCATACAGAACCGTGTATATCAACGAATCTGGATCGTTTGAGGCTGACGAAGGGGGGAGATCCCAATTCCCCAGCCTCCAGGCTGACTTGTAAATATCAGATGCCGGCGCCTTAGAATAGCTTCCATGATCGCCACCGTCAAGCATCATATTTAACGGAAATCCATTCTGCCGGATTTGATCGGCGACAGCATGTAAGTCGTCATCCACTGCCGACGGATAGAGTCCCAGTTCCACTTTACCTCGCAATCTAGCTCTCCGCAAATCATTAACCGCCTCCAAGTCATGATGGAGTTCATATACATGGATTAATTGATTCCATGACCGAGTTACGCCTTGCACTAAAGCATAGGATAAGTCCGGGTCGTCCACATTGCAGTAAATCTCTGAAAGAAGTTTCTCGACCTCGGAATAGTTCGCTTTACCGTCGCAGGCAATCTCCAGGAACATGAAGGCGGTCTTGTACAGTCTGCAAGCAACTGCAGCATTCGCGGCATGGAAATAATTGATGTCATCAACAAGTGGTATCATTTGTGTTTTCAAAGGCTTGGGAGATCGCTCGCGCAAGAATAAGATGGTTCGGATAACGAGCATTAGATACTCTCGATCGTAGGTCTTGAAATCTTTGAGTATCGAATTGAAAATTTCGGTGAGAGCACCGTCATATCGCCGTTGAGATCGATATTCGTCAACAAGGAAAGGAAAGACCGACTCGCAGAATTCCATTGACGCATCGATTGCAGGAACGAGAATAGAGTAGGTGGAATCGGGAAGATGTTGCGCGATAGAACAGGTCATAGTTTTATACCAAGATGTAAAATCTCTAACGCTCCCAATCCAAGTTTGTAGCTCCAGGGGCGAAGGGACACCAGAATCTGTATTACCTCTTTGCGACTCGACGTTCGGAGACAGCAAATATTTCAAAATATCATTGTCAATATTGAATCGGGTGGACGTGGTATCAACTGGGAGACTTCGCAAACATTGTTCAAGAAGTCCGGCGATCCTAGAATTGAGACGAATGAAATGAAGAATTTCGTCCAAGATTTCCGGTAGGAAGAGACTGGAAGAACCGGTCGACTTGTAACTCCTAGAGGCGTTTGAAAGAGACCTGTACTCTGGTTGTCGAAATTGAGAATCACGTGAAATCCTGCCGAGTCCATGTCCAAGCCATATTTTCGACTTCGCAGGAAAATCGAGTTTCGTGAGCGCATTCAACGGGACGAAGTAGTGCCGCACAACGTATGTGAGGGCTGACAAAGGTTCAGATACCGGATTGGATAACTTGGAGAGAAAACGCAAGGAAAATTGCCTTAGTTTTGGCTCTCCCCATAATTTGCCATCCTCCTTAATCAAGTTTTCCATGATCTGGCACACAGTTATGTCATCTGAAGAAGGATGGTTGTTGAGAGCGTGAAGAAGTTGAACTGTGGATTGTAGTTCGACACTACCTGGGAAGACTGTTTGTAGCAGAGTTTCAAGCCAATCATAGACTGTGGCAACAATTTCATCTGTTTCTCGTGATGCCGAAGTATTGGATAGCTCTTCCATCGAGGACAAGACCATCGTGGTCATATATCTGACTTGGGGCGGCGGCGTCGAAACACGGTCGGATACCTGAGAAAAAAGATATCTGATTATTGTAGTCGCTTCACGGCAAACCGACGCTCGACTCGCAAATTCGCAAAGTCCGGCTACTAGCATATCGAGTGGATAGCCAGTCAAAACAGCGTCGCGGGCAACACAAATTACGAAAGCAATTCGACGGAGATAAGAAAGAGCTACCGTTGTGTCAGAAGCCGAACTTCCATGGGACATGAGATTGCGAACCACGTAAACAACATGAGGGGGCGACCACAGACGCTGTTGAGATATATTGACGATATGCCGCAGCCCCTCGATTGCAGCGAGCACTCGTAGCATGGAAAAAAACGGTTGCGGTGGATCTGGATATGTCGGGCCGGGATCCGGTAGATCTAGCGCTGAGAGTATTGCTGCTGCTGATGCTAGCCCTGCGGACTGAAAGTTTTCGCCGGAAAGAGTCTTGTCATCCAGTCTTTCGATCATGATGCTCATTGAGTGTGCGAAGTTTGACGTCAAAATATTCCGGAAAATGGCCGATCCAAGCGCCGCTTCACACTGTCTCGATACATTCTCCGAGGCATCTGTTCGTGCTGGATACTGCAGCAAGGCATAAGAAATGATTTGTGGGAGATGGTGGACTAGCATGGCGTCGAGCGGCGCAAAACTTCGATATAGGTTTGCGGCTTCGTCCCATCTGTCAGCGTTGACTAGCTGTGGAATTAACTCGCTGTGCACGCTAGAAATCCACTGATGATAATTAACAAATCCAAACACATGGTATGGGAATTGAAAAATATCCTCTTCGAACTCTATCCAAGAATAGATGAATTGACAGCTATTTTGAGTGAATAGATCTGTCATTCGACCTTGATACAGATTCCTTGCAATGTGAACAAAGCACGCCCGGACCATAAGCTGGCAGCTAACAAAATTTCCAAGCTCGAGGAGGTTTACCATAGCTGCCCTGCGGATGTCATCCGACGTTAAGGCGAGTCGCATCAAAGTATAGGCTCGAAGCGCGAAACCTTCTGAAAACTTTTCATCACTCTCAAGATTATCGACTATAGCCCCATAAACTTTAACTCTATGGGCGACGGGGAAGCACAGAAACGTCTGCTGTATGTGTTCTGCCAAGTCGAACTTGACTCTGATATTCGTGTCCCGCAACATTTGGATTAGCAGATCACCTGGGCTTGACTCCAAGCTTGCTTCGTTGCCGTAATTGCCATCCAGACGTGCAATATCTCGGAGAAATTTTGCTGCTTGTATCCGAGCATTTGCCGAAGACAAGTCGCGATTAACCGCAACCTTGATAATCCATCTATAGACTTGCATCACGAGGTTCGCCATTTCTGCGTCGAACTCGATCGTATCTTTCTGTGAGAGATACGTTTTAACGATGGTCATCGCGGCGACAACCGTCATCTCGTTGCCTCCCCAAATATATGTGCTTGCAATATGCTCCTTGAATGACTCAAGCAAGGGCTTAAAGGCAGGCAGTATTCGGTCTTCCTTGATAAGGAAAAAAGCTTTGAAAGCTCGATCTGATCCTAATAAAAGATTCATAGTCGGAATATTTAGGATGTTGTCTCCCAAGAGAATATCAGATTTTCCGAATCCGAGACTAATCTCGGAATACAATCGAAGCAACGCCCTCACTCTCCAGCCTTCAGATGTCATAGACGATCTCGAGATATCACGAACTACCCATAGTGCATCGAGCACTGATGCTGATGTCGTAAGCTGCGCGGATTCTCCCTTGAACTCGGTATCCGGACGAACGGCAGTTCCTTTGACGTGCAGTAAGCCAGACACTCGACAAAGGACATCGATCAACATTTCCAGGGATGAGTAATGGTTCCCGTGAATGTTGCGAATCGGGTCGATAGTTGGCGCCTGAGTATTGGTATATCTGCCTTCGATCTTCGGGAACAAGATAGTTATGAACTGATCAATGGCCCTTAAGCAAGGGTCCACGTACATAGGAATGTCAGAAGCCGAGAGGAGGCGGGCTATGGAGGTCAGAAGAGTATCGTCCCCTTGGGAAGCTAGATCGGGTAAGCCGCGCTGTTATTGGGTTTTACGGGAAAAAATTGAACTTATAAGTGCAATAGAGGTGTACCAAAACACTTCATCTTCTGTAAGAGCACCCAAATCGTTCACGGTGGCAAGTCGCGAAGAAATTTCACGACATTTCTCTTTGAAAATCGGTTTGAGATCCCCATTCGCCATGAGATTATTCGTTAATGACTGTCCTCCCATGACTTCGTAGACCTGTGTTCTGGTGCTGATCTCGCACTCAAGAAGTAGGTTTTGAAGATTCATATTGGAGGCGAGATTAACGAAATGTTGACCGATGGCGCTTTTGGGAAGAGAATTAAAGTGTTGGAAGGGTAGGATACTGACAGAACTGGAGGGCAAGGAGGAGAATATTTGCAGAAACGAAAATGGTAATGTATTGACGAGTTTAGCTTGTGATGCTAAAGCAAGAGCATCGCTGACACCCCATCGAATACGTATCCAACGGCTCAGGCCTTTACTTCGCCATATCTTAGTTGAAATCCCGTCTTCTTCCAAAGACCTCAGCAACGAAGTCCAGAAGTCGCATGATTTGTCGACCAATAACCCTGGTCCTCTTTGTTCCACGTATTCCATGATCCCGTTGATATGAGGAATAAGTGAACGGACTTTCAAGAGACCATGGTGAACAATTGCTTCCATAACGGAACAAGCTGCACGGCAGGTTGAGGGAATAGCTGCTTGTTTGGAGCATGCAACCCATATTCTGGTCCATTGCGCCGTGCTTCGAGCTGTAGACGGAGACTTTTCCCTCGGGAGTCCTAGCACCCCTAACATGCAGACAAAAGACCAGTTGATGATCTCCACATCACCTTCCCCAGAAAGCTGTTCCAGGAGGTCCAAAATTTCGTGGTGGTCGACCGAGTCTTCCTGGATGCGGAAAGAATTGAGGTAAAGCGCAAGTCTTTGTAAGCATGCTAATCTATTCTGCTGGCCTTTGTTCTCCAGGGGATGAATTAGAAAGTCCCGGAGTGATGAATCGTCTCGTATGCGACGACGCTTTCGAGGACTCTCCTCGGTGGACGTGGAGTCTTGGTCGACCACAATTGGGGGGCGGTCGAGAAGCTGGATGAATGAAGACTGCAACAGCAGGGACACGAACATGAGTTCCGAGGATTGAGAATAGGGGTTGTGGGAGAAGTATGGTCCGAAGAGTGACAGGAATGGGCGTTGACACCAAAGGGGCGAAGATAGCGGCAGAGCCGACAAAACCAAGTCATCTACGCGCAAAATAAATCTCTGGTCTTGACTTCTTAGATCGAGTATAAGTATTTCGAGCATTGTCTTTATGTCTTTTCGAAGTGCTGCACTCATGCCGTGCAGTTTAACTGCGCGATATAAATGTGGGAAGAGGATCGATAAAGTTATGAATAGACGCTCCTTGAAACCGGGTAGTCGAGTAGTCCACTGTTTTTCTCGACTGAATAAGTGTACAGCCACAAAACTTGTTTCTGAAGCCAGTTCGAGCTTATTGAACGATATATATTCAAGTAACCGATTCAATACAATGATTGCCGACATGCGAGCGTCTGTATGTGTGTCGTACGTTATCAGAAAATTGAGTAGGAAGGCTAGCAACCTTTCTTCCTCCCCACTGAATGGAGCACCAGGAAAAGTGCACAAGCTTTGGAGGCAAAACATTAGGTCAACTGTCTCCTTGCGCATAGTCAACAGATTTGGAGACAGAAACGACCTGCTCTCGGGCCTGACAGCGTCTGGTCGGCAATTTCGAGTGTTTGAGAAATCGAAGCACAGTTCCACTTTGACGTGGGAAAGACAAAGAGATACTAATTCCACCCACATTTCCCTTTTCATCTGTTCGACATGCGGAGGGTATGATGTGATGAGCTTGAGAGTACCGAAGTAACTACCAGCGACGATTTTGTATTCCGGTGACTCAGCAGATGGAAGAGAGTCGAGGAGATGAGCCACGAGCACTTTCATAGTGGTTCTCGTCATAGAGAACCTCGCTTTTTCTGTAGAAGCTCGAAGACATTCGACGCTGATTTGGAGAGAGGATTCTGCTTGTGCTGAGCTTGATTTACGGAACGCTGCCAGTTCAAGGGAGAAATTTCGGATGAGTGAGTGCAGTACGGCAGCATAAGTATTTTCGTCGCTGAGCCGCAAGGAGATGTCATCCTGGTTCAGGAATCGTTGGAGCTCGTTGAGTGCGGTTTGGCGTGACCTGACTTGGCTGGAATACAGTTTATTGCAGACGTCTTGAAGATTCAGGCCAGCCATGCAGGAAGACAGACTGTGATGAGAAGACAACACGGGTTGATACCAATAGGGAAGTACAGAATGTTACCGTGGCTCAAGCAACATCGCGACGTGATCGGGACATTGATCAGCGGTGGCATAACAAAAGGCAGCGTTATTTATCTATCTCTAGTGCAAATGGAAATTGTAGAAATTGGGCCACCTCATGCACCGATATTCTTACTTAATCCTTCCCAAAATCATGGACGCGGAACACCGTTTCATTAACTTATACCACAGCGAGCTTCCCGCGCA
>Ga0182024_10018537_pt1 | contig 12948 bp, 12 predicted proteins | sample P32metaG_FD_120480 | JGI IMG/M metagenome (GOLD analysis project Ga0182024, IMG submission 120480) | Permafrost microbial communities from Stordalen Mire, Sweden - P3-2 metaG (Illumina Assembly) | ecosystem: Environmental > Terrestrial > Soil > Wetlands > Permafrost | place: Sweden: Stordalen...
CAGCACTCGCCCATCATCGGATGGCTGAGCGACGGCCTGCCTGTTTACGGTCCCTACGGCTATGACGGCGGGGGCACCGGGGCGGCGGGCGCCGCCTATATTAACGGCGGCGGAGCGGTCTCCTCCGTACTAGTCACCAATGAAGGAACGATGTATCAGACCGCGCCGATGGTCACCTTCACCGGCGGCGGCGGGACGGGTGCGGCGGCGACCGCGAACATCAGCGGCAGCAATGGGGTGGTAACATCTGTCACCGTAACCAATGGCGGCAGCGGTTACACCTCGGCTCCCACCGTCACGATTGGCGGCGTCCGCCGCATGATATCCGGTTATGTGCTGCGCACGGGCAGTTACGGCACCACCAATATCGCCTCCACCGGCAGGACGACCCTCCCGGCCTGGGCCGCCGCGGCGCAGGGCCGATCCGCCACCCTCTCAACCAGCCAATACGGCCCCGCCACCACTTACAGTACCGGCAGTGGCGTCAACCTCATTACTTATGGCCTCGGGCATTATGCCGAGGATTATGATTATCTCGGGGATCACGGCTACCTCCAGGGCGCGATCTACAACGGCGCCGTCCTCTACGATCTTAATAAGTACAACGCGCGCTACTGCGCCACACCCGATTATCCCAACGGCACCTGGGCGTACTTCGAGACCCTTGGCACGAGCGGCACCTCGCCCGCTTACCCGTATAACACGGGCCGCTGGTTCATGGGCACGCCGTCCGGAGGCTCGACGACCACCGCGGTGATGAACGCCGATACTCCGCTTACCCGGTATTTCAAAGGCGCCCTCGCCACCGTCGAGACATGGCCTTCGACTCCCGTCGCCGTCTCGGGCGGCACGGTTACCATCAAGTGGAACGCCGTCCAGGGCACCGTTTACACCGTGAGCGCCTCTTCCGATCTGGTCAATTCCTCGGCGCTTACCCCCACTGTCACCGCGACTAATAACAAGGTCTGTTACAAAGAAACCGGCGCCGCCTCTACTTATCCCGCGGGCTTCTACACCGTCACCCGCACCGGCACCTCCTCCTACGACTCAAACGGCTACTGACGCCCTCCGCGGAACGCGGCTCTCCCGATGCAACCAAAAGGCCCCACGGCAGCCCTCCTCCTCGCCCTGCTCCTCCTGGCCCGTCCGCTGGCCCGGGCCGCCACGCTCGAAGTTTCCATTCGCCCCACCTTCGACGGCCAGCCGCTGCGCCTCGATTCCCTCCGTTACCAGAACGCCGCCGGCGAAACGCTGTCTGTCACCCGGCTCGGCTACCTCCTCAGCGGCTTCGCGCTCCAGCGCGAGGACGGGGCATGGGTCGAATTTCCCGGCCAATACGCTTGGATGGACGCCGCCCAGCAACGCTCCCTCCTCCGCCTTCCCTCGATCCCCGCCGGCCAATACCGCGCCATCCGCTTTTACCTCGGCCTCGATCCCGCGGCCAATGCCAGCGCACCTGCCGCCTACCCGGCCGATCATCCCCTCAACCCCAACCTCGACGGCCTCTCCTGGAGCTGGCAGGGAGGCTACATCTTCATGGCCATCGAGGGCCGCTACCGCGCGGGCTCCGGCGACTTGAACGGCTTCGCGTACCACCTGGCCCGCGACTCCAGCCGCACCTGCATCAGCCTCACCGCCCCGCTCGATCTCACGCACGACGACGCCCTCCTCCTCGACTTCGACCTCGGCGCCCTCCTCAACGCGCCACGCCCGCTCTCCTTCGCGCGCGATGGCGCCGCCACCCATTCCCGCCCCGGCGATCCGGTTGCCGCCGCCCTCGTTGCCAATGTTCCCTCTGCCTTCCACGTGGTCCAGGTCCTCTCGATGGCCCCGGCGATCACCCTCCCCTCCCCGGTCAAGCCGCTCTATCTGCCGGAGAAATTTACCCCCTACGCCTTCACCATCAGCGCCGCCTTCCCCATCCCCGATCTGCCGCGCGACAATCCCCTCATCGAGGAGCGCATCGCCCTCGGCGAAAAACTTTTCCACGAGACCGCTCTCTCCCGCGATGGCTCCATCTCCTGCGCCTCCTGCCACCAGCCCGCCTCGGGTTTCACCGACCCCCGCCGATTCAGCCTCGGGGTTCGCGGCCAGGCCGGCACACGCCGCGCAATGCCCCTCTTCAATCTCGCGTGGAAAACCAGTTTCTTCTGGGATGGCCGCGCGCCGTCCCTCCGCGCCCAGGTCCTCTTCCCCATCCAGGATCATCGCGAGATGGATGAAACGCTCGGCGACGTCACGGCGAAACTCTCCGCCGACGCGGCTTATCCGCCCCTGTTCCGCGCCGCCTTCGGCGACCCGGATGTCACCCCGGAGAAGATCGGCCTCGCGCTCGAGCAATACCTCCTTACGCTTACCTCATTCGACTCGAAGTTCGACCGCGCCATGCGCGGCGAGGCCACCCTCACCCCCGCTGAGCGCCACGGCGCCGAGCTGTTCAATACCGAATACGATCCCCGCACCGGGCAGTACGGCGCGGATTGCTTCCACTGCCACGGCGGTCCGCTATTTACCGATCATCAATTCCACAATAACGGGCTGAATCTGACGGGCACCGATACCGGCCGCTATCTCATCACCCGCAACACAGCCGATCTCGGCAAATTCGCCACCCCCAGCCTCCGCAACGTCGCGCATACCGGCCCCTACATGCATGACGGGCGCTTCACCACGCTCGAGCAGGTCGTAGCCCACTATAATAGCGGGGTGCACCGCAGCGACACGCTCGACCCCAATCTGGCCAAGCATCCCGCCGCCGGCCTCCAGTTGAGCCAGGAGGATCAGCGGGCGCTCGTCGCCTTCCTTGAGACGCTGACGGACGAACGGTTCGCTGACCCTGCCGCCCGGTAGTGTCCTGGGTCAGTGATTTGCCGAAGTTTTCTTTCGCCCCTGGCGGGGCTTTGACGCGAGGGGGCGGGCGTTTCCCCGGGTTAAAACCCGGGGCTATTTTCGGGCGTCCCTGCGGGACTTCGGCTCCGGTGTCTTATTGCCGTGAGGTAACGGGCGGATCAATCTTATTCCTTCCTAAATCCGATAACATAAATTTCGCTGTTCTCGTCCAGAACCTCAAAATACATTTTAGGCTGTCCCGCGGCTTCCACAAATCTGATTTCCGCAGGGACTCCAACGGAATAGGCCCCATACCATTCTGCCGCTTCTGTAACCTCTATGTGAATATTCGAACCCTCCCATGTTGGTTGTTTCAGGGTAACATGGGCCTGCTTTGTTTCTGTATTGATTAATATTTTGGTATCACTCCAGTCCGCATCCACCCGCATATCTCCATTTGGAAACGGCAGCGAAACATCTCCTTTGCCACCGAACAAGACATATCCATTAGGAAATTGATCGTGCAATTGGTCTCTCAATGATGCATTTTTCTGTCTCAGAAGAGAACGCATCTCTTCGATTATCTCACTTTTCGATTCGTTTTGGTTTGCGATGATTTTGTTTGCGGAGCCGTCGTCTCCCTTCAGAATTGGGGCAATGTTCACGGTCCCCGTATTGATGCCGGTAAAGCCTCCACCTTGGTTGGTGCTCGTTATAGAGGCTGCATTGGTAGAATCTGTGGATTGTGGGGTGGAAGCTTTAATCCACGGATGAAAACCAACTAGCGCGTACAGGACCAGCAACCCAAACATCAGGGCGATGTAGTATCCCTTTTGACTTTTTGGCAACCCCTTAAATCGCCCATACATTTTTGATCCCATGACGCCGAAAAAAAGAAAAAACGAACCCCATCCCCCTTGGTAAATGCCCCACCAATAATCGGCGTGAGCGCAAGACTCGACCGTGCTAAACATGCACGCAAGGCCAAGGCCATCGAGTATCAGGTATACTACTTTGCTGAGGCTGGGCGGTTCATCAGCCATGAAAATCCTCCTGAATAAAGCTTCCATGGCTTACACTTGAGTGGTGCCGGAAATGAGTGACGTATCCCATGGAGCCAGTAGTACCTCGGAATGGCACCCACCGTCACGCCGATTTCCTCTAAATCTGCCGACTTTGGAATACTTCATCGGTTTGAGTTTCCATAATCGGTCTGAATCAGTACCGGGAGTTCCACGCCTCCCCTCACTACGCCGCCTCCTTCACCGTAGCTTTGGCCACGTCGCTCTTCGGCGTGATATAGAATATCTCGTCGTAAGCAAACCGGATCCCCGCGGCCTTCAGCACATCCTCCGGGATTCGCGTCCTATCCTGCAGGAGCACGGCCTTGGCGAGGCTCGGCTCCGAGTAAGTCACGTAGTTCTCCCCGGCGAAGACTGTCTCCCCATTCGCGTCCGTCTTACTAATCGCGGCCATCCGCACGGCGATCTCTTCCCACGTATCCTTGCTCCTCGCCTTCTCGACACGGTACGGGGTCTCCCGGAAGCCCACCGTCGCCAGCGTCAGGTCCATGCTCTTCTTCTCGACAAACTCCGTCCCGCGATGCTGCTCGCAATAAAGCTGCACCCCCGCCTCCTTGCTCTGGATTTCCCGGCCCAGGCCGGCGAGCCGCTCCTGGTAGCGCTGCTGCACGCCTGCTATCTCCTGTTCCATCTGCGCTGTGATCTCGGCGTGCCGCAGCTTTGCGGTAACGATGTCATTGACGGTTGCTGTCATCGCCTCGCGCGAGGCGATGACGATTGAGGGAATTTTCATTTTTTTCATGGGTTGGTTTTATGGTTGGTTGTGGTTGGTTATTGTAAGTCAATCGCATCGAGGAATGCCTGTATCTCGACCAGCGCCTCGAGGCACTCCGGGCAGAGAGCGCCGTGATCCTCGTCGATCACATGGGCCTCTGACCCGCAGCAGGCGCACCGCGGGTAATCTTCGACGACTAATGTGGTTGGTTTGGGCATCGATGGTCCTTTTCCGTGGAGCTGTTGAAAATGGCGCTTTCGAACGCGCCCCGTTTCAGGAAGAAGACGTGCGTCGCTGAATCAATGAGCCGCACGACGTCGTCCTGCACGGGATGGCGCGGGTCGGGCATGCCCTGGAGGGTTTCCGCGATGGAATTAAGAAATGCCCGGCTCCCCTTGCGCTCGCCTTTGAGCACGCGTTGCATGTGCCCCGGGTGGATGCCCATCCGCGCGGCGACGGCGCGGACGGATATGCCGCGGTCCTGGAGTTGCTGCCAGATGATGGATGCTTGCGGGGTCATTTTAAGCCGTCCCTATTCCCGATTTCCATGACGGCGAGAAATTCCCGCTGCGCCCGCTGGCTTTCCCGGATGCACATCGCGGCGTAGAGAGCGGCCTCGGCGCTGGCGACGGGCAGCAAAGCGCTGACGCCTTCGTAAAATTCGGCCCGCTGGTCGAATGGCAGGTCCGTTTGGGTTAAGCCGGCGACCGCCATTCTGGCTATGAGGTTCGGCCGCCGGAGTTCTTTCACACTGGGTGACAGCGGGTGGGAATTTCGCTCGGGGCTTGTGGTGATGGGGCGCGGGACGGTTTCGTGTTCGATTTTTCCCGTTTTTGAGCTATTTTCTTGTTGTCTGAGTGCCATGGATTTGTTACCTGTGTTGGAGTGATGAGGGCACATTTACCAACTAATGAGCATCACGCAACAAAAGTTTTCGAATGATGATTACTATTGGTCAACGCGTTCACGCGCTGCGTAAAAAACTGGGCATTACCCAGTCGGAGCTTTCAAAGCGTATGGGCTTCGTGCGCAACTACATATCTCTGGTCGAGAATGGGCGGAATCCGTCGCACCGATTCGTCAAGGCTCTGGAACTCCTTGAGCACGCTCCGTCACACAGTGACTATACGTCCGTGGTCCGCGAAGACCCGTTCGGGGCGTCCCCGCGCGGCCGGATCAAGGCGCGCCGGGAGGATCTGGGCCTCTCCCTGGATGATCTGGCCAAGCTGACTGGCTACCAGAAGAGCACGCTGCGCAATGTGGAGGAGGGCCACACGCGGGCGAGCGAGAGCCTGCTGCGGCTGCTCTCCACGCATCTGGATTTGCCGCTGGATGAGTTGATGGGGGGGTCGGATTACCCGCACCTGGCGGGGGCGGGCCGCACATATGGCGCGCGGGCGAATATCGAGACTGAGCCGGGCGTGACGGCCCGGGTGATCCCGCTCCTCTCGTGGGCGCAGGCGGGCACGACCCAGGCCTGGGACGACGTGTACGAGCACGAGGGGTTCATCGGCTTCAACGTGCGCGACCCGAAGGCCGTGGCGGTGCAGATTCGCGGCGACAGCATGGCGCCCCAATTCCCCCAGGGGACCATTGCGATTGTGTACCCGACCTGGGAGGCAAAGACGGGCGATCTGGTCATCGCGCGTCTCAATGACGGCACGGTGATGTTCAAGCGCCTCCACGTGGATGGCGATCACTACACCTTCATCTCGCTCAACCCGATCTATCCGCCGCTCACGGTCGAGAAATCAAGGGTCGAGAAGCTCCTGCCGGTGGGTGGCACGTTCCAGAATCAGTTGTAATCACTTCGCCGGAACGTCCGTGCGGAACGGCGCGGCGGGGAGCCCGGCGGCGTTATAGAAATTGCACCCGTCCGGGTAGTTCTCCCACGCGTAGCGGGCGGCCACCGGCGCGGAGACAGCGGGACTGCTGACCACGACCGTATCCCCGTCGATCCGCGCGTCCGCCGGGACGAATTTCTGATCCGCGCCGGCGATGACAAAGCATTTCAGCGGCCCACCCTTCGCAACGAGCCCGCCGCCGAGGTGGGTAAAGTGCACGCGGATGGCGCCGTTCTCGACAGCGGCGGATTGGAAGACCGGGCCGGAGTATTCGATCTTCTCGCCGTAAACATTGGCCAGCGCGATGCGGCAGAGCCGGTCTCCGACGTCCTGCTTGTCCTTCGGGTGCACATTTTTCGGCTCGCCAATATCGATGGTGACGGCCATGCCGGTGTTCGGGAGATCAAGGACGGTGGCCTGGGCCGCGCGAACATCCGGGTTATTGCTATTGGCCTGCAACGCGGCGAGCTGGACGATGTAGAAGGGGAAATCGCCTTCGCCCCAGAGGGCGCGCCAATCCTTGATGAGGGTGGCCTGCACCAGCGGGTAGAGGGCGCGCCCCGCGGCGCCGCCGACGATGGATTCGCCCTGGTACCAGATCACGCCGCGCATCGCATAGGGGATGACCGGATTGATCATGCCATTGAAGAGGACGGTGGGGTTGTGCTGATCCTGGATTGGATTGCCGGGGGCGCGGGGGCGGCGCTGGCGTGGCGGCATATTCGGGGCGGGGCTTGCGGCGGCCAGGGCGATGGGCGATGGCGAATCCATCGGCGTCGGGGTGGCGATGGGTGTCGGCGTGGCAATAGGCAGCGGGGAAACCGCAAGCCCCGGGGCGGAGACATCCTCGGAGCGGGTCGGCCCGGGTACCGGATGCGGCATCGTGCGGAATTTTTCCACAGCCGCGTCAAAGCGATCCAGCATTGGTTTCAATTGCGGATCCGCGGCGAGCGCATCGCGCCGGATCCACGCCTCCGCGGTGCTCGCGCCAAAGGCCATCGTGATGATCCCGACCGGCACCTTGATTTCCTTATGCAAATCGCGCGCGAACATGTAGGCCACGGCTGAAAATGCCGGGACGGTCTGTGGCGAGCAGACCTCCCACTCGCCGGGAACAGTCGATTGCGGCTCATAGCTCTTCGTGGCGGTCCCGGTGAGCACGCGGATGTTCGGGTAATTGGCCGCGGCGATCTCCTGGTCCTCATTGGCCACCCCCGCGAAGTATTTGACCTTCTTCGAGACCGAGAAATCCATGTTCGATTGCCCGGAGGCCAGCCAGACCTCGCCCACCAGCACGTCATCGAGGCGAATCGGCTGCGCCGTACTCGAGCCGGTCACCGTGAACGGGCGGCTTTCCGCGGAAGCGGTCAGCGGGTCGAGATCGACGCGCCATTTCCCATCGCTGCCGGCGGTGGTGGAGATTTTCTGGTCCGCGAATGCCACCGTCACCTTCTCGCCCGGATCGGCGACGCCCCAGACGGGGACTTTCATCTCCCGTTGCAAGACCATGTGGCTGGTGAACGGGCTGGCGAGTTTGACCTCGGCATGCAAAGGGGCGATTGCAAGGATGAGGAGGGCGAGGGTTGCACGAAGGGGGGATGGGAGCATGGCGGGGGAGATTGATGATTGCTTAGTCCTGAGCTTGTCGAAGGGATGATTTCAGATTGATGATTGGCAGAGAGAGGGGGAGCGTGCGCTGGTATTTTAACCCGGTGTGCCGGCGGTCGTTGCCGAAAACCTTTCGGGGGGTCAATACCCCGTGTGCTGGCGCGAAGCCAGGTAGGCGCTCAGCACTTCCCCCCACGGCTGGCTCGTATTGACGAACACGTAGTGGCAGCGGTTTCGTTCGCAGGCCACGCGCATCCGGTCGCGGAAGGCTTGCACCTCGGCGCAATAGCTCTTCCGCAGCGATGCGGGCTCCGTCGTCACGCGCGGGCCGCTTTCCAGGCCGATGAATTCCACCGGTCCGGCGAACGGAAGCTCGATCTCCGCACGGTCCATCACGTGAAAAACCAGGACCTCGTGCCCGCCAAAGAGCAAATGCTGAATCCCCTTCAGGATACGCTCCTCATCGTCCAATAAATCCGAAATGAGGATCACGATGCCCTTGCGCTTCAACTCCGCGGCGAGGTCATGCAGCATCCGCGCGATGTCCGTCTGCTCGATGGGATCGAAGGCGGCCAGGGTCAAGAGGATGTCTTGCATCCGTCCCATGTTATCCGTGCGCGGCTGCCGCTGGCGCGCGGCGGTGTCAAAGATGCTCACGGCGACGGCGTCGCGCTGGAGCAGGATGAGGTAGGCCAGCGTGGCGGCCATCTGCCGCGCGTACTCGAACTTGGTGAGGTCCCCGGACCCGTACCGCATCGACTCGCTCCCATCCAGCAGCAGGTGCGCGACGAAATTCGTCTCCTGCTCGTATTGCTTCACATAATAGCGATCCGTCCGGCCGAGCACCTTGTAATCCAGGTGCCGCAGATCGTCGCCCGGCGCATACTCGCGGTGCTGGGCAAATTCGACGGCCATGCCGCGCAACGGCGATTTGTGCGCCCCGGCCATTGTCCCTTCGACGATCTGCCGCGCGTTCAGCCCGAGCATTTCGGCGCGTTGGATGACGGTGGGGTCCAGGAGGTGGGGAGGGGAAGGTGGCATGGGGGGTCCGAGGGAGGCGGTGGTTAAATTCGAAATTCGAAATCAGAGATCCGGAGGATCGGGCGCGCGAGGCGCGCATTATTCTGATTTCTGTCAAAGGGCGCCAGCCTCACTGCTTTCGGATTTCTGATTCCGAATTTCGAATTTTTTTCTAGCTTTGCGGGATTGCATCGAGAATCCGCGTCACGACCAGATCCGGCGTCACGGCCTCGCTCTGGGCGGCGAAGTTGAGTCCCATCCGGTGGCGCATCACGGCGTGCGCCACGGCGGCCACGTTTTTGCAGCCGACATAGACCTGCCCATTCAGCAGCGCGTGCGCCTTTGCGGCCATGATGAGGCCCAGGCTCGCGCGCGGGCCGGCGCCCCAGGTCAGCCATTTTTTGCAGAAGTCCAGGCCCTGCGGCGAGCCGCCGCGCGTGGCCGCGACCAGCCTCTGGGCATAATCGAAAACGTGATCCGCCACCGGCATCCGCGCCACGGCCTCCTGCAGGTAATGCAGATGCTCCGCGCCGGCAATCGTCCGGACCTCCGGCTTCTCGCCGCTCGTGCCCCGCTTCATGATCTTCAGTTCCTCCTCGGCGCTCGGGTAATCCACCGTGATCAGGAACAGGAACCGGTCGAGCTGGGCCTCCGGGAGCGGATAAGTGCCCTCCTGCTCGATGGGGTTCTGCGTCGCCAGGACGAAGAAGGGGTCCGGCAGATTGTGCATCGTCCCGCCCACTGTCACGCGCCGCTCCTGCATCGCCTCGAGCATGGCGGCCTGGGTTTTGGGCGGGGTGCGGTTGATTTCATCCGCCAGCACCACGTTGGCGAAGATGGGACCGGGGATGAAGCGGAAGACGCGCTCGCCCGTGCGGGGGTCCTGCTGGATGACCTCCGTGCCGGTAATGTCGCTCGGCATCAGGTCCGGAGTGAATTGGATGCGCTTGAAGGCGAGGTTCATCGTCTGCGCCAGGGTGAAAATGAGAAGGGTCTTCGCGAGCCCCGGGACGCCGACCAGCAGCGCATGGTTGCGCGTAAAGATCGCGATCAGCAACTGGTTGATCACCTCCTCCTGCCCCACGATCACCTTCGCCAATTGATGCGTCAGCGCCTGGCGCGCCTGCTTGAAGTACTCGACGGCCTGCAAATCATCGATCTGCTCCTCATCCGCCGCCACCTCCTGATCCTCCCCCCAGGGCGGGGGCTCAATTTTGGAAGTGGGATTCACCCAAAAAAGCTACTCGCGGGCGGTGGAAAGGTCGAACCCGAAAATCCGGTGCCGCTTGACGGCGGAAGGGGAGAGGACTCCCCGGCCGACTCGGATACGACGCTTTCAGTCAGCGTTGCTTTCCTGCCGCCGCCATTGGCGGGGCGGCGACTCAGAGCATTGGTTCTTCCCGCGCACCGTGCCAGACGTGAAGTATCTCCACACTCCGCGCCGTCTCGGATACATCGTAAAAGATTCGGTACGAACGGAAAACAATCTCTCGCAAAGAGCCTCGCGCGCCTCGCGGATATGCTGGGCCGATCAGCGGAAAGGAGCCAAGGATACGAACGTGGTCCAGAATACCGCGCCCCATCCTCTGCGCCGCCTGCGGGTCATGCCGCGCGATGTAGGAGCAGATGTCGCGGAGGTCTGCAATTGCCGCGTCTGACCAGATTACCTTGAAGTCCATGCAGTCGCCCAGGACTCGACCAGATGCTCGACTTCCTCATGGCTCTTTGAGCGTCCGGCAGAGATGTCCGAGCGACCCCGGCGAATCGACGCCATGATCTGCAACTCCTCGGTGATCTCTTCAAGCGAAGCCCCTTCCGGGAGCCTGCCCAATGCGTCCATTACGGCTTGCTTATCCGTCATGGGCAAAGCGTACCGCATCCCGGTTCCGAAGGCAAGTCATCGCCCAGCCTGCAAATTCTCCGCCGGCATAGTGCGCGGCCCTCAACAATCACCAGTTCCTACACCGCCCCTTCGGAATCTTCCCCCGGCAGGCACACCGTGAATGTCGATCCCCTGCCCACCGCGGTTTGCAGATGGATCGCCCCCTGCCCCGCCTTCACCAGCCGCCTGACGATGCCCAATCCGAGGCCGGTCCCTTTGCCCGGGGCCTTTGTCGTGAACTTCGTCTCGAATATTTTGGCAATGACCTCCGGCGGTATTCCCGGCCCGTCGTCCTGCACCGAAACGGCCAGGAGCGGCGGTGTATTGAGAAACCCTTCCCGGTTCACGAAACGCTGCTCGTCGGAATCGGTGAATTGATCGACCTTGAATGGCTCGGTGAAGAACTGCGCGCTGACCTCGACCCGGTGGGGCACGTCCGTGCAGGTAAGGGCGTTGATGGTGAGATTGAGGAGAATCTGGAGCAGATCGGTTCCATTGATGGCCGCCACGCGCTCCTCGGGCAGCAGATGCACGGCGAGTTGATTGCCGCGGGAACTGGGATGGCGCATCAGGAGTTCGCGCAAGTCGCTAAGAATCTGGTTGAGGCCGACCCTCGCGCCTTCGGGCGCTCCATGCTCCTTGTCGCGCAGGAAAGAGAGGTACCGGCGCGAAATCTCGAAGCAGCGCCCCACCTGGCCGGTGAGTTTGTTGAGGTCCCCCTTGATGGTCTCGAGCTTCTCGCCCTCGACCGTGCTCGCGTCACTGAGGGAGCGGTTGATCATATCCACGAAACCCGAGATGACGGTCAGCGGGCTGTTGATGTCATGGAGGACGCTTGCATAAATCTCGCCCTTGGTCCGCATCATCTCCTCCTTGACGCGCTGGTCCTGGATCTCCTGCTGGAGCGCGCGCAGCGTCTCGTTGCTGCGGTGAAAATCGCGGGCCAACTCGTGCTTCTGCCGGGCGCGGGCGACGGCGGCGCGCATCGTCTGCACGTCAAAGGGCTTGTTGAGGTAATCGCACGCGCCGTGGCGGAGCGCCTGGCGGGCGGTCTCGATGGTCTCGTAGGCGGTGAGCATGATGACCTCGATGGCCGGATCGATTTCCTTGAGGTCCTTGAGGACGTCGATGCCGCTCATGCCGGTCATCAGGATGTCGCTGACCACCACGCAGACGGCGTGCTTGCGGGCGAGCTCGATGGCCTGCTCCCCGCTGTTCGCGAGGAGGACCTGGTACTCGTCCTTGAAGATGATGCGGACGGACTGGCGCGGTCCTTCCTCGTCATCGACCACCAGGAGAACGGGCTTCGCCGGCGCGCCGTCAAGCCCGCCGGACGCGCCCCGGAGCGGGCCCGCGGCGATCGCGACGGCCTCTCCCGGGAGCCTAGAAGTGATATCCGACAGAGATTGAGACGGCATTCGAGAGGAAATAGTAGCGCCCATCGGCGGCGGAGTCATTCACGATTGTGCGAGTACCGCCGATTCCCACCTGGTATGCCAGATCAATGTCGCATTTCCCGAAGGAGCGGCCGACACCGACGGAGAAGACATTGCGGGCGCTGTCCGGGACGATCGGGCTGAAATCGGCCGAGGGGACCGTATTCTCGCTGTAAATGTACCCGGCCCTCAGCGTGTAGATTCCGATCTCGTGGGTGACGCCGACCTCATAGAGGAAGGAATGGGTCCAGTTGAAAGGGACTTTGACGCTTGATCCATCGGCGCGATTGAGGGTCACGTCGTTGAGGGAGTCCCAATCGGTCCAGTCCACGTCGGTCTCGACGTTCCAGTCCGGCGTGGGGCGGAAGGAGTAGCCGATCGAGGCATACTGCGGGAAATGGAGGTTGCCCTCGGCGGCGAGCGTGGGGTAATCGGTGGGGATGACGGCGCCGGTGGGATCGCCGGAGGCGGCGAGTCCGGCGGCGTAGGCGGCATTGGCCTCGGCGATCAAATGCGCCCGGACGGGCGCGGG
>Ga0182024_10018538_pt1 | contig 12948 bp, 12 predicted proteins | sample P32metaG_FD_120480 | JGI IMG/M metagenome (GOLD analysis project Ga0182024, IMG submission 120480) | Permafrost microbial communities from Stordalen Mire, Sweden - P3-2 metaG (Illumina Assembly) | ecosystem: Environmental > Terrestrial > Soil > Wetlands > Permafrost | place: Sweden: Stordalen...
AACTCCAGCGCCGCCCGGTCCGACGACCGCGGCCGCAACCACACCCCCCTGCCCCACAGCCCCTTCACCCGCACCCGCACCGCCGACCCCGCCGCCGGCTCAGCCCGCACCCCCCCGAAAACCTCCCCCGCCACCAGCCACCCCATCACAACCTTGCCCCGCAACCCACCCACCCGCCCCACCGACCGCAACCGATGCCGCAGCGAGAGGATCCGGCCAACGAGTATCTGCCGTGTTTTGCCGCGGAACACCGCGTTGAGGGGGCGAGCGACCCGGGCGGCAGCTCCCTGCCCCCGCGTCCCTGATAGCGAGGACATGTGAGTCATGCTATGGCAAAGCCGAAAGTGATCACCCGCTATGTGATTACGGGCTCCTTACGGGTGACAGCCTGGTCAGGCGGCAGCAGCAGGGTGATGGGCCAACCCGATGACCCGGCGGTGGACGACCCTTCTACGCCCTTACCGTCCGCCGGGGACCACCTGATCCTGGCGAGTCACCCACCTCATCCGAGCCGCCTGACTCACCCTCTTCCGGGGCCCGGTGGCGGCCGGCGTAATTGCGGCCCTGCCGGGGCCGTTGCAGGCGGGCCGGAACGTAAGGTTGCGGCGGGCTGGCCGGCTCAGCCGGCGCAGGCTGCCGAGGTGGCGTGGCTGACCTGGGCGGCGTGGCCGGCTCAGCCGGCAGGGGCGGCCGAGGCGATCTCGCCGACTGGGCAGGCATCGGCTGCCGGGGCGGCATGGCAGGCTGGGGCGGCGTGGCCGGCTCAGCCGGCCCAGGCGGCCGAGGCGATCTCGCCGACGGCGCAGGCATCGGCCGCCGGGGCGGCGTGGGCGGGCGAGACGGTGTGGCCGACGGAGCAGGCACGGGCCGCCGGGGCGCCTGAGCCGGCCGGGACCGCGTGGCCGGCTCAGCTGGCCCAGGCGATCTGGCCGAAGGCGCAGGCATCGGCCGCCGGGACGGCGTGGCCGGCTGGGGCGGCGCCCACTCAGCTGGCGCGGGCGGCCGAGGCGATCTGGCCGACTGGGCAGGTACGGGCTGCCGGGCCGGCATGACCGACTCGGTTGGCATGGCCCACTGAGCTGCTACCTTGGCCGCCCGCGGCCGGATGGCGCCCACAATCGTCGGGACACGCACCAGTGCCACCACAATGTCGGCTCCGACACAGGCGATCGCTACGCCGACCACGCCATACCGCCCGAGCAACACCCAGCTCCCGCCGAGCGACAAAACACACAGGACCAGCTGACCCAGCGCGGCGCGGCCGGGCTTGCCATGTATTCGGTCAATCGAGAAAGCTATACCCTGGATGCTGACGGGAACGAGGCTGATGGCCAGCACCTGCAGCAACGTGGCGGTGTGTGCGGCATTCGAGGCCCCGTAGATTCTGGCGATAAACCGCGCGCCCAGGATCAGCACTATCGTCCCCGGCACCATGGTCAGGGCAACTCTGCGCAGCACGCCCCGCACCAGTTGCGCTAGCCGGTCAGGCGACGCCGAGCCCTCGACCATCAGCCCGGTGGAGAAGTTGAGTCCTACCGTCACCGCGCCGGAAGTAATGATCCCGGCGATGTAAAAGCTGCCGTTCGCGGTCGCACCCAGGGTCGACATCACCAGCAGCGGGATGAAGTTCCCGGTGATCTGGCTGAAGAGCAGGCCTGCGTAATCGACGGAGGCGAACCGGGCGACGTGCCGGAACTTCAGGCCGACGACCCGGTCCTCGGGATGCCGATCCCGGAGGTAGCGGCGGAACATCAGCCAGTTGATGACCGGGATGAGGAGAATGAGCGGGAGGGTCCAGGAAGCCAAGACGTCCGTTGAGTGGAGCAGTAGCGCGCCCGCCACGAGCAGGATCAGCTTCAGCAGCCCGTAGACAACGTTCTCAATCGGGATCGCGCCGGCCCGCTGCAGGCCAACGAGCGCAGCGTCCTGCAGCGTAAACAATTCCCAGACAATGACGGCCAGGATGAAAAGACCGGCCAGGAAATATGAATCCCCGACGTAGCTCCACTGAGAGCTGAGCCGGGGCGCGACAACGACGAAGATCACCCCGCCGATCAGGGCCGTGACCGTGCTGCCCATGTAGCTGAAATTAATGAGCCGTCCCGCTGTCCTGGCGCCCAGCCGGGGCAGGAACCGGGTTAGCGTGCTGCTCAGGTTGAGCTGAGACAGCGTTGATACCAGCATCAGCGCGGAGATCAGCGCGGTGGCGCGGCCCAAAGCCTCCGGACTGTACAGGTGGGCCGCGACCGCCCAGTAAGCAGCGCCGATGATGCTTGTCCCGGCGGTGTTCGCGACCAGCAGGTAGCCACCACGGTAAAGCGGGTTGCGCAACTCCGAGACGATGCGGGTCAGCCAGTTGCCGGAGCTGGAGCTGGGTGCCGGGGTCCTGCGGGGAGGGACCCGGCCCGCTGGCAGGCTGGTCATGCGCCCGTCCGCCATCGGCAGGTGGGGCATGGTCATGGTGCTTTCTGGATCCCAGTAAGGGCTCCAGTCACCCTGCTGCTGGTCGTCCCAGCGCTGCACAGAGACCCCCGATCTCACTCAGAAAACAACCTGGGCACCGTGTCAGAGTAGCCGGGCCTTCTACGCATAGAAGTCTTACCGGCAGGATCGACTCGTGCGGCCCGGCCTGGACTCCGGCGTCGCAGTCCCTTGACCTGGCCGAACCTGTCACTTGGACCGGTCGCCGCTCGGAGGCGGCTAGTGCTGGGCGCAGCCGAGTCGGCGTCGACTCGTCGGACGGCCTATGGGCGCGGTGGGCGGCACACGATGGCCGGCCCAGCGGCCAGGCCCGTCCTGCACAACAGCAGCGTCAGCTTAGCTGGCTGCAGCACCTGCGGTCCGCGGTCCGGACATACCTGCGCCCGCGGGGAAAGAACTTATCACCCGTCGCGAGGTTCGGCCGGACCAGGCGACCTGGACGCCCGGCGCGAAGCCCGGTAGTAACAAAGCGCGCCCGCGAGAACTCCGCGTGCTTCATTCCAGGCAAGCTGCCTGCCCTCAGCGCGCATCTGACCTGCCTCCGAGGCCTGCCGCATCCGCCGCAGTACCACGCCCACCCGGCGAAGACCCTGGCTGAGGAGAACGACCGGCAGCTGGCCATCGCGCAGATGCTTGGCCAGGTAGGCACCCAGCCCGTAACCATAGGAGTAGATCTGCTCACTCAGGGCTTTCGTGTCGGAGCGATGCTGGTGCCAGACCACAGCCGACGGCAGGTAGCAGATGCGCCCCCCGGCCAGGATGAGGCGGAGGAACATGTCCAGGTCCTCGCCGCCTCGGCCGGGACTCCCGGCCCCCAGCAGGGGATCGAAGCCACCGAGCCGGTCCACGGCATCGCGGCGGACGGCAAAGTTAGCACCGGTGCCAAAAATCCCGGCGCTGAACGGGTAGAGCCCCGAGGGATGACGGTGGGCGACGAGATCGTATCGGCGTGGCTCGAACGCTTCTCCCCACGAATATCGTGAGTCGAAATAGCGCTCCGAGCCGGTGTCCAGCGAGCTGGAGCCAACGAGCCCGGTGATGCACACGGCCTCAGGGTCGGCCGCGAAGCCCGCGGCGATGGCCAGCGGCCATCCAGGATCCACTTGCGTATCGTCATCGGTGAAGGCCACCAGGTCGAATTTGGCTGCCGCCAGGCCGTGATTGCGTGCCCGGGATAGGCCTGGATTTGGCTCGCATGTGTAACGCAGCCGGGGATCGTCCACCGCCAGCGCGGTGACCAGGTCGCGTGTTTCGTGCCTGGTAGGCGCGTTGTCGACGACCAGGATCTCGAGCGAATCAGAGGGGATGAGCTGAAGGGTGCGCAGGCACCCTTCCAGGCCAGGCGTCCGGTCCCTGGTGCAGATAACGACGGTCACACCTGGATGCTGCAGGTCGGCAAACCGGCGCGGACAGGCGACCTGGGCCGTCCAGTCTCCCCCGCCGTCGGAACTGTCCCACTGGGCGTGCTGCTGCACGGATCCAGCCAGCTCCACCTGCGCAGCCGCGCGAACGCGCTCGGTTAGCGTGCCTTCTGGTGCGGCCGGGACGGTGACATAGCCTAGCGGCGCACGATGCAAGCGGATCAGTATCCGTGCCTCGGAGTGACGGTCACTCAGCGGGCCGGCCACCCCCGCGACAGGCTGGCTGCCGTCCAGGTCCAGCTGGCCAACCCAGATGCTTGCGTCCGTCATCGCGTCCCTTGTTGTTGTCGGCACCCGGCTGACGGCCGGTGGCTGCTGGACTCATCCCGGCGGCCGCCGCCGGCCAGACCCTGGGGCCGGGAGCCAGTCGCGACGTACCACATATCCCGAAACATCAGGCCAAGTCTGGCCTAACGTGGTCAGCACTCAACTGGTTTCGCCGAAAGAGCCTGCGGAAGAGCCCGTGAGCGGGCCGCAGGCGGTGTGCGGTGCCGGGTGCAATCGCGACGGACGGGCTCAGGCCGCTCCCGAATCCCCATCCAGCCCGGGGCCGTAAGGCCTCAGGTCACGCCGCTCCGCCCCGTAGTCGGAGATTGGCACTCTTCACGGCATTCCGGGTATGGGACTGCACCGACCGCATGGTGCGGCGTCCGGAACGGGGCAGGCTGTGCCAGAACAGCAGTCGCAGCCCCCAGGTGCTGCGCAGCAGGTGACCGGTACCGGCTTCTCTGGCCTGTACCGCCCAGCGTTCGGCCAGATCGTCGTTCCCTCCGTACTTGAGGGCCGCCACGGCTGGCCGGACATAGGCAAGACCGGCAGGCAGACGTTCTAGCTTCGGGGTCTGCGCTTCCAGGAAATCCAGTTGCGCGGCTTCGGCGCCTGCCCTGTTGCGGGTTATCGAGCCAGGACGCAACCGTAGATCAACCAGGAAGTGCCTGCTTGCCCACAACAGTGGCGTCTTCGAGCCCTTCGCGATCCGAAGCCACATATCAAGATCCTCAACATACTGAAGGGTCTCGTCAAAGCCGCCGACATCCTCAAAGCATGCGGTGCGGATCAAGAGCGAACTGCCGTTACGCGCCGGATTTGCGCCAATCAGGAAATCATCAAAATCGTACCGCCCGGAGCGCTGCCACTGAAAGAAGACGGGGGTACCGTTCTCCAGTATCATCCGTGAGCGGCAGAACACCGCTCCGACATCCGGTGGAAGCGATTCGATCAGTGCAACCTGCCGCTCCAGGAACTTAGGGTGCCACCGGTCGTCGCCATCCAGGTATGCGATGTATTTAGCCTTCGATTCACGGATGCCGACATTTCTCGCAGCACTCAGGCCGCGGTGCTCTCCCGGCACCAGCCTGAACCGGGGATCGTCACCTGCGTGAGCCCGGACAACTTCAACCGAATTATCGGTGGACCCGTCGTCCACCACGATGTACTCGAAATCTGCAAACGTCTGGCGCATGACGGAGTCAACGGCCTCGCCAATGTATCTGCCAACATTAAAGGCAGGAGTGACTACAGTCACTTTGGGAGGCCCGGACAGATGCGGAGTGCCCATTAGTAAAGATACCGATCCTTGGCTCAGCCTGGGATGGTTGCCCATCTCATCGCTATGGATGCTGCCACACTCGCACGTAGTCAATCTTCATCGTCTCGGGTGCACTCGGGTACGCGCCGGCCGCGTAACTCAGCACGATGAACATCGGCGCAGACGTTACTCCGTGCGTTACGCTCCCGATATTGACGCCGTCGTAATAGTAGGTGACTGACCCGGGTTGCCAGTTCGCGGAAAAAGTGTGCCAGCCATCCGTGTCAGCATTGCCGGGACAGCCAGTCCCGCCCCCGGGGCCCGCCCCCTGGCTATCGACCGCGCTATGGAAGTGGGCGCACACCTGGCCGCCAAGGCCTTCGACGACATCATTTTCGCCGGTATACGGCCAGTCTGACCCGTCCGTCCACACTGCAGGCCAGTTGGCAACCCTATTGGGAGCTCCAATCGCCCCGGGCAGCCACACCCGGGCCTCGAGGACGCCATATGTGTAGGTGAACTTGCCGGCTGTGTTCACCAGGCCGGAAGCATATTTTGGATCACTGATGCCGCATGACTCGCTTTTCACTATCAGACTCAGGTTGAGCGATCCGCCGCTCTCCGCAACTTGCGCCGGGTCGTAGCACTCCTTCTCCTTGTGATTAACCGGGCCGGTAATACCTGAACCGAGCCAGCCGGTCGACCACTTGGCGGTATCCAGGCCGACGCCGTTGAATTCATCGTCAAAGACGAGGTTCCAGTTGCCAGGCACACCGGTCGGCATGGGCGGCCCGGCCGCGGCCTTCTTTTCCTTCGCGGACGAAGTCGGGTCCGGGACTGGCGAGCCCGCCACGGCCGGGTGGCCGACGAAGACCGGCTCGACGGCGGAGGCCGGCGTTGCCGAGTGGATGATCTGCGCCCTTGCCGCAGCGTGCCTGCTTGGCGGCTGCGGAATGAGATCAAAGAAGATACCCACTGCCGCTACGGCGGCGGCCACCGTGATTGCGGCAAAGAGCCACGTCAGCCGACGGTCTCGTCTGGCCCGGGGCATCCGCGTGCCCGACCCCCGACGCCGGCCCCTCCCGGGCTCGGCTGGAGCCGCTGGAAGCATCTTCTTTCACCTTAGTCCGGGGTTGATAAGCACATGCAACCATCGTGTGACGAAGGCGAGCAGTTTGGGTGCCCAGGCCCGAAGTGCCGCGGTGAGGGATCCTAGCCGGCGACGGTGCGGCGCCGGGCACGTTGCCCGACTGAACTCCGCGCCCGTACTGCAGGGCGGGGTGAGGGAGATCGGGACATGGTCCGCCATCGCGCTATCGCCCGGAAGCGCTGGGTAGACACATACTGACAGTCAGTGTTCCCGCCCGTCATCGCGCCCGGCATGGGGTTCTGCCCGGGGGTGCGATCGGCGGACAGGACACTGGACGAGATCCCGGCGGCGCCCGGAGAATCCGGGCGGCGTGGCGCGGAGCTGAGGCCATCGCGGCCGCGCGGGAATGCACCGACGTGCGGTCACCGTCCACCTGACCAGCACAAACATCCGCGTGACCCAAAGGAACCCCTCGCCTCGCTACCGGGCCCGCGGGCAGGACCATTGTTATATGCATCACTCCGGATGAAAGTCCGGGGCTAGGCCGCGGTGGTGATCGTGCGCATTTGGCTGGCCGGAAAGCCACGGCTTATTTCATCAAAAGCCACAGTAAGCGACCTGATACTCGTTATCATCCCTCCTTGTGCAGATACACGACGGGCTGGGCGGTACCGTTCCTCATTGGCAGGGCGGCTGCGGGCCACTCCGGGTGGAGGGACGATGAGTCAGGAGATCCGGGACGGGGCAGAGGGCAGCGCCCCCCTCCTCGCGGATGACACGTGGCTGGTCCCGGCCGAGGATGTCGACCCCGGAATGACCGGCGCCGCTCCTGATCTGCCGAATCCTCAGTTCGGGGTGACCGTGGTGGTCTGCGCATACACCGAGCGGCGGTGGACGCAGACCCGCGCGGCGCTTCAGTCTGTGCTGCGGCAGCGCCCTGCACCGCAACAGGTCCTGCTGGTGGTTGATCACAACCCTCCCCTGGCTGAACGGGCGTCCGGGGAACTTGCTGACGCCGGGATAACCGTCCTGGAGAGCAGCGGGGCCCCCGGGCTATCCGGGGCACGCAACACCGGGCTCGCGGCCGCATCGCAGCCCGTCACCGTCTTCCTCGACGACGATGCGGAGGCGCGGCCGGGATGGCTGGAATCCCTGATCCGGCCATATTCCGCCGCCGAGGTGGTGGCTACCGGCGGTAGCGTGCATCCCCGGTGGCCTAACGCAGGCCTTCGTCCACGCTGGCTGCCGCCTGAGTTCGACTGGGTAGTCGGGTGCAGTTACCGAGGGCTGCCAGACACGGTGAGCGTGGTGCGCAACCCGATCGGCGCGAACATGAGCCTGCGGACAGCCCTGGCCCTCGAAGTCGGGGGCTTCGATGACACGGTGGGGCGAGTCGGCACGAACCCGCGGGGCTGTGAGGAGACTGAGCTGTCGATCCGGCTGACCGCGAGCCGACCTGGATCGGCTGTCTTCTATGTTCCGGACGCAGCAGTCGACCATCACGTGACAGAAGAGCGGATCCAGCTCGGTTACTTCCTGCGACGCTGCTGGCACGAGGGAATGTCCAAAGCCGACGTTGTCCGACTGGCTGGATCTGCTGCCGGGCTGGAGCGCGAACGGCGGCACACCGCGGTGGTGATTCCAGCCGCGCTTATCCGCGAACTCCGGGGCTTCGTCACCGGCGACGCAGATGCGGGACGGCGGATGGTGACGGCCGTCACTGGCCTGTCCGCGGCGGCGGGCGGGTACTTCGCCGGCCGGGCTCGACTGGCCGCCCGCCGCGACCGCCGGAACCCCACCCCGGCTGGCCGGCCGCCCCTGGACTCAGCTACGCCGGCAGCAACTGCCGCCGAGGAGTAGCCAGAACTGAGCCGCGCCCGTACGCAAGGCAGTGAGACTCTTGCGTTGCATTGGCGCTGGGCAGCTTACGGATCAGGCCGCACCCGCCGGCAGCTCATAGATGATGGTCCCGTGCCCGTTGTTGACAATGAGTTTCCACTTCGATGAGCGCGCCAGCGAATTAAGCAGGATAGTAAAGTACTGGGGCGGGACCTCATTATAGGTCTTACTGTACGCAATCATGCTCGGCGCGACCACGACGTAGGCAGGTTGGCGGCCACCGGTATAAAGGGTGGAGTTACGGGCCAAGACATTTGCGATGTTAGGCGTCGCCTTGTTTACTACCGGCGTTCCATCGAGAGAGCCGAAGATAGTGAACAGCTGGAGACGATTGTACTTAGCGGTGTCCAAAAAGGCGGAATTACCAGCGGCGGTATAAATAGGCCCGAGCCGTGCATGCTGCTGGAACGCCAGGAGTGTATTGACCTCTGTCTGAGGCATGACATCGAAGGCATCATCACCGAAGAAAGCGACAAAGAACAGGCCCAGGACAACGCCCAGCACAACCGGGACATGCAGCCAGCTCAGCACAGACCTGCTCCGGGACAGCTGGCTCCTGCTCAGTGCGCGGAGGCGGGAGAGTACCCGCTCACCCAGGCCAGTCACCGGCTCAATTGCTGAAGCGGCCAGGGCGGCGGCCCACGGCAAGGAGAAGAGATAAACCCTCAGTACGCCTTCGTTGCCGTACGCCTGGGCCACGAGTACCAGGGCCGGCGAGAAGGTGAGGGCCACCAGGGCCAGCATGGTCCGTCCGGACCGCCGCCTTCGCCAGGCGCCCAGAAGTGCCAGCAGCCATATGACGACCGAAAGGCCCTCTGCGCAGCGCTGGATGAGAATCTGGTCCTTCGGTACAGGCATGTAGGCACTGGAGACAGATGCAGACGGCGGCGCGACGTTGCTGAAGAAGCTCCCGATCGAATTAAGCACTCCATAGTGGCTCGACACGAACGAAAAACGGGGCAGCAGGTAGCCGATCGCGACGGCCAGGAGGGCGGCCGGGAGCCACCGTGGCCGCAGCATGCGGCCACCAGCCAGCAACGCGAGCTGGACGAGGATGATGTACGGGGACAGCTCATGGGTAAAGGACATGACGAAGAACAGGAGCAGGATGGCGGCGCAGAACGCAGCCTGCTGCCCGTTCCGGGCCGGGACTGGCTCCGGCACAGGCTCTTCAATCGGAGGGCCAGCCTCAAGCGCCGACCGCGGGATCGCCAGGACCGTAGTAAGCGCCAGATCCGGCCCGGGAGCCAGATACTCGTCCGGGCGCCCAGACTCACGGCGCACGATCCGGACCCGTTCCGGCCGGATCTTGAAACCGACCTCGCTGAATCGCTGGACGATCGCTGCCGACACCGACCGGGCTTCCCCCTCAGCACCGCAGCGAACGGCGACACTGGTCAGCTGCCGGTCGAATTGGACCTCCGGGAAGTTGCGCTCCATCCAGATATCGAGGATGTGGTGGAGCAAGAGATCAGCCAGCACCGGCCCGAGAGGCGAGTTAGCAGTAACACCCTGGCTCCTCGCCTTCAATGAGCCATCAGGTTCTTGCTCCGGCGCCTTCAGGCACCGCCGCACATACTGGACGATCCACCTCTGGTCAGTGGTCGCCTCGACCGCCCTGATCATCAGATCGTGCCGGCAGTTGGCGAATACGGTCCGCAGATTGAGCTCGACCGTCCATCTACCTGCGCGTGAGCGTGCTGCTTGGCCAGCGCGGCTGGCTTCCGTGGTCCCGGTGACCTCCGCCAGGCGGGCCTCAAGCCTCCGGGCGATGACTGCCTGCGCGACCCGGTCGCCGACGGTCAGCACCCGGAGGGTGCGGACCCGGCCGTTGCGGGTCACCTCCATGGAACGGATCGGGGGCGGGAAGTAGACCCCGGAACACAACTGATCCCAGATCGTCTGCAGGTTATGGGCGAGATCCTTCTCGAAGTCAGCGATTGTGACCCCGTCGACTCCCGGCGGATCCTGCTGAGACTTCACACTGTAAAACGCTTCCAGGACTTCCTGGCGGGAAATCTCGACCGGTTTCTCTGGCTCTTTCCGGCGGGGCGCCCGGCTCCGCCGCTTCCGCGTGAAGTTGCCATAGTTGCCCATGAATAGCCATCGCATCACGATTGCCATGATGCCCAGCGACAGTACTGTCCCCAGGGCCTGAGGCGAGTAATAATCCTGGCCGATCCAATTGCTGCCTGAGTACAGCAGAAGTGCCAGCCAGCGCTGCCGGACGGTCAGCGAGAGCGCATCGTAAGCCAGGTAAAGGAGCGGCAGGGCAGCGAGTTCGAATACTAGCTGAGCCCACTTCGCATACGTCACCGGGCTGCCTGTGCCAGCTACTTTGTCGAACCACCCCGCCAGGGCGAAGAATCCTGGCCAGTTCTGGTAGATGTCGATGTTGTGGTTAAGCTGGCCATGCACATTAACGTACTGGACAACCCCGATAGTCTTGTAAAGCCAGGAGTACCGTCCTGACGGGTATATCAGGGGCGCGGTCCCGTAGAGCATGACGACCAGGCCGACCGCGTGCAATGCCATACGCCACCGGGACGGGCTCTCCCTGGCCAGTTCTATTACGGCCGACACGATGAGAAGTGCCACGCCAGCGTAGAAAAGGATGGACAGCTTCGCCGTCAATCCGAAGGACCCTAGCTCCGATGCGTTCGTGCGGGCCACCCCGAGCGCCCACAACACCAGGCTGAGCGGCAGCGTGACATCAGCGACATGTACTGTCGCGCGTCGGGAAGCCTGGGCCGCCGGCGACGTCCTCGGCTGACCCGGGCTGCGGGTTGAAATCACTGTGTCCCTGAGCACAGACCCGTCAGCCACGAGTAACAGGTCAAGGCCTGCACTGCGTCCTCATGGCGCTCGTATCCGCTACAGGCCATCTCAACCCTCCGTCACGATCTTCCTCTTGCCCGAAGCCCCGATGCGAGCGGTGCCGGGTCCTTCACATGGCCTTCCGCCGCCGGACGACACCGACAGTCAGACCAGCCAGGCTCAGCACCGCCTCGGCCTGGAACAACACCACCGGCTGCCAGAGGTGGGCCCACAGAAAGGTGGTAGCCAGGAGGGTGAGCACAGCCAGACTGAGCACCATGGACATCCCCGCGGCGGACCAGCGTGCCATCCGGGGCCAGTTCGTCACGATGGCGCGACCCGGAACGAAGAAGGTAAAGCCGAGTGTCAGGAGCAGGCGCAGGGGCCCCGGCTGGCCTCTAAGCACCAGCACGAGGAGGACGACCGCGACCAGGGCCCCCGCAAGGTCAAGCAGCTCGGCCCGTTGTGCGGCCGGCGACAAGTCCCCAGGGTATCCCATAGACGCATCTTCCCAGCCTGACGTAGTTTCTGCACACGGGTACGCCAACTTACCCGAACCTGCAGGTATGCCGCACCCTGGGCTTGAAGCCGGGCCCTCGGGCCGAGTTCGATCACATGCAGCCAGATGCCGCAGATGTTGTCGGCGGGGTTACCGCCGACAACCCGGCCGGGTTGACTGCCGCCCCACCACCTCAAAACGCCACCGGGGCCCGCGCCCGCCCGCCGATGAACAATGCCGCCAAGTCAGCCATGTCTGTGGCCATTGCGGCAGCCTCGCTGGTGATGATCATCTACTTGTTTGGTGGTTATGGGCAGCTGCCACCACGGCCAGCACAGTAGGCCAGGGCAGGACGACCGGCGATGATCTGATGCTGTAACGCCTCGCCGCGGACTGGCACCGCGGACGTTGTGCCACCGCGTGCCGAACGCATAACGCCGAACCGGAGCCCGACGCGACAGGTCAGCGGGGCTGGATCTCGCCCATCGGACCGAAGCCGTCATGCGGTGTGTCGACGTAGATGATCTGCGGCTGCGCGGACACGAGGTCCGGCGCGGTGTCGAAGAACCTCTTCACGTAGGGCTGCTTGACGTGGGCGGCGCCTGCCTCAGCATCCTTGAAGCCCTCGATGCAGACGAACTCGTGCTCATCGGCAAGGCTCCGGGCGAACTGGAAGAACAGGCAGCCGTCCTCGGAGTTGACGTCCTTGGCGTAGGAATCGGCCAGTGCCAGCCACTCGTCCATCTTGTCGGGCCGGATCGGCATCGTGATGTTGATCAGGATCATGCGACCGCTCCTTTGGAGGTGACTGTCGTCATAAGCGTGCTGTGATCGCCGGCCACCGTCAACCGCAGCGATGCCTGATGTAAGGCCTGCTCGGCGGTGTGGCTGACCTACTGAAGATCACACCCGGCATCAAGAGGCCTTCGCCGCCGTCAGAGCCACGGTCAGGCCGCCGGGCAACAGGCGCAAGAACATCGCCCGCGGCCGCCGGTTTTCGATCGGGACCAGATCGACGGCCAGCAGCTTCGGGTTCAACGCCGCGTGAACGCTAGTGCCAAACTCGGCGTCCATCGCCGGTCCGGCAGCATCAAACATCGTCCTCCCAGGGGTGGCGGCAGCCCGCTGATATCCGGTGGTTCGTAGCGTTCTTCAGACCGCAGGGACCGAGGAAAAGAGGTTGAGGCCCAGCGCTTCTGAGAGGTACCCGGTG
>Ga0182024_10018539_pt1 | contig 12948 bp, 10 predicted proteins | sample P32metaG_FD_120480 | JGI IMG/M metagenome (GOLD analysis project Ga0182024, IMG submission 120480) | Permafrost microbial communities from Stordalen Mire, Sweden - P3-2 metaG (Illumina Assembly) | ecosystem: Environmental > Terrestrial > Soil > Wetlands > Permafrost | place: Sweden: Stordalen...
ATCACTCGACAACTGATTTTGGAATCCCCAACGTACCGGCGGCGCTGCAAAATAGAACGGCGTTCCGCGTTTGATTCTGATCCGTTCTCATGCAAAGGCCGCCTAACTGAACACAGGCCCTAGGGCTGTTGCCGTTTTTTGGGTTGTTTGAAACATCAATTGGGCCCTATTAGCGCACCTATGTGGCAGTCCTTGCCAGAATCACCGCCGATTTGACGGGGCCCATGCTGTCGGATTTCACCAAGCAATTGTGGACATTTACCGGGAAACAGCGGGTTGCTGGCGCGACCCTGCTGGTGCTTGCCGGGGGTGCCTGGTTCGCGTTTACGCATATTGGCGGGGAAACGCCGGGGCATTCAGAGGTATCGAGCCAATCCCGCAAGGGACTGCAACGCTACACCCCGACCCCTGCCGAATGGGCCAGCCTGACCATCGAGCCGGCAGCCGAGCAAACCTTCCGGGCGGAGACCGTGACCGAGGGCAAGATCGCGGTCGATGAGGATCGCTCGACGCCGGTGTTTTCGCCTTACGCGGGCCGCGTTACCAAACTGTTGGTGCGACCGGGCGACAGTGTCACGCAACGTCAGCCGCTGTTCGTGATCGAAGCCGCCGATACGGTGCAGGCGCAGAACGATTTCATCGCCGCCATGACCGGTTTGAACAAGGCCCAGTCAGCACTCGATCTCGCGCAATTGCAGGACAAGCGCGCCAAGGATCTGTTCGAGGGCAAAGCCGTTCCGTTGAAGGATTATCAGCAGACCCAGGCAACCCTAATCCAGGCGCAGAATGACCTGCGCTCGTCGCAAACGGCGCTGGAGGCGGCGCGTAACAGGTTGCGAATCCTCGGCCTGACCGACGACGCCATATCAGCCTTCCAGGAAAAAGGCCGTATCAATCCGGACACCACCATCTTCTCGCCGATCGCAGGCACGGTTGTGCAGCGAAAGATCGGACCCGGACAATATGTCAACGCCGGCGCCAGCGATCCGGTATTCGTGATCGGCGATCTCTCCACGGTCTGGCTGACCGCCTTCGTTCGCGAAACCGATGCGGCGCGGGTATCGGTGGGCCAGGAGATCGCTTTTAATGTGCTGGCGCTGCCGGGCCGGCCGCTGACGGCGCGCATCGACTATGTTTCCGCGGCGATCGATCCCGCGACCCGCCGGCTGTTGGTTCGCGCCACGGTGGACAACAAGGACGGACTTTTGAAACCGGAAATGTTCGCGAATGTCACGATTTATTCCGGTAGCGATCATCCGGCGGTTGGCGTGCCGAAGCGGGCGTTGATCTACGAGGGCGATCAGGTCCGGCTCTGGGTCGCGCACGAGGACAAGTCGATCGAACTCCGCCAGGTCAAGACCGGATTGATCAATGGCGACCTCATCGAGGTCGACGGTAGTTTGAAACCCGGGGAACAGATTGTGACAAAGGGCAGCCTGTTCATCGACCGCGCGGCATCCGGAAGCTAGCGCGGTGGTCCAGAAGGCTCTTTCCCAACAGGCGCCCTTGAGGCGAATTTCAGGATCAAGTCGGCTCCAGCAACGATCTTTTTCGGGTGTCCGATCCGAAGTCCGCCAAACGAGGATGACGCATCAGAAGCAAACCCCCGAGACCCCGGATACCCTTCCTTCCTTCTGCTGATTGAAAGCTTCGATCTGAATGGATCGCCTGGTCGCCTTCGCTGTCAACCGCCGCTACCTGATGGTGGGCCTGTTCGCCATCGTGATGATCGGCGGCCTGATCGCGTTCAAGCAGCTCAACATCGAAGCCTATCCCGACCCGACGCCGCCGATGGTCGACATCGTGACGCAAAGTCCGGGATTGTCGTCGGAAGAGATCGAACGCTACATCACCATCCCGATCGAAACCCAGGTCGCGGGCATCAAGAACCTGCGCACGATCCGCACGATTTCGCTGTACGGATTATCGGACGTCAAATTGCAGTTTTCGTTCGACTACACCTACGACGAAGCGCTGCAGCAGGTGCTGAACCGGTTGTCGCAATTGGCGCCGTTGCCCGGCAACGTTCAGCCGGGGATTTCACCGCTCAGCGCCGTCGGCGAAATCTACCGCTACCGGTTGGTTGGGCCGCCAAATTACAGCGTGCTCGACCTGAAAACATTGCAGGACTGGGTTTTGCAGCGCCGCTTTCGCGCCGTGCCCGGCGTGATCGACGTTACCGGTTGGGGTGGCAAGACCAAGACCTACGAGTTGCAGGTCGATTTCAACAAGCTGGTTGCCTACGGCCTGACGCTGCCACAATTGCTGCAGGCCGTGAGCAATTCCAACATCAATGTCGGCGGCAATACCGTCGATATCGGCAATCAATCCGCTGTGGTGCGCGGCGTCGGGCTGATCCGTTCGATTGACGATCTTGCCAACACCATGGTGTCGCAAAGCGGAGGCAATCCTGTTCTGGTCAAGGATGTCGCCGCGGTGACCGTCGGCGAGAAGCCGCGGCTCGGCATCGCCGGCCTCGATCAGGATGATGACATTGTACAAGGCATTGTGCTGATGCGTCGCGGCGAGCAAAGCTCGCCGACGATTCTGCGCGTCGAGGAACTGGTGGCATCGATCAACGATTCCAGCATCCTGCCGCCGGGGGTGCGGATCGACCGAATTTATGACCGCAAGGACCTGATCGATATCACCACCGCGACCGTGCTGCACAACATGGTGCTCGGCATTCTCCTGATCGTGCTGCTGCAGTGGATTTTCCTCGGCGATCTGCGCAGCGCGCTGATCGTCGGCGCCACCATTCCATTCGCGTTGTTTTTCGCCGTCATCATTCTGGTGCTGCGCGGCGAATCGGCCAACCTGCTGTCGGTCGGCGCCATCGATTTCGGGCTGATCGTGGACGCCACCGTGATCATGGTGGAGGCGATCTTCCGCCGGTTGTCACAGGTCACCGCGCTGTCCGAGGCTGAGCAACGCCAAATTTCAACCGACACCACGATGGACATGAAGAGCCATGCCATCCTCGGTGCGGCCGCTGACGTGTCGCGGTCGATCTTCTTTGCGGCTGCCATCATTATTGCAGCCTTCCTGCCGCTCTTCACGTTGAGCGGCGTCGAAGGCAACATCTTCGGTCCGATGGCGCGCACTTATGCGTATGCGCTGGCGGGCGGCTTGCTTGCGACCTTCACGGTCACACCGGCGCTGAGTGCCATCATCTTGCCGTCGCAGATCCGCGAAACCGAGACGTGGATCATGACGTTGCTGCACCGTCTCTATGTTCCGGTGCTGGACTGGGCCGTCGGAAATCGGAAGCTGGTGCTGGCGGGAACCATCGGGCTTGTGGTCATGACCGTGGTATTCGGCCGGCTGCTCGGATTGGAATTTCTGCCCAAGCTCGAGGAAGGAAATCTCTGGATTCGCGCGACCTTGCCGCCGACCATCTCGCTGAAGGAGGGCAACCTCTACGTCAACGAGATGCGCAAGCTCATCCGCAGCCAGCCTGAGGTGGAATCGGTGGTATCGCAGCATGGCCGTCCCGACGATGGCACCGATGCGGCGGGCCTGTTCAATGCCGAGTTCTTTGCGCCGCTGAAGCCGGTCAGCCAATGGCCGGGCACGCACGACAAGGATGAACTCACCGCGCAGTTGCTGGCGAAGCTGCAGGACAAGTTTCCCGGCGTCGAGTTCAATTTCTCGCAGTACCTCCAGGACAACGTTTCCGAGGCGGTATCAGGCGTGAAAGGGGAGAACTCGATCAAGTTGTTTGGCAACGATCTCCAGGCCCTCACCGAAACCGCCAACAAGATCAAATCCGTCCTTGCCACCGTGCAGGGAATTACCGACCTGGCGGTGTTCACGTCGCTCGGCCAGCCCACTATCCAGATCGACATTGATCGCGCCAAGGCCGCCCGTTACGGGCTGGCTCCGGGTGACATCAATGCCACGATCAGGGTGGCGATCGGCGGCGATACCGCCGGCGATCTGTACGAGCCCGGCAGCGACCGGCATTTTCCGATCATCGTCCGCCTGGCACCCGAATATCGCAAGAGCGCCGAAGCGATCCAGAATCTGCGGATCGGCGCGCCGGGGCCGAACGGAACGATTGCCCAGATTCCATTGAGTGAGCTTGCCTCGATCCGGCTGGTATCGGGTGCGGCCTATATCTATCGCGAACAGCAGGAGCGCTACCTGCCGATCAAGTTCTCGGTGCGTGAACGTGATCTCGGCGGCGCGGTCAGGGAAGCGCAGGAAAAGGTCGCCGCGCAGGTCAAGCTTCCTCCGGGATCAAGGGTCGAGTGGGTCGGCGAGTTCGGTAATTTGCAGGACGCCATCAAGCGGTTATCGATCGTGGTGCCGATCAGCCTGGCGTTGATCGCGATGTTGTTGTGGTTCAATTTCGGCTCGGTGATCGAGACGCTGCTCGCCATGAGCGTGATCCCGATGGCGATTTTCGGTGGCGTGCTCGGGCTGGTGCTAACCGGCATTCCGTTCAGTGTATCCGCCGCGATCGGGTTCATCGCGCTGTTTGGCATCGCCGTGATGGATGGCATCATTATCCTGTCGCAGTACAATCAACTGATCGACGAAGGTTTCGACCGAGCCAAAGCCGTGATCCGAACCGGCGAACTGCAGCTTCGTCCGGTGTTGATGACCTGTGTGGTCGCCGGCGTCGGACTTTTGCCGGCGGCGCTGTCCACGGGGATCGGTTCGCAGGTGCAGAAGCCGCTTGCGGTGGTCGTGGTGAGCGGGATGCTGCTGGCGCCGCTGGTCATCCTCGTCACGCTGCCGGTGCTGATCTCGTTCTTCTCGCGCCGGGCGCGCTGAATGGTGAGAGCATGCACCATGCAGCAAGCGGCCCCAGAAAACCGCTCTCAGAATCCGTAAAGCCGCGCCGGATTGTCGACCAGAATCCTTTTTCGGATCGCCGCGTCCGGCGCCCATACCGGGAGCTGATTGAGCAGGCGGCCGTCGTCGATCTGAAGCAGCGGCGTCACGTCGGTCGGCTTCTTCCCCGGCGGCGTAACCGAATCCGGGTGCGGCCAATCGCTGCCCCAGAGAATCCGATCGGAATTCGCTGTTATCAAGGCGCGGGCCAGCGGGACCACATCGGCATAGTCAGGTGCAAGGTTGGAGGCGCGATAGGCGCCGGAGATCTTCACATAGGCCTTGCCCGCCCGAACCAACTCCAGCATATCGGCAAAGCCGGGCTGTTCCGGGCCGAGCTTGGCCAGGGCGCCCCCGAAATGGTCGAACACGACCGGCACCGGCGAGGTCGCGACGAGATCCTTGATCCCGGAGATCATCCCCAGACCCGTGAAGATCTGGATATGCCAGTTGCGGTTCTTGACGCGGTCGACCGCGGCCTGAAAGCGCGGGCGGCCAATAGCGGGGTCGCTGACGCCGCCGGTTGCCAGATTGAGCCGGATGCCGCGGATGCCCGCCTGGCTCATGGCGTCGAGGTCGCCCTCCGGCGTTTTGTCGTCGATCACGGCGACGCCGCGTGCGGTGGCGCCACGCGCGCTCATGCCGAACAACGTTGCCGAATTATCCGGGCCATAGACACTTGGCGTGACGATCACCACCCGCTCGATGTGCAGCGCCTTGTGCAGCGCTGTCATTTCTTCGGGCGATGCCGGTTCCGGAGTGTAGACGCGCCCCGCGAACAACGGAAATTTCACAGGGTCGCCGTGAATGTGGGTGTGGCAATCGCAGGCGCCCGCGGGAATATCGAAATTCACCGGTGTCGATGGCTGCGCGGCTTTCGCAAGGGCGGTTCGGTTGGGCATGGTCACTCCGGCCGCGATGGAGGCAAGAAGGATACTACGTCTGGTAAGCATCGGGTCTTCTCCCTTGTGCGCTTCTTTGCTTTTAATTTTACGCTTCGGAACAACAGTAGATGACCGTCAACGCATGCGGCCGCGTATCATCGGAACGTTTCCGGCAGGCCATCGCAAGCCAAGTCTCAAGCGAATGTCCCAAGGCCGATCGAACCGGTCAAGCCGGCATGAGGCAACTCTTCATCGCATTCGGCTGAGGCGTTTACTGCCCCGATGGCGTGCGCAAGCCGTGCCAGGCGTCGCGCACCTGATGGTAGTGCACCTCCGGCAGATAGTCCGGTGTATTGAGCGCCAGCGTCTTGACGTCGAGCCTGCCGATGGCGCTGAGCAGCGTGTAGGACGCGATCACGCGATCGCGTTGCGCGCCGATCAGCCGTGCCTTCGCCGAGATCAGATCCTGCTGCGAGTTCAGCACATCGACCGTGGTGCGCTGGCCGCCCTGCGCTTCCTTCTGAACCCCCTGCAACGCCACGGCAGCGGCGCGCACTTCGGATTCCGACGCCGTCACTGCGATCTTGGCGCCTTCGTTCGAGACCCACGCGCCGATAGCTGCGGTGCGGGCCTGGTTGCGAACCTGATCGAGCACCAGCCGGCTCTGTGCGGTCAGTTCCTTGGCCTGCCGGGTCTGCGACGCCGCTGTGCCGCCGTCGTAGATCGGCGCGGTGACCTGACCGATCACCGAAGCCTGATCGGTCCTGAAGGTACTCAGGGTCGAATCTGAATCGCTGCTGTGGCTGGCGTTACCCTGCAACGTGACGGTAGGCAGCAGGCTGCTTTCGGCGACGCGGATGGTGGTCGAGGCAACATCGACGTCAAAGCCTGCCGCGAGGACGGCCGGATGTTCCTTGAAGGCGAGGGTGGTGGCCTCGTCCCGGCTGTGCGGCAGATATCGGTCCACGGTCTCGGCCGGTGTCAATTGGGCCGGCGAACTGCCGATCACCTGGGTATAGGTCGCCTGGCTGATCGCGAAATTGACCTCGGCGGCGTTCAGATCCGCAAGGCCACGACTTAGGCGCGCCTCGGCCTGCGAAGTGTCGGTCGGCGTCACGTCCCCTGCATTAAGACGCCTTTTGGTGATGGCAAGGGTCTCCCGCAGAAATGCGACATTGGAGCGTTGCGCTTCGACCAATGACTGGTTGGCCAGCACATTGGTATAAGCGGTGACGGCGTCGAGCAGCACGCCCTGGCCGACATTGCGCAAGGCCTCGCGACCTGACCGCACCTGCAATTCCGCTACCCGCACGCTGTTTGCGGTCTTGAAGCCGTTGAACAGGGTCTGCGTCACCGTCACCCCGATGGTCCATGGCTTCAGGCTCGCGGATTGAACCGTGTTGTCCGGCAGCAGGTTTCGCACCGCCTGGAGTCCCGCGCCCAGGCTGGCGACAATCTGCGGCCGGTAGCCCGCCAGCGCCTGTGGCACGTTTTCGTCGGTGGCGCGCTGTCGCGCCCGTTCGGCATTGAGTTGCGGATTGGTCTGATAGGCTTTCGCCAAGGCCTCGGGCAGGCCTTCGCCCCGGGCGACGGTTGCGGCAAACGCGAAGCAAGTCACAACGCCAAGGCAAATGCTCCACCGAAGCACGGGCCTTCCCACGTGGCCAACTCTAGCGGTACGCCCAACCATCTGATCCCGTAAACAACCCGTCGGCGGCGGCCCCGGCCGACGCCTTCGGCATATTTACCTGCTTAGAGGACGCCACCGCCACAGGCAAACCATCGCGCGCGGAAATGGCTTGAATTCGGTCTCGCGCTGTTGCCGGTTCGTCACAGCAACATTATATTTCCGCAAATTGTACCCATGCCGCGTCCTATCTGCTGGCGCGCGGGCTTAGTGTCGTCACGCAGCTTGTGGCGAAACGCGTTGTCGGCGGCGCCGCGCGCTACAGCCTGAGCTGCAACACCGACACCACGCTGGATATCCTGCGCGCCCGCGCGGAAGGGCGCGCGTCGTTCAGGTCAATTCCGAGCTGCCGTTCATGCCGGGCGCGGGCGATCTGACGGACGAGCAATTCAGCGCGGTACTCGGCAGTCCGGCGACCGATTTTCCGCTGTTTGCGCCGCCGTCCGAGCCGATCACGGACACCAAATACGCCATCGGTCTTCACGCCGCGGGCCTCGTTCGCGACGATGGCACGCTGCAGATCGGCATCGGGCAGGTTGGCGACGCGCTGGCGCAGGGGCTGATCGTTCGCCATCGCAACAATGCGCAATTCCACGCGATCGTGAACGGCTGGCGCCCGCGGGCGGTGAGATCTCTGCGCACCTTACCTGTTCTTGTTCACCGGTTTGCGCTTGGCGATGAATGCCGCCATGCCTTCGGATCGATCCTCAAGTGCAAAGGTCGAGTGAAACAGGTCGCGTTCGACATTGAGTCCCTCGGATAACGGCGTTTCGAACGCGCGGTTGACGGCGCTCTTCGCCATCTCAGCCGCTGGACGCGACATCGCGGCGATTTTTTCCGCCATCGCCAGCGCTTCCTCCATCAATTTGTCCGATGGCACGATACGGCTCACCAGACCCGAGCGTTCCGCTTCGGCCGCGTCCATCATTCGGCCGGTGAGACACAGGTCCATCGCCTTGGATTTGCCGATCGCGCGCGTCAACCGCTGGGTTCCGCCAATGCCGGGGATGGTGCCGAGGGTGATTTCCGGCTGCCCGAATTTGGCGGTGTCCGCGGCGATAATGATGTCGCACATCATCGCCAGTTCGCAGCCGCCGCCGAGCGCATAGCCGCTGACGGCGGCAAGTGTCGGTTTGCGGCAGTTGGCGACGCGGTCGCCGCCGACCGCGATGAAATCGCTGGAAAACATGTCGATGAAGGTTTTCGGCTGCATTTCCCTGATATCGGCGCCGGCGGCGAAGGCCTTCTCGCCGCCGGTCAAAAGGATGCATCCAATCTTGTCATCGGCTTCGAGGTCGTCGACCGCGGCGGCGATCTCGCGAAACACGCCGAAGGACAGCGCATTGAGCATTTTCGGGCGGTTGAGCGTGATGATGCCGACCGCGCCTTTGCTTTCGACGATGATGTATTCGAACGTGCTCATGGTCCACCCCGCGCCTGATTTCGCGAGGTAATGTGCCCGCTGGCGGGACAGGCTTCAAGTGGGGCGAATTTCAGCTGGGACGAATCGCTTGTCCCGGACGCGATGCCGCGTCCGGGACGGCAGGCCGCTCATGCCACGAACATGCGCGCAGCGGAGGCCATCGTCAGCAGCGCGCCAAAACCGATGAAGATCTTGCCGATCAGAGAGGTTTTGTCCCAGGTGCTGTCGCTGCTGCTGGCAGCGCTGCCGGCCACCACGGGCGCCGCGCCGGAGGCCGCAAGCGGCTCGGCCGAGGCCATGGCGAGCGGCGCCGCAGGCGCGTTGGCTTCGTGCAGCGCGCGATCGACATCGTTGAGCTGATCAGCGGCCACGACCTGGGATTCCGTGGCAGGCTGGGTGTCAGCCGGATTATTCGGCGCGTTCTGCACGATATTGTTGGCTCGCACCGACATGGCCTGGGCAGCGTCGCTGGTCGGTGAATCGGAGGCGGCCAACTGGGCATTGGCGTTGGCGACCGACGTCGGGATGTCGGATGATGTCGGGATGTCGGATGATGATGGCGGCGTCGATGATTTGTCGGCGTCGGTGGCCACGACATCGGCGGCTTTCTTATCGTCCTTGTCGTCGGTGGATTTTAGCGCCACCTTGCTGGATCTATGGTGGGCGTACTTTCTCCAGTGGCGCGAGCCGTGCCTGGTGTATTTGTTGAGTGCAATCGGTGCCCCCGCAGTCGAGCTTGCGGCCGTGGCATTGCTGCCTGCCGCGGCTGGCGATGGTCCTGCGAAACATACCCAGAGCCCTGCGGCCAGCATCAACGCCGAGCGCCCGTTGCCTTTGATTTTCATTTGGCAATCTCCCCATTTGCCAGTCCCAAAGCGAAATGAGACCCCACGGCGTGTCCACAGCGCGGCAAAAAAAGGGAATCTTCGGGCGAGTCCGGGCAAAAGCGGGGCAATCGTATTGTGCCGGCCCGGCATTTCGAGATCGCCAGCTGACGAAATCTCAGGAAAAAATGCCGCGAGTGTCAGCCGGGCCGATCAATGATATCAGCCTGCCAGCCAAGTTCGCAGCAGTGATTCCCGAGCGGGATGGGAAGATTGCATCGTCTTTAAGGGTTGGATCACGACTTCGTGATTGAAGCTTCAAAGTGTAACAAATTGAAAGATCGATCGAATTGCAGGGTAGGAGCGCGCGTGCCCGAGCGTGAAGACGAATGGACCAGCCTGATGCGGTTGGCCGTTTCAGGAGACGATGCGGCGTATCATCGTCTGCTCAAGGCCGTCACGCCTGTACTCCGGGCCGCGGCGCGCCGTGGTCTGGCGCGATCCGGTCAGCCGGTCGACCAATCCGAGGATATCGTGCAGGACATTTTGTTGGCGGTGCATCTGAAGCGGCACACATGGGACGCCGACGCACCGTTCGGGCCGTGGCTGTTTGCGATCGCCCGCAACAAGCTGATCGATGCACTGCGCCGCCGGGGCCGGCGGGTTTTCGTCAACATCGACGATTTCGCCGAGACGATCCCGAGCGAGCCGGTCGCGGAGATCGCACCGGCAAATGAGGTCGCGGCCCAACTGCAATCGCTGCCGGCGCGCCAGCGTGAGGTATTGCAGTCGATCGCGGTCGACAGTGCGTCGATCAAGGATACCGCGACGAAATTCGCGATGAGCGAGGGCGCGGTGCGCGTGGCGCTGCATCGCGGGCTTGCCAGCCTCACCGCCCGATTGCGGGAGCGATGACGTTGGAAACCGATCAGCTCATTCGAACTCTCGCCGCCGACAACGCGCACCGAGCGCGGCCGGTCGGCTTCGCGCTGGCGCTGGCATTGCTCGCCGCGGCGCCGGTTTCGCTGGTGATGTTCTTCGCGGCGCTCGGCGTGCGGCCGGATGCGATGACCGCGATGCATAATCCGTTCTTCGACCTGAAGTTTCTGGTGACGCTGGCGCTGGCGATTTCGGCCATCGCGGTCAGCCTGCATCTGTCACGGCCGGAAGCCGTGCTGCGCGGCTGGGCATGGCTGCTGGTGATTCCGGTCGGGCTCCTCGCCGTCGGGATCGCATGCGAGATGATGTTGCCGCAGCGGTTGCCGATGATGACGCGGTTGGTCGGCAGCAATTCGCGGGTTTGCATGACGGCTATTCCGCTGCTGTCGCTGCCGCTGCTGGCGGCGGCCCTGATCGGCCTGCGCCATGGCGCGCCGGCCCGGCCCGCGCTCGCCGGCGCGCTCGCCGGAATGTTGTCGGCGGGATTGGCGGCGACGCTATACGCCGCGCACTGCACCGACGATTCGCCGCTGTTCGTGGCGACTTGGTACACCATCGCCACCGCGATGGTCGCCGCGATCGGCGCGCTGGCGGGATCGAGGATGCTCAGGTTTTAACGCGCGTCCTTTGCGGCCTGGCGAACTTCGCAAGGGACGACGACAGGTATGTTGTCCACTCAGGCCGCCGGTGCTGCGGTCTGCTGCATGCGGTGGAAGCGCAGCACCTGTTGCGCCGTTGAGGGCCGCAACCGTTCGTAGGTGCCCTTGCTGGCCTCAAGATCGCTGCGATCCAATCCCGACAGATCGTCGCGCATGTTGATGATGGCCTCGACGGTCGACCACGACATCCCCGAGACCTTGGCCAGGATCATGACGCCCTCGGCCCGGGTTTCCACCATCATATTCTCCGCGATCGACACGGATACATTGGCGAGCGCTGCGATCGCCGCGTTGGCTTCGTCGAACTTGCCGGCTTCGGCAAACGCCTCCACTTGATGCTCGTCGAGCCTGCCGTCCTCGTACAGTGACCTGACAAGCGCATGGGCGATGGCCGTTTCGCGCGTAATGGCCGATGGCGCCGAACGTGCGAGCCGTGTCGCCTCCTGCACCGCGGTGGTTACATCTCCCGCCATTGGCGGGTTGGCAGCCTCGAGACGAGCCCGCACCGTCGCTGAGGCCTTCGCGATCAATTTGAGATAGAGATGCCGCGGCATGGTCGGACGCAGGCCGATGCAGGTCGCAAGATTGTCGTCGCCCTCGGCGCGGCTGACCAGCCGGGTGAAGCCGCGCTCGGAAAATTCCGCGCCGGGATTGTTGACGGTGCTCTGGATCACCTCGTCATTGCCGCGCAGCACCAATACGTCGGTCACCGCGCCGCTCAACACCCTGCGAGTCGATATTGCCATCAAATGCGCCTGACTCTTGCTGCGCGCGGTCTCGATCAGCGCTTCGTCGTCGAGCCGTTCCGACCGGGACAGCACCGGTGCGGCGACCTCGATGAGATCGTCGAATGCGAGCGTGCGAATGGTGAGCGGCGGCGCGGTGTCGATCGGGGCCAGGCGGCTGGCGAGCAGCGCCTTGGCAGAGCTCTCGATGTGATGCATCAGGCATTGAAAGACATCGTCGAACAAATCGATCTGTTCGCTCGAATAGTCCACCGCCCCGTTGATAAAGAGATCGGTGACACGGCGCAGGGTTTCGACCCGGCGCGCGACGGTTCCATGCGCGAGCGTGGTCTGCAATTCGTCGAGCAGACTTTCGGAAGTGGAGGCTGGTTTCGAACTCATGACTCTATCCTGGAGTGTTCGGCCGCAGACCGGCGACGGTTTCTTTGTCTTCGGAAACGGAAGTGGCGGGATCAGGCGCTGGCGATGCGGTTGCGTCCTCGCGCTTTGGCTGTGTAGAGCGCGTTGTCGGCGCGCGCGAGAAAGGTGTCGGGGCTCTCATTTGGTTTCAGCGTTGCGACGCCGGCGGAAATCGTTACCCGCATGCCTGGCGAGAACGCACTCCAGTCGAGATCGGCGATGATCGCGCAGAGCCGGTCGAGGATGCGGGCGGCGTCGTTATCAGGCGTGTCGGGAAGCAGCAGCAGGAATTCTTCGCCGCCATAGCGGCCGAAACTGTCGATGTTGCGGATGTTGGCGAACACGGTGATGGCGAATGTCCTGAGCACCTCGTCGCCGGTGGGATGGCCATAAGCGTCATTGATGCGCTTGAACCAGTCGAGATCGATCAGCGCGATCGAAAAGGGCGTCTTGAGGCGTTGGACGCGGGCAATCTCGTCATCCAGCATCCGCATGATGCAGCGGCGGTTGAACGAGCCGGTAAGTTCGTCGAGTTCGGCGAGCTG
>Ga0182024_10018540_pt1 | contig 12945 bp, 9 predicted proteins | sample P32metaG_FD_120480 | JGI IMG/M metagenome (GOLD analysis project Ga0182024, IMG submission 120480) | Permafrost microbial communities from Stordalen Mire, Sweden - P3-2 metaG (Illumina Assembly) | ecosystem: Environmental > Terrestrial > Soil > Wetlands > Permafrost | place: Sweden: Stordalen...
CCAAATACCAGGGTTATAAAAACGGGTACAGCAGAACCGACGTCGTCCGCTGGATGAATCGCCGGGTAGTGCTCACGGTCACCGACGAGGGCGGCAGGACTGTCAGCGATGGAGGCACCGGCGAAGCCATCCGCGCCATCACGCAAGCGCCGCCGGCAGCATCGCAACCTAATTGTTGCCAGGATATTCTCTCGCGCCTCGACAAGCTGGATGACATCGCGCGCATGCTCCAGCAACTGGTGGATCAAAACGCCGGGCTGCGCCGCGAAGTCGACGATCTGAAAAAGCAGCAGGCCGACCTGGAAGCGAAAGTCAACGGCCAGCCTAAGCCCCTCACCGAGCAGCAAACCACCCAGGTCGTGCAGAAGCAGATCGAGGCCGCCCGCCAGTCCCGCTTCTCCCTGTTGGGAGCCAATGTTGGCAGCGACGCCAACGGTAACGTCACGTTCACCGGCAAGGGCCGATATTTCGCTCCCTTTGCCGAGCACTTCGCCTTTCAGGCCGAAGCCGAATATCTCTATTTCAAAACGCAGCGCGAAGGCCAGTTTGACTTCGGCTTGGTCGACCGCATCAGCAATTTTCAGGGCGGCCTGTTCGGTAGTTTCAAGCACGTGAATCTGAGCGACGCGCAGTCCGGCGGAACTTTGGGCCAGGCGGCCATCACGCTCGACTACCTGTTCAAGTGGGGCCGGCTCGGCATCTTCGGCACCAAGGGATTCTTGAATAATCCCATCATTGACGACCGCAATTACACCTTCGCCACCGGGCAGTTAGACGCCAATGGAAACCCCATCATGGCGACTGCGCCGAATATTTTCATCCAGCGCTACCTCAGCATCGTCGATCAGGCCGGCGTTAGCACCACGCTCGGTCTATGGGGTAGAAATTATGTCGAAGCCAACATCGGTTATCTCCGCGCAGTAGGAAACGCCGACCGTCCCGGTGGCACCGTGCGCTTCATCTTCCCCTTCGGCAACAAGCTGGCCTTTACCGTCGAAGGAGGCGTCAATGAGACGCTGCTTGGCTCCGGCAACAACGGCCGCGCCGTGGTCGGACTCGAATTGGGCAACTTCCTTCGACCCAAAGATTATCTGGGCCAAAGCAATCCCGTACCGGCCGACATCCCGCGTGTCCGGTATGAGGTGCTCTCGCGTCAGATCCATCGCGGCACCTCGCCGCCCGTTGCCGACGCTGGCCCGAATCAGATCGGCGTTCCCGCCGGATCGATCACGCTCAATGGCTCCAACTCGCACGATCCCAACGGCGAGACGCTGACATTCCATTGGACGCAGGTTACCGGACCAACGGTTGCTCTATCGGCCCCCAACTCGGCGATCACCTCGTTCACTGCAGTTGCTGCTCAAGAATATGCGTTCCGCCTGACGGTGACGAACACCGACGGCCAGTCCGCCTCCGCATATGTCACGATCACCACCGCGGCGCAGCCCAAAGTCCAGATTCAATTCTTCATCGCCAATCCGTCCACCATCCAAGGCGGCCAATCGACCACGCTGCAGTGGAAAATCTCCAACGCGACTTCAGCGACCCTCACTCCGGGCCCCGGATCGGTCAACGCGCAAGCCGGGACTTTGGTAGTCACGCCCGCCGCCACCACCACCTACACGCTCACGGCTAATAACGCCTCAGGACAAGCTGTGGCCAACGTCACCGTCGTGGTCCAGAATCCGGTCCCGACCATCCAGGTTTGCACCGCCATCCCGATGAACATCAACCAGGGCGAGTCCGCTACGCTGTACTTCAACACGCTCAACGCCACATCGGTGAGCATTTCGCCCGGAGTCGGCAGCGTGGGCATGAACGGCAGCGCGGTAGTAAGCCCGGCCACCAGCACCACCTACACCATCACCGCGACCGGCGTCTCTGGCCCACCGGCCACTTGCAGCGTTGCCGTTCAAGTAACTCCCGGAACAGCGCCGCGCATCGATCGCTTCTCCGCCGGACCGCTCAGCATCGTATCGGGCCAGACGTCCACCTTGGTCTGGCAAGTGGAGAACGCCACCACCGTCAGCATCTCTCCAACCGTCGGCACCGTGGCCCTGGTTGGGACACAAGGCGTAACTCCGACCCAGACCACCACCTACACGCTCACCGCCAGCAACAGCTTCGGAACCGTCACGGCCAACGCATCCGTCACCGTAACCGCGCCTCCGCCGGTTGGTCCCGTGATCACATCCTTTACGGCCACTCCCCCCAGCAGCACCGCCCCCGGCAATCCCATCGTGCTGACGTGCCAAGCGCAAAACGCGACCAGCGTCACCATCTCGGGCATCGCCGTGAACACCAGCGGTAGCATCACGGTAAATCCGCAAACCACCACCACCTACACCTGCGTAGCCACCAACACCTCCGGTACGCAAGCTACGCAAAGCTTGACCGTGCCGGTTGGAGGCAGCGGCACCGGCGGCACCGGACCGGTGGTCGTAATCAGCAGCGGCGCCGCCAACTGCACTGGCGCCGTAACGGGAGGCAGCGTCACCGGCACCGCTACCTGTGAAACTGCCGTCCGCCAATTTGATCTGAGCTTGAGCGCTACCAGCCCGAACGGCAATACGCCTTTAACGTTCCTCACCACTTCCGGCAACATCCAGGCGACGGTGCTGAACCCCACCTCGACCACGCCAACCATACAAGTCGCGCCCGAAATGGGCAGCTACATCTTTAATGTCCTGGTCACCGACAGCAAAGGAAATCAGACCACAGTCACGCTCGACGTCTTGTATCTGTAACCTGCTCTCTCGTGTCATTCCGTTGGCCGGAGCCCTGGTGTTCCGGCCTCTTTTTTCGCGCCCGCCTCACCACGTATAATGCACGGAATATTTTAGAATTTTCTCTTCGTCCGGCTTGATGTTGACCGTGTATTCGGCCGTCTGGCTGTCCTTCTTCACATGCGGGTCCGTTTCGATTGGGATGTTCCACGTCGCGCCGCGATAAAGATGTTCCACCACGCGCACCTCGGCCGCTTCGCGCTTATGATTTCTAATCCGGATCTCGAACGCTTCATCAATGGTCCGGCGGTTGCGGTCGATTTGAAAATCGGTGCGCCGGCGCTCGCCCACGATATCGAAAGCCGCACCCGTGTAAACCTGCACCGTCTCGTCCTTGGGCGTATGGCGAATCTCGTTCTCGCCCGTGAATTCCAGCCTCCCGCTCGTATCCCGCCGGTAGAAACGTAGATTGCCCTGCGGCAGCGGCATGCCCAGATGATTGGCGTCGTTGTTGACGAACTCGCGCATCACCCAGACCCTCGGATTGGATTGCGTCCCGTATTCCGGATTGTTCCGGATCATGTCGTAATTCCAGTTCTGATACTGCGCGCTGATCTGGGCGCCGTCGTAAATATAGATCCGCTTGGTCGCCACCTGATTCGCGCGCAGAAATTCCACTTGCTTGCTCTCGCCGTCGGGAAGCGTGGTTGCGTTTTGGAGCGTGTAGAGGTGATAATCGTCGAACGTTTTTTCCTCCACCGGCGGCCCTCCGACCACCCCGCCTATGGCGCCCATCATCGCCGCCCCTCCCGCGCGAACGCGATTGGCGGCCGGCTGCAGCTTGTTTACATCGCCGGCCATCAGCGCGATCCTGGCATTCTCAAATAATTTCCCACTGCGATTATCGATGGTCACCCATCCGATGAGTTGCACTACGTCGCCGTCTTCAGGCGACACGATGTTGTAGTCGGCTTTCCAATTCATGCCTCCCGTCACGTAGCCCAGTTCGGCATCCAGCTTGGCCGGTTGATCGGCGCGAATCAGCCAGTCGAGCGTCGGTTTGAGGATCGCATCGCCGGCCAGCGCCGGAAACAGCGGAATTCCCGGCAAGCCGAAACGCAGCCTGCCTTCGCTCTCGATGAGCGCCTGGTTGGCCCGCAATGAAAGTGCCGGCAGGTACGCGGGCACCGGATTGGGACCGCCCGGCAACGATCCCGTGCCCGCACGAATAATCCGGCCCGAAACGATCTTGCCATCATTCAGTTGAAAATCGATCGTCTTGCCTTCATACAACGCGAGCAGCGCATCCATCGAGATCGGATCGGCCAGATAATTCTGCTCCAGAATCTGCATTGCCAACTTGCCCGCGGGATCGCGAAGAATCACCGACGCCGGCTCCGCCTGAGCCGTCAGGCCCGTATGCCGCACATGGTTTACGCCCGCCTTCAAATCCAGCGGAACAGTCTCGCGAACCACCGCGAAATTCTGGTTGTAAATGGTGAGCGCCGGATCCGCGCCAAAGAGTACCGAAAGGCCGGGCACCGAAACGCCCAGCAGTGCGCAAGCCAACCAGCGATAGGTCATGCCCGTTTTGACGCCAAAAGCGCCCCCCGAGTTCCCCGCCCTCATGAACTGCCGATCAGTACTCCGGTCACGAATACCAGTAACCCGCCCAATCCGACCTGCAGCGCGGCCGACAACGGCGGCGTATCCATGTAGCGATTGCGAACCCAGGTGATCGCCGCCAACTCCAGCACCACCACCGCGATGGCCGCAATCATCGCGACCCGGAACGCCGTTATCAAGAACGGCAGCGTATGCCCGATTCCCCCCAGCGCCGTCATGAGCCCGCACACTAATCCGCGCGCCCACGGATGCCCGCGCCCCGTCAGGCTGCCATCGTCCGATAGCGCCTCCGCGAATCCCATGCTGATGCCCGCCCCAAGCGAAGCAGCTAGTCCAACCACAAACGCATCCCGGCTGGTGTGCGTCGCAAAGGCCGCCGCAAAAACAGGCGCCAGCGTCGACACCGAGCCATCCATCAGGCCAGCCAACCCCGGCTGCACGATTTGCAACACGAACAGGCGCCGGTTGGCTTCGTCCTCCTGACCCTTGACATCCGGCCGCAGCTGCGTCTTCTCCAGCTCGAGCGCGCGATTCTCGTGCGTGCGTTCTTCTTGTGCTAGATCGTCCAGCAGTTGCCGGACGCTCGCGTCCTGCGCCCGCGCCGCGGCATGCTCATAAAACCGCCGGCTCTCCACCTCCATCGCGCTGGCTTGATTCCGAACCGTGTCGAGCCCCAGCGGCCGCACCAGCCACACCGGCCTCCGATGCACAAACCCGCGCACGTCCTGCCGCCCGATGAGCGGGATGTGATCGCCAAACTTCTGCTGGAATAACTCAATCAGGCGGCGGCGATGCGTCGATTCTTCCTCGCGCATCCCATCGAACACCGCGGCCGACCCGGGAAAGTTTTCCCGCAATCCTTCCGCATATTCCCCGTAAACTCGCTCGTCTTCTTCCTCGAGAGAGATGGCGAGCGCCAGAATCTCTCGCTCCGATAAGCTTTCAAAGCTCCGCATTCCTTTAGTATGCGGCGGCCCTAATTGACCCGGGCACTCCTGTCACGCCCGCAAGCGCACCAGGAACCACACGATCCCAACGGTCAACAACAGCGACGCTGCGATCGGCACCGCCCGCCGCGTCCACGCCAAGCGCGCCAGCCCGCCAAAAATCAGCGCGAACAGTGCAATGAGCAGCAGCTCGGCGAACGTCACCCCCAGCAGAAACGTCGCCACGTGGTAACCGCTCTTCACCAGAAACATCGAAAAATAAGTTCCGTGAAACAAGCCCAGAACGCCCACCACCATCCACCGCATCCCCGAGGTCGGCAGCACCACTATCTCGAACGCCAGATAGGCGATCGTCAACGCCGCGGCCGCTTCCAAAAAACGCGGCGAAAACGATAGACCGGTGTGCGGCACAATCGCGCAGGCCAGGCCCTCGGCCGCCACAAACGATCCCGTCAGGCCCAACAGCTCCCGCCGGCTGCGAGCGGCCAGCACCAGGCTCGCCAAAAATAGCAGCGGCGCCAGTCCACCGGCAGCCCGCAGGAATCCAGCGGCAAACTCGCGCACCGCGGTTTCGAGCGCGGTCGGTGGCCGGAATCGCAAATCGGCGGTCGTAAACGATAAATCAAAAACCGCCTGATCCGTTTTATCCCCGCGATACGCATGCAGCAGATGAACGTGATTCGGAACCGTCACCGCCGCCAGCGTGCACTCCACCGTCAGCGCTTCCACCCCGCCGGGAAATTCGTAGTCAGCCTCGCAGATGTAGTTATCCTGCTCCTCGTGACAGCGCGTATTGCTCGCCTCGGCCCACCTGCCGCCGCTCCGGAAGCGGACGTGCTCGATCAACGTTCGCTCGGGATCGCGCACATGCACCAGTTCGTAGCTCGGCATTCGCAACACATAATGCGCTCGGTCGCCCGTCACCGTCAGTTCACCGCTGCTCATGCTGACCATATGCGCCGCCAGCGGCATTACCAACGCGAATAACAGCCACAGCCGATTCATGAGCGCGCTCGCGGAGGGATAAGTTCCACCGCCCGCGTGTGGCGCAGCCGGACATAAATCACGCGCAGCGTCGCGATCACAGGCACTGAAAAAAATATTCCCGTAACGCCGGCGATCTCGCCCCCCGCCAAAACGCCAAACAGCACCAGCAATGGATTCAGTTTCACGCCCCGGCCCATCAGGTAAGGCGACAAGACATAATCCTGGAACAGCCGCAGCACGATCCAAAAGATCACAAACAGGAACAAATGCGAGTAACCGCTGAGCCCCGTCACCAACAGAATAATTACCGCGGAGGCCACCGGTCCAATCACGGGAATGAACTCGCCCATCCCCGCCACCCCTCCTAGCAGCACCGCGTACGGCGCGCCGCTGATCCCAAGAAATATGCTGTTGGCCGCGAAGCTGGAAATCGACAGCATCACCAGAGCGCGAATGTACTCGCCCATCAGCACGTTGATGTCCTCAAGAATATTGTCCACAACCGGCCGCCGGGCCTCATCCACGAAACTCTCCAGCATCGAATCGCGAATCTCGCGTGCATCTTTCAAAAAGAAAAACGCCAGGATCGGAATCAGCACCACGTACAGCAGGTATTTCGCGCCCGACACCAGGTGCCCCCCGATTGCCCCCACATAGGGCAGGATCCCCTTACCCCCAGTTTCAAATTGCTCCTGCAGCGTCGGGAAAATCCGCGAACGCAGCGGCTCCAGCCATCCCGGAAGCGGAATCCGATCCACCCAGTCGCGATTGGTGATCAAGTTTGGTAGCTGCTGCGCCAGGCCGTTGGCCTCCTCCACCAGCCGCCCGCCCAGCGTCATCGCAAGCGCCACGATTACGCCCACCAAAAGTAAATACACCACGCCCAGCGCGACCTTCCAGGAGATCTGGCGCGGCGTGAAGCGTTCCACCAACCCCACCAGCGGCATCAGCAAATACGCGAATAAAACCGCAATTACGAACACCGCCAGGATTTCGCGGATCGTATAGGCAATTGCCACCAGCAAAGCCAGCAGGAATACCGTCCATGCCGCGCTAGCCGCCCGCCCATCGATCCCCAGCATGGACTCAGCATAGCGTGAAACCGGCAGTCACCTATCTCCCTCAGAATCTTTCTTCGCCCACTCACGCACTTACAGCCTCACACGCCCCTCCGCCCGCCCGCGCCCTGATAAACTCGACCCGGAGCTTATGCGCCTTGCGTCACTCAAACGGAATCACGTTACCGAATCCCGTTCAACAAAAATTACCAAACGAACCCAAGGCAGCGCTGGTACTGTATTCTAAAAATCGTGCCCACCACCAGCGCCGGCCCGATGCGCCAGCTCGTCGAGGATCTTCAAACGCTCGAAGAAAAGCTGCGGCAAGGCGGGGGCCCAAAGAAAATCGAAAAGCAGCATCGCGACGGCAAGCTGACCGCGCGCGAGCGAGTCGCCCACCTGCTCGACCGTGGCTCCATGTTCCTAGAGATCGGCCTGCTCATTGCCTATGACCAATATGACGGCCAGGCACCCGCCGCCGGCGTGGTCACTGGACTCGGAAAAATTGAGGGCCGCCCCGCTGTCGTCGTCGCCAACGATGCCACTGTAAAAGCCGGCGCATGGTGGCCCGAAACGATCACCAAAATTCTGCGCGCCCAAGAGATCGCCATGCGCAACCGCGTGCCCATCGTGTATCTGGTCGATTCTGCCGGCGTCAACCTGCCTCTGCAAGATGGCATCTTTCCCGGCCAATACGGCGCGGCGCGCATCTTCTATTACAACTCGCTCATGCGCCGCAAATTGCACGTTCCCCAGATCGCTGCGGTTATGGGACCTTGCATCGCCGGCGGCGCGTATCTGCCCGCGCTGAGCGACATCATCATCATGGTGGAAGGCACCAGTTTCATGGGCCTGGGCGGTCCGAACCTGGTGAAAGGCGCGGTGGGCCAGGTGGTGGACGCCGAATCGCTCGGCGGCGCGAAGATGCACACCACCGCGAGTGGCGTCGCGCACCTTATGGCCAAGGATGACGCGGCGTGCCTGGAGCTGATCCGTCAAAAATTCCGAGCCATGCCCGCGCCTCCGTCCTCGCCTCAGGGCACTCCGCCCGCCCAGCCCGCCGAAGGTCTCTACGACTTGATGCCGGCCGATCACCGCCTGCCCTACAGCATGGAGGCCGCCATCGAACGCATCTTCGACCGCGACGATTATCTGGAATTTCAGCCCGGGCACGCGCCCGAGTTGTTGTGCGCGGACGCCAAGCTCTCCGGCCAACCGGTCGCGATAATGGCGAATCGCCGCGGTTTTCTCAAAACCGAAAGCGGCCCGCGCATCGGCGGCATCATCTACGCCGAGTCGGCGCGCAAGGCCGCGTACTTCGTCGAAAACGCCGAGCGCAATGACGTACCACTCATTTATCTCCAGGATGTCTCCGGCTTCATGGTGGGCGTCGAAGCGGAGCGCGATGGGATTATCCGCGCCGGCGCCGAGATGGTCGAGACCATGGCGTGCGCCACTGTGCCGAAAATTATTCTAACCGTCAATCACGCCAGCGGCGCAGGTTACTACGCCATGGCCGGCCAAGGCTTCGATCCGAACTTCACCTTTGGATGGCCCACCGCGCGCATCGGCGTGATGGAAGGCGATTCCGCCGTGCAAGCCATCCACGGCGCCGAGCTTGAGAAGTTGAAGGCCGAGCGCAAGCCGATCCCCAAGGAACTCGAGCAGCGTATCGAGAAAACGCGTGCCGATTACGACCGCTGGTTGGACGCACGCTACGCGGCCGCGCGGGGCCACATGGACGCCCTCATCGATCCGCTCGAAACTCGGCGTGTGCTCACCTTCGCGCTCGAAGTCGCCATGGCGAATCCCCACCGTCAGCCCTTGGTCCTCGAGACGCTATAAAGATGATCCGAATCGCCAACGGTCAAGGCTTTTGGGGCGACTGGCTGGAGGCGCCCGTCCGCCTGATCGAGCAAGGCCCGATCGACTATCTGATCCTCGACTATCTGGCCGAGGTCACCATGTCGATTCTTCAGAAGCAGAAGAAAAAGGATCCCACCCTCGGCTATGCTCGCGATTTTCCGCCGCTGATCGCCCGCGTCGAGCGTCTGCTTCGAGACCGGAACGTCAAGGTGATCGCCAACGCGGGAGGCGTGAATCCAATCGCGTGCGCGCGCGAGATCCGGCGCGTCGCGCCATCGCTCAAGGTCGCAGTAGTTTTGGGCGACGACGTTTTCCCGCGCCTGGACGAATTCCTCGCCGCGGGCCACCCGATGCGCAACATGGACACCGGCGCAGCACTCAGCACGATTCGCGACCGCATCCACAGCGCCAACGCCTACCTCGGCGCTTTCCCTTTGGCCGAAGCGCTGGCGACTGGCGCGGATGTCGTAGTAACCGGTCGCTGCGCCGACGCGGCGCTAGCGCTCGCCCCCATGGTTCACCGCTTCGGCTGGAAGGCGGACGAATGGGATAAGCTCGCCTCCGGAATCGTCGCTGGCCACATCGTCGAGTGTGGCGCGCAATCCACCGGCGGAAATTGCCAAGTGGACTGGCAGAGCATTCCCGACCTCGCCAACATCGGGTATCCGATCGTCGAAGCCGATCCCGACGGCTCTTTCAGCATCACCAAGCATCCCGGCACCGGCGGCCGCGTCTCTTCCAACATTATTAAGGAGCAGCTGCTCTATGAAATTGGCGATCCAAAAAATTACCTCACGCCCGACTGCGCCGCCGATTTCACGACCATTCAACTCAAAGACAACGGCCCCGATCGCGTACGCGTCACCGGCGTGCGCGGCGGCCCACGCCCCGAAATGTTGAAGCTCTCTATCAGCTATGCGGATGGTTGGAAATCGATCGGCACGTTGGTGTACAGCGCGCCTCAGGCTTTGGAAAAGGCCCAAGCCGCCGACCGCATCGTTCGAGCGCGCCTGGAGCAACTCGGTCTGCGCTTCGATGAGATCTACACCGAGTTTTTCGGCGTGAACGCCTGTCACGGACCGGTGGCCGTGCCCAATCCGAATCCCGCGGAAGTGCAGTTGAGGATCGGCGTGCGCGGCCCGGATAGAAACGCGGTCGACCGGTTCACGCGCGAGTTGATCCCGCTGGTTCTGAGCGGACCGCCAACAGCAACCGGTTACGGTGAAGGCCGGCCGCCCGTGCGCGAGATCGTCGCCTACTGGCCCGCGATGATCCCCCGCGAGCTGGTTCCTGCGAAAGTCGAGGTGGTGGAGTGAAAGTTTCGCTCTCACGCATCGCGCATGGCCGGTCCGGCGACAAGGGCGACATTTGCAACATCGGCGTCATCGCCTACGATGCCCGCCATTATCCGCTGCTGGTGCGCGAAGTGACCGCCCAGCGCGTCAAAACATTTTTCGGCGATTTCGTGAAAGGCAAAGTGGAGCGCTTTGAACTGCCCAACCTCGCCGCGCTGAATTTCCTGCTGTACGAAGCGTTGGATGGCGGCGGCACGCTCTCGCTCCGCATCGATGCGCAGGGCAAAACCATGAGCGCCGCTCTGCTGCGGATAGAAATCGAAGTCAGCGAGAGCGAGCTGGCGCTTTAGCGGAACCTCTGCAAAAACGTCGTGTCCACTTTCCCGGCGATGAAATCCGGATCGTTCATAATCCTCTGGTGCAGCGGAATCGTGGTGTAGATGCCTTCCACGACGAACATCTCCAGCGCCCGGCGCATCCGAGCGATGGCCTCCTCACGGTCGCGACCCTGCGCGACCAGCTTCGCCACCAGCGAATCATAATACGGCGGAACAATGTAATCAGTATACGCGGCCGTGTCCACGCGCACGCCGATATTTCCCGGTAGATTCCACCCCGTAATCCGGCCCGGCGACGGCGCGAAGGTGTCGGGGTTCTCGGCGTTGATCCGGCATTCGATCGCGTGTCCCTTGATCGCTACCGGCCGCTGGATTACATCCGATAAAGGCATCCCGGCCGCGATCTGAATCTGCGCCTTCACCAGATCGGTGCCTGTGATCGCTTCCGTCACCGGGTGCTCCACCTGGATGCGCGCGTTCACTTCGATGAAGTAGAGGTCGCCCCTCTCATCCATCAGGAACTCGATGGTTCCGGCATTCGTATATCCGATCTGCCGCATCGCGTCGCACAGCCGAGCGGTCATTTCCTCGCGCAGCTTCGGGCTGACGGCCGGTGACGGCGCTTCTTCGAGCAGCTTTTGATGCCGCCGCTGAATGGAGCAATCGCGTTCGCCCAGAATTTCGACTGAGCCGTGCTCATCGGCCAGCACTTGAAACTCGATGTGCCGGGGCGCTTCGATGAGCTTCTCCATGTAGACGTCTTCGGAGCTAAAGGCCGCGCCCGCTTCCTGCTGTGCTTGCGTGAGCAGTGACGGCAACTCGGACGGTTCGCGAACCACGCGCATACCGCGCCCGCCGCCACCAGCCGAGGCCTTGAGCATCACCGGATACCCGATGCGCTCCGCGGTCTCGAGCGCCTCTTCCGCGGATTTCAGAATGCCCTCCGATCCCGGAAGGATCGGCACGCCGTACTTCGCCATCTCGCTGCGCGCCTGCTGCTTCAAACCCATGGCGCGTGTGACGGCCGGGCTCGGACCGATGAACTTGATGTCGGAAGTCTCGCAGACTTCGCCAAAGTGCGGATTCTCACTCAGAAAACCGTAGCCGGGATGAATCGCATCCACGTTGGTGATTTCGGCGGCGCTGATTACCGACGCGATGTCGAGATAGCTGCGCGCGCTTTTGGCGGGTCCGATGCAGATGGCTTCGTCGGCAAAGCGCACGTGCAGGCTGTGACGGTCCGCCTCCGAATAAACCGCGACGGTTTGAATCCCCAGATCCTTGCAAGCGCAAATGATGCGAACGGCGATCTCGCCGCGGTTGGCGATCAGGATCTTCTGGAACATATCAGCGCGGGCGGATGGCGAACAGGGCCTCTCCGTACTCAACCGGCCGGCCGTTCTCCATCAGCTTGGCGACGATGGTGCCGGCGATTTCCGATTCGATTTCGTTCATGAGCTTCATGGACTCGATGATGCACAGCACCTGGCCGGGCTCCACCGAATCGCCGACCTTGACGAACGGCGGATCGCCAGGTTTCGGCGCGTCGTAGTACGTCCCCACGATCGGAGACTTCACGATCACCTCATTTCCAACCGGCTGAGGCGCGGCCGCGCTCCCAAGCGATGCGCCCCCCGGGGCCGCGATAACGGTCTCATGGCCAATCGCCGGAGGTGCGGGCGCGGGCGGTGTTTCCGTGGTACGGCGAATACGCACGCGGTCCTCGCCGCGCTGCACTTCCAGTTCGGCGATGCCGCTTTCCACGACGAGCTGGATTAGCTCTCGGATCTCGTCATTCGACATCTTAAAGAAGCATTAACTCCTTAGAAGTGGGGGTCAGGATTTCACAACCGTTCTGGGTCACCAAGACGGTGTCTTCGATACGGATGCCCCCGAAGCCCCGAATGTAGGCGCCAGGTTCAATTGTAATCACCATCCCGGCCTCGAGTCTGGTGGGATCTCGCTTGCCAAGCCGCGGCGGCTCGTGAATCTCGAGCCCCAGACCATGCCCGGTGGAGTGCACGAATTCCTTAGCCAGGCCTTCCGACGCGAGCACCTTGCGAGCCTGACGATCTATATGACTCGCCGTCATTCCGGGGCGA
>Ga0182024_10018541_pt1 | contig 12945 bp, 10 predicted proteins | sample P32metaG_FD_120480 | JGI IMG/M metagenome (GOLD analysis project Ga0182024, IMG submission 120480) | Permafrost microbial communities from Stordalen Mire, Sweden - P3-2 metaG (Illumina Assembly) | ecosystem: Environmental > Terrestrial > Soil > Wetlands > Permafrost | place: Sweden: Stordalen...
CGGGGCCGAGGCCAGGCGCGGGGGCTTCGTCGTGGCCTCCGAGGCGTTCGTTCCGTTCGGCTGGGGATTAGTGGTCGCACTGGCCTCGATCGCGACCAATAATCCATCGGCGAACGGAAAGAACGCATCGGAGGCCACCACGGAGCCCTTGGTCATGGGCTCGGCGAGTTTTGCCTCCACTGCCGCATCCTGCGCCTTGCGTGCGGCAATGCGCGAGGCATCGACCCGGCTCATCTGGCCGGCGCCGATGCCGACGGTGGCAAGATCCTTGGCGTAGACGATGGTGTTCGACTTGACATGCTTGGCGACCCGGAACGCGAATTTGAGGTCGCGCAGTTCGGCATCGGAGGGCGCGCGCCGGGTCACGGTCTTGAGCGTGAGGTCGTCGACCACGGCATTGTCGCGGCTCTGCACCAACAGGCCGCCGGCGACGGTTTTCGCGGTCAGCCCGGCGGCACGCGGATCGGGCAGGCTGCCGGCCAGCAGCAGGCGCAGATTGCGGCGCTTGGCGATGATCGAAATCGCCTCCTCGGTCGCGTCGGGCGCAATGATCACTTCGGTCAGGATCTCGGTGATGGCGCGGGCGGCAGCGGCGTCCAGCGTGCGATTGACGGCGATGATGCCGCCATAGGGCGATTGGGTGTCGCAGGCGAACGCCTTGCGATAGGCGCTGACGAGATCGCCGGCTTCGGCGACGCCACAGGGGTTGGCATGCTTGACAATGACACAGGCGGCGGTGCGCGCCGGATCGAACTCGGCGATGCATTCATAGGCCGCATCGGTGTCGTTGATGTTGTTGTACGACAATTCCTTGCCCTGCAGCTGCCGCGCTGTGGCAATGCCCGGTCGACGGTCGGGCGTGCGGTAGAACGCGGCGGTCTGGTGCGGGTTCTCGCCATAGCGCAGCGGCTGGATCAGCCGGCCGCCAAAGGCGCGGAAATCCGGCGCATCGGTCTTCAGCTGCAGCGCGAACCAGTTCGAGATCGCGGCGTCATAGGCTGCGGTGCGGGCGTAGGCCTTGGCGGCGAGGCGGCGGCGCAGCGTCAGCGTGGTCGCGCCCTGGTTGGCGGCGAGTTCGTCCAGCACGGCCTGATAATCCTGCGCCTCGACCACCACGGCGACGTCGTCATGATTCTTCGCCGCGGCGCGGATCATCGCAGGGCCGCCGATGTCGATGTTCTCGATACACTCCTCGAAGCCGGCACCGTTGTCGACGGTGGCCTCGAACGGATAGAGATTGACCACCAGGAGGTCGATCGGGGCGATGCCATGCGCTTTCATGGCCTGCGCGTGCTCGGCATTGTCGCGAATCGCCAGCAACCCGCCATGAACCTTCGGATGCAGGGTCTTGACCCGTCCATCCATCATTTCCGGAAAACCCGTCAGCTCCGAAACATCCGTGACCTTCAGTCCCGCGGCCGCGATTGCCTTGGCGGTGCCGCCGGTCGAGACAAGGTCGATGCCGTGGCCGGAAAGCGCGCGGGCGAATTCAATCAGTCCGGCTTTGTCGGAAACGGACAGTAACGCGCGGGTCACGCGGCGCGGGTGGTCGGTCATAGGTCAAGGTCCTGTGGAATAAGGCCGCCGGGTAGCATGGTTTTGCCGGGCGCGAAACCAGCGGTCGCGGGACCGATCGCATTAGCCACAGCCAACCCGCTCCCGGACTGCTCGGGGTCGGACTGCCTATAGCGGCAATTCCGGCTCGCGGCGGGCGTTGCGCCGGGCCGTGGTCGCGGAGGCCGACGTCGTCGAGCGGACGAAACTCCAGCGGATCGAGCCGGCATGCCGTGAATCCTGCCGGATCACGATCTGGCCGGTGCGGCGCGGACCGTCATTTCCCGCGAGGAATACGCTGTCCTCGAGTTCGACCCTGTCGTCGAGCGCCTCGAAGGTCCAGACGTCGCGATTCGGCAGCACCAGCATCACGCCGCGCGCGTCGCTGAGACGGCTCGCCTTCACCGCAGGATGCAGATGAAACCGCAGCGCATAGTCGGTCTCGGAGCCCTTGATGCGGCCGCCCGGCGCCGGCGACAGCGTGTCCTCGCCGTCGAGCCGCGATCCGTCCGGCGCCGCCATCAGCACGCGGCGATGGACCACACCGAACCGCGCCAGGTACCCGTCGTGCGAGGTGGTCAGCAGCGTGCCGTTGCCGGCCACCTCGCGGTAACTTTCCACGTTGGCCGGGCCGCTGACGACCGGCGCGCCCTGCAGCAGCCGCTTCATCGCCGAGAGTTCGACGAACTGGCAGGACGACGTCTCGTGATAGGTCAGGGTCGAATGCGCCGCCGTGCTACGCGCGAAGCTGCGCCAGTTGTCGCGCCCGGTGGCGGGCATGCCGCAGTTGATGACAATCCGGTTTTGCCCGGCCGACAGTTCAAACGAAAGGCAGCCGGCATGGGCGTCGTGACTGACATTGGCCGGCGGTGGCGGACCGGTGTCCATGATCACCGTCAGGGCGCCGGCGTCGAGCCGCTGGTAGCCGGTGTGCGGCATGTTCGCCATCGGCGCGCCATGGGTGTCATCATAGGCGAGCAGCGTCGCCAGCAGATCGGAGGGTGCGCTGCTCATGCCGTTGAACAGCGCAAAGCTGCCGTCGCCGTGGCGGAAGAAGCGCAGCATCGGCATCATGCGATCGATCGCGTTCAGGAGCGCCGACGGTGGCGCGATGTTGCGCGCGGCAAAGGTCTGCCGCAATGGCAGCAGGTCGATCAGCAGTTCGATCAGCGCGCCGGGATTGCGCGAAATATGGCCGCCGTCGGGCAGTATCTGCCACTGCAATTCCTCGGACAGTTTGCGGGTCGCGGTGCGGATATGCCGCGCCTGGTTGGCAAGGCAGAGCGAGGCGTAGCAAAGCGCGATCAATACCTGCAGCCGCGGCACGCCGTCGGCCATGTCGAGCATGCTGTAGCGCAGATAGCGGATCTCGCGCGTCAGCCCGCGCAAATAACGTCGATAGAATTTGCCATCGGTGTCGCCGAGCACCAGCGGCGCCTGCGACAACAGCGAGATCACCCGCCGCGCCACCACGTCGGCGCGGCGTCCGATCGGCCGCCGGTGCATCGGATTGGAAATCCAGTCGTCGACCAGCGAGCGGGCATTGGCACGAGTCAGCGCGGTATCGGCCGCGCGCAAATGCCGCAACCAGCCAAAGCCGAGCAGCGCGACCTCCCAGTCTTCCGACGGCGGCTCGAGATCGAAGATCGAGCGCCCATGGCAGGTCACGATCTTGCCGGCGAACACAAAGCGGCCGGCGTAGATTTCGGCGGCGCGGGTGGCGTCGGCGGTGCGCAGGTCATGCGGGGCGATGATCAGGCGGTCGGTGCGGCCCGGCCACAGCCGCGACAGCGCCACCGAACCGCCGCCGGCGCGCGACATCACCGTTCGCGCGAAACGGCCCATGATCAGTGTCGAAATGCGTCTGCGCTGAGCGACCGACAAGCCTTGCCCTGAGGTTGCCTGGGTGGGGGATTCTTTCGCGAATCCTTATTAATCCGGAAACGCGCTCAAGACACCATCTTGAAACCGCGCGAATCAATGCGCCGACCGGAAATACGGTGCAATATCAGGATTTAACCAGCCGTGCGGCGTAAAAGCCATCGAGCCCGCCCAGCCTGGGGTCGTGGTGCGGCAGATGGCAGGGCAGCATGCGCAGATCGCCCTCCGCACTGACGATCTCGGTCAGCCCCGCGACCTCGCCGACGTCGATCGGGGCGCGGCGCATGGCTGATTCGCTGTCCAGCAGGTCCGCGATGGCCAGCTCGCCTTCTTCCGCTTCCAGCGAGCAGGTGCAATAGACCAGGGTTCCGCCCGGCTTGAGCAGCGCGACCGCCCGCTGCAGCAGCCGTTTCTGCAAGGCCACCAGCGCGACGATATCGGCCTCCTCGCGCAGCCAGGCGACGTCGGGATGGCGCCGGATGGTGCCGGTCGAGCCGCAGGGTGCATCGACCAGGATACCGTCGAAGCCGCCACCGTTGCCCGGCCATTCGGCGGCGTCGGCCACCACGATCTCGGCCTGCAGCGAAAGCCGGGCGAGATTGTCGCGCAGCCGCGCCATGCGATTTGGCGAACGGTCGAGCGCGGTGACGCGCGCCCCGGCGTGGACAAGCTGCGCCGTCTTGCCGCCGGGCGCGGCGCAGAGGTCGGCGATGGACTTGCCGGCGACGGCACCGAACAGACGCGCGGGCAGCGCCGCGGCGGCGTCCTGCACCCACCATTGGCCCTCGGTGAAGCCCGGCAGCATGGTGACCGAGCCCTGCAACAGCGTGCGCACCGTCCCGGTCGGCAGCGTTTCGCCATGCAGCCGGTTCGCCCATTGCGCGGCGTCCGACTTCACCGTGATGTCGAACGACGGCTCGTGCCCGATCGCCACCGCTATGTCGCGTGCAACGTCTTCGCCGTAATGGGCGGTCCAGCGCGCCAGCAACCATGGCGGCACGTCGAGCATCTGCGACTTGACTTCATCGATCAGAGGCTGTCCCTCGCGCGCGCAGCGGCGCAGCACGGCGTTGACGAGCCCGGCATATTTCGCCGCCCGCCGGTCCGACTGCACCAGCCGCACCGCGAGGTCGACCGCGGCATGGTCGGGCACATCCATCCAGAGAATTTGCGCCGCGCCGATCAACAACGCGGTCTGCGCGCGCGGCGCGTCGGTCGGAACGCCTCGATCGAGCAGCCGCGACAGCACATGGCCGAGGGTGCCGAGCCGTCGCAGGATGGTTGCCACCAGCCGCCGCATCAGGGCGCGGTCGCGATCGGACAGGGTCTTCAGGCCGGGATGAGCCCCGGCGCCGTCAAGCTGCTGGTCAAGCGTGCGCCGCTTGTGCAGGACCCCGTCAAGAATATCCGCTGCGATCCGCCGCGCCGCAAGACCGGGCACTTCGGAAGGCAGTGCGAATCGTTGAGGAGGCATGGCACCGGAACGTTTGGGAAATGACGACAGCGGGTTCAACGCCGCTGCACGAAAGGACAACAGCTCTGACATAGGAATATGCCAAATATAAGAATCGCCCTTGCGATTTCACAGTTCGGGTATGATCTTGCTGGCGAAGACGTGAACGGAGCGGGAGACGTCGCGATGACGGACGATCCTTTGCCGCCTGCGGCGGTCGCCTCGAAACCGGAACGCAAGCCGCTGTCGCCGGCGGCCCAGCGCGCACTCGCCGAAGCCGAGGCCCGCAGGCTTGCGGCCGCCGCCAACGCGCGGCCGGTGGCCAGGGAGTTTCAGGGCCCGAAGGGCCCGGAGCCGACGCGCTATGGCGATTGGGAGAACAAAGGCATCGCCTCGGACTTTTGAAGACCTGACGCCGGGCGCAGCTCATAAGCGCGCACCCGGGGGACCTCATGGTTCGAGACGTCGCAATCGCCTCCTTCGTCATGGCCGGGCATAGCCGTCTGAAGGACGGCGTCGCTTGCGCTCGCCTATGTCCCGGCCATGACGATCTTCGCAACAAGTCGCAATTCTATTGGCTTCATCGCGCAATCAGCGCGTCACCACCACCGGGGTGCCGACGGAAACACGCTGGTAGAGATCGCTGATATCCGGGTTCAGCATGCGGATGCAGCCGTAGGAGACAAAGCCGCCGATCGAACCGGGCAGGTTGGTGCCGTGGATCGCATACTCGCCGCCCGCCAGCGTCATCGCCGCGACGCCCATCGGATTGTGCGGCGATCCGCCAGGAATGACGTCGGGAATCGATGGCTTGTCGTGCTTCACTTCCGCCGGCGGCGACCAGGCCGGGTTGCGGTATTTGCCGTCAATCTGCGTCACGCCGGCCCATTGCTTGCCGGCCTTGCCGACGCCGACCGGATAGCGGACGGCGTGGCCTTGATCGACAACCAGATAAAGCCGGCGCTCGTTGGTCTTCACCACGATGGTTCCCGGCGAATAATCGCCGTGGAAACCCACCACATCCGGTCGCGCTTCAGCCGGCGCCGACGTCACCAGACCCGCCCCAATGGCGGCAGCCAGCGCCACCGCAATCCTCAACGACATCGATCTCTCCACTCGCTTGCGCTGCCCATGCGCCGGTTTGGCGCCGACCCTGCCCGTGCAGTCTTGACCGCGTGTATTAACCGAGGGGTTTCCAGCCAGGGACTTCGGCCGGGTTTGACAGCGGGACCAAAGGAAATGTTGCCAACAAAGTAAATGACCTGAAAACAACACCGTCTGGAAAACCATACGGCGCGCCGGGTCGTCGCTGACAATTGCGTGAGGCGTGCAAGGTCTCGACCTCAGGCGCCGCTGCAAATGGCCGCGGACGAAAGACCCGGCCGGGCGCATGTCAGTGCTTGCGCGGCACTCGCTTTTTCGGGGCGCCGTCGGTCTTTGCCGGCTCGGATTTGCACGGCCCGGTGTGGTCGAACTGTGCCTTGGACTTTCGCAATTCGCATTCGTTGGGATAGGTCTTGCCGTTGCAGCCGCACACCGGCCGCGAAACCCGCATGCAAAAGTCCGGCGTCCTTTCACAGGCCCCGGCGGCGTCGGCGACGCTGCATTGCCCGTCCGGAAGCCGGCACCACAGCGCCGAATTGCAGGTTATCCCCGAAGGCCCGCCACAGGCCTCGTCCAGATTTGCCGCGCCGGCGTCGGGTGATCCGAGCCCGATGCCGAGCACGACGACGAGTGTCGCGGCGGCGCGGCGACCGAAATGCAATGGCATAAGCCCCTCCTGCAGACCTAGCCTGCAGCTCCCTTCTTGTTCTGGCGGTGTTTGACCAGATCGTCGACCACGGCGGGGTCGGCCAGCGTCGAGGTGTCGCCGAGGCTGCCCGGCTCATCCTCGGCGATCTTGCGCAGGATGCGGCGCATGATCTTGCCGGAGCGGGTCTTGGGCAGACCCGGCGCGAACTGGATCAAATCGGGCGAAGCGATCGGGCCGATGTCCTTGCGCACCCACGCCACCAGTTCCTTGCGCAGCGCCTCGCTCGGCTCCTTGCCGGCCATCAGCGTCACATAGGCGTAGATGCCCTGGCCCTTGATGCCGTGCGGATAGCCGACCACGGCGGCTTCCGACACCGCATCATGCGCCACCAGCGAACTTTCGACCTCTGCGGTGCCCATGCGATGACCGGAAACGTTGATCACGTCATCGACGCGTCCGGTGATCCAGTAATAGCCATCGGCGTCCCTGCGGCAGCCGTCGCCGGTGAAATATTTGCCCTTGTAGGTCGAGAAGTAGGTCTGCTCGAAACGGGCGTGGTCGCCGTAGACCGTGCGCATCTGTCCGGGCCACGAGCGGGCAATGCAGAGATTGCCCTGGGTCTCGCCCGGCAGCACCTTGCCGTCGGCATCGACGATTTCGGGTACCACGCCGAAGAACGGCTGCGTCGCCGAGCCCGGCTTGAGCCTGGTGGCCCCGGGCAGCGGAGTAATCAGGATGCCGCCGGTCTCGGTCTGCCACCAGGTATCGACGATCGGGCAGCGCTCGTCGCCGACTACGCGGTGATACCATTCCCAGGCTTCCGGATTGATCGGCTCGCCGACGCTGCCGAGCAGTCGCAGGCTCTTGCGCGAGGTCTTCTGCACTGGCGCATCGCCGCTCTGCATCAGCGCCCGGATCGCAGTCGGCGCGGTGTAGAAAATGTTGACCTTGTGCTTGTCGACCACGTTCCAGAATCGCGAATTGTCGGGATAGTTCGGCACGCCTTCGAACATCAGCGTGGTCGCGCCATTCGCCAGCGGACCATAGAGAATGTAGCTGTGGCCGGTGACCCAGCCGACGTCGGCGGTGCACCAGTAGATGTCGCCGTCGTGATAGTCGAACACGTATTGGTGCGTCATCGACGCGAACACGAGATAGCCGCCGGAGGTGTGCAGCACGCCCTTGGGCTGGCCGGTCGAGCCCGACGTGTAGAGGATGAACAGCGGATCCTCCGCATTCATCGGCTCCGCCGGGCATTCCGTCGTCACCATCTCGGCCGCGTCGTGGTACCAGAAATCGCGCACCGGATCCATTTCGACGGCAGCGCCGGTACGCTTGACCACGACCACCCAGTCGACCTCGCCGCTCCTCGCAATGGCGGCATCGACATTGGCCTTCAGCGGCACCTTCTTGCCGCCGCGCAGGCCTTCGTCGGCGGTAATGACGATCCTGGACTGGCAGTCGGTGATGCGCTGGGCGAGGCTGTCGGGCGAAAAGCCCGCGAACACCACCGAATGGATCGCGCCGATCCGGGCGCAGGCCAGCATCGCGTAAGCGGCTTCCGGAATCATCGGCAGGTAGATGGTGACGCGGTCGCCCTTCTTGACGTTGCGGGTGCGCAGGATATTGGCGAACTTGCAGACCTCGTCATGCAGTTGCCGGTAGGTGATGTGCTTCGATTGAGACGGATCGTCGCCCTCCCAGATGATGGCGGTCTGATCGCCACGCTGGTCGAGGTGCCGGTCGATGCAGTTCCAGGCGACATTGAGCACCCCATCCTCGAACCATTTGATCGAGATCTTGCCGGGGGCGAAGGAGGCGTTCTCGACCTTGGTGAAGGGCTCGATCCAGTCCACACGCTTCGCGTGTTCGGCCCAGAAGCCGGTGGGATCGCTGACCGAGCGCGCATACATTTCGCGGTATTTGGCCAGATCGACAAAGGCGCGCTTGGCCCATTCCGCGGGCACGTCATAAATCTTATCGGACATCTTGATTCCTCCACCTTGCGGCCAGCCGACGCGGACACGGCAAGCCGTCGCGTTTATTGCCACGATTATGCGTCGCCGGGCCGTGCCGGGACAAGGCGGAAACCACACCACCTTGGTCGGCGGCGCGCCGCCCGCCCTTGGGATCGGCTGGCAAAACGATCACTTTCGCGTTTGGGCTTGGCCGGAAATCAACGTTATCGCGCGAATGGGTGTCAGTACCGGTATCTAATAACCGTCTTGGCCGGACTTCGGACTCGCAATAGCCCACGTTACCCCCTAAATGGCCACCCCGGGGCGCGGCCAGCCCTGCCGGAACCAAAGATCAAGAAACCGCATTAGGCCATGGCAGTCGGAGCAAGGCGTCTAAAATCATGATGGATCAGCAGAATTTCGAGGCTACGCGGCCCGTTTCCGCCGATCCTGCCGTGGCTCTGGCAAAAGCACTGGGACAATGGCCCAAGGCGCCTGCGGTTGCGCCGACGCTGGTCGCCAAGACCTCGGTCGAGGCGCTGGCCCAGGAACTCGGGCTGAAGCTCGGCGATCAGAACGAACTCACCATCCGCCGCGTCAAGCGCGGCAAGGGCTATTCCTTTGTCCGCGCCAACGGCAGGCCGATCCGCCATGTCGGCACCATCCGGCGTCTCAATTCGATGGCGGTGCCGCCGGCCTATGCCGAAGTTCGCTATTCGCCCGACCCGACCTCGCACCTGCAGGCCGTCGGCCGCGACGCCGCCGGCCGGCTGCAATATCGCTACCATGCCGATTGGGAGAAGGTTCGCGAGCATCGCAAGGCGCATCGGCTGGCGAAGCTGGTCGCGGCGCTGCCGAAAATCCGCCGCAACGTCTCGATGCACCTGTCCGGCGACGCGCCGACCCGCGAATTCGCGCTGTCGGCAGTGATCGAATTGATCGCGCGTACCGCGATCCGGCCCGGCAATGAATCCTATGCCCGCCTCAACGGCACCCGCGGCGCGACCACGCTGCTGAAGTCCAATGTGGTGCTGGAAGACGATTGCGTGGTGCTGACCTTCAAGGCCAAGGGCGGCAAGGCGGTGCGCAAGGAATGCGATGCCGCCAAGCTGGTGCGCGCCATCGGCATCCTGCGCGATGTGCCGGGCAAGCGGATGTTCCAGTACCGCGACAATTCCGGCAACGTCCGCGGCGTCTCCACCAGCACGGTCAATGCGTTTCTGCGCGAGATCGCCGGCATCAAGATTTCGCTAAAGGATTTCCGCACCCTGATGGCGTCTGCCGTGGTGCTGGAATCGCTGTCGCGGATCTCGCCGGCGGCGAGCGCCCGCGGACGCCGCAGGCAGGTGCTGCAAGCGGTGCGCGCCGCCGCCGATGAATTGTCGAACACGCCGGCGATCTGCCGCAAGAGCTATGTTCACGACACCATCGTCACCGCTTTCGAAGACGGCATCCTCGAGCGTTTTGCGGCGACCATGAAGGGCTACCGTTCGCAATCCAAACGCGAGGCATTGCTGGCCCAGGTAGTGACGGCGGCAGCGGCGTAGAGCGTCCGTCGTCGTTCCGGGGCGATGCGACGCATCGAACCCGGAATCTCGAGATTCCGGGTCCGGTCCTTCGGACGATCCCGGAATGACGGAGAATGGTTCGCTTCGCGGCCCTGATTGCTCTACAATCCGCCCATCCTGCAGACGAGCTTCCACTGCTCCGGCGTCACCGGCTGCACCGACAGCCGCGAATATTTCACCAGGGCCATGTCGGCCAGTTTCTTGTCGGCCTTGATCGCGGCCATGGTCACTGGCGTCTTCAGCGGTTTGTCGGCCTTGAGATCGACGCAGACGAATTTGCCGGTCTTGTCGGAGGGATCGGGATAGGCTTCCCTGATGATCTCGGCGATGCCGACAATCTCCTTGCCCTCGTTGGAATGATAGAAAAAGACGCGGTCGCCGTTTTCCATCTTCACGAGGTTCTGCCGCGCGGTGAAATTGCGCACGCCGGTCCAGGCTTCGCCCTTGGCGCCCCTGGCGACCTGCTGCTCCCACGACCACGACGACGGTTCCGATTTCACCAGCCAGTAAGCCATTGTCATCCCTCCGCCTTGAACGGCCGCGTCAGCAGCCCCTCGATCGCCGCATCGATCGTGATGGTGCCGCCCAGGATCGCGGCGACCGCCGTTGATACCGGCATATCGACGTTTTGCGAAGCCGCGAGCTCGATCAGCACGGGCGCGGTGAACTCACCTTCGGCAAGCCGGCCTAGCGGCGGCGGCTCGCCGCGCCCGAGCGCGGCGCCGAGTGCGAAATTGCGCGATTGCGGGCTGGAGCAGGTCAGGATCAGGTCGCCCAGCCCGGACAGCCCCGCCATGGTTTCGCTGCGCGCTCCGCAGGCGCGGCCGAGCCGCACCAGTTCGCTGAAGCCGCGTGTCGTCAGCGCCGCCTGTGCCGAGGCGCCGAGCTTTCTCCCGACCGCAATTCCGCACGCGATCGCCAGCACGTTTTTCGCCGCGCCCCCGATCTCGACCCCGCGCACATCGGTGGTGTGATAGGGCCGGAACGTGGACGAGCCGAGCGCCTGGACCAGCGCGCCGGCCAGCCTGTCGTCGTTCGCCGCCAGCGTCACCGCGGTCGGAAGCCCGCGCGCCACGTCGTCGGCAAATCCCGGCCCGGACAGAATCGCCGGCGTCGCCGCCGGCGCCGCTTCCGCGATCACCTCGGTCATGAACCGGTGGGTGCCGCGTTCGATGCCCTTGGCGCAGGCGATGATCGGCGTCGCTCGCGCCAGATGAGGGGCGAGCGCGATTGTGGCCTCGCGCAGATGCTGCGCCGGCGTCGCGATCAGCACGATCTCGGCGCGCGCCGCCCGCGCGACATCGCAGGTCAACGCGATGTTCGGCGCCAGGTGGACGCCGGGCAATTTCGGATTGACGCGCGTGGCCGCGATCTCGGCCGCGTTCGCCGCGCAGCGCGCATAGAGCACGACCTCGCGTCCGGCCCGCGCGGCGACGCCGGCCAGCGCCGTTCCCCACGCGCCGGCGCCGATCACCGCGACCGAGTTGAAAGGCGGCATCTGGAACCTCCGCCTAAAAGCCTGCGCGCGTATTGCCATACCCGGCCGGCGCCTTGGCGTCGGCGTCGAGCAGCCAGCGCGCGCGGGGCGGGGCCTCCAGGGTATCGATCATGCCGAGCGCCAGCCGTTCCGCGCCGGCCCAGGCGATCATCGCGCCGTTGTCGGTGCACAAAGCCGGCGGCGGGATCAGCAGCGCGGTCTGCGCGGCGGCGGCGACGTCCTGCAGCGCGCCGCGAATCGCCTGGTTGGCGGCGACGCCGCCGGCCGCGACCAGCGCGCGCGGCGCGCCGAACTGCTGCTCAAACAGATCGAGGCCGACGCGCAGTCGATCCGCGGTCGATTCCAGCACCGCTGCCTGAAAGCCGGCGCAGAGGTCGCTGATGTCCTGCAGCTCCAGCTCACCGAGCCGGCTGACTTCGTTGCGTACCGCGGTCTTCAATCCCGACAGCGAAAAATTGGCGTCAGCCCGTCCCAGCATCGGTCGCGGAAACCCGAACCGCCTCGGATTGCCGCCGCGCGCGACGCGCTCGACTTCCGGTCCGCCCGGATAGGGCAGACCCAGCATCTTGGCGACCTTGTCGAATGCTTCGCCCATCGCGTCATCGACGGTGGTGCCGAGCCGCACATAGTCGCCGATGCCGAGCACGGCGACGATCTGGGTGTGACCGCCGGAGGCGAGAAACAGGCAATACGGAAACGCCAGCGCGCAACTCAGCCGCGGCGTCAGCGCATGCGCCTCGAGATGGTTGACGGCGATCAGCGGCGTATCATGCACCATCGCGATCGCCTTCGCGGTGGTCAGGCCGACGATCACGCCGCCGATCAGCCCGGGGCCGGCCGCGGCGGCCACTGCCGACAATTGGGTAAAGCCGACGCTCGCGTCCTGCATCGCGCGCAGGACAATGCCGTCGAGCAGGTCGACATGGGCACGCGCCGCGATCTCCGGCACTACGCCGCCGAACCGCGCATGCTCGGCGGTTTGCGAATGCACGATATTGGACAGGATCTGGCCGCTGCCGTCGCTGTGGCGCTCGACCACGGCAGCGGCGGTCTCATCGCAGGTGGTCTCGATGCCCAGCACCAGCATCTGCGTGTCGCTCCGGTTCGAGCCCTTGCGTTATGCACCAAGGCGGCGTTTGCGCATCCAGACGATGTTTCGCGTCTACGGAACCGATCAGGCTCTAGCATTGCGAGGTCGCAACGTGCAATCGTCTGCTGCTGCCAACCGCCGGCCGGCCAGAGGTTGACCATGGCTGTTCTCGTCACCCGTCCGTCCCCCG
>Ga0182024_10018543_pt1 | contig 12945 bp, 10 predicted proteins | sample P32metaG_FD_120480 | JGI IMG/M metagenome (GOLD analysis project Ga0182024, IMG submission 120480) | Permafrost microbial communities from Stordalen Mire, Sweden - P3-2 metaG (Illumina Assembly) | ecosystem: Environmental > Terrestrial > Soil > Wetlands > Permafrost | place: Sweden: Stordalen...
ATGTCAGCAGAACCAGCAAAAGCAAAATTAGACAATCCACCGGCCCAAGAGACAGTGACAGTGACATTTAGTGCGTCGAATGGCTACGGCTTCACTCCGGCGAGTTCGAGCGTCGCCAACGATGGCACGGTCCAATTCATAGCGCCCCAGACTTGTTGGGTATGGACCTATGCTAACGGCGCGTATAACAACGTGTTTAACAACGAGTCGTCCAACCACGTGCAATGCCAAGTGGGGGGCAATAACAACTTCGTCGTGGCATCGGCGTATTCAAACACGGTGATCGAGACCGTCGGAACCAACGTGAATGCCCCGCAACCGCCGCCGCCAAACGAGATCACGGAAAACGTGAAAGGCACGATTCACGTGGGCTCCTCGGGCGCGAACACGGACAACGTCAAGGGCCCTATACACGTCGGTAACTCCTAGGGGACACGAGATCGTCGCAAGTAGTCAGTTTGCGAACACGACCCTATCGTGAATCGTAGCCAGAGGAGTGGCGCTCTCATGGGTCGGCGCTACGGGTGAGCCCGCGTACGCAGCAACACGCAGATGTGATCGAAGCGGCCGGCCCTGGCTATTCCAGTACTAGCCCGTATATTGACATCGCGACAAACTGAGTGAATAATCCGCCCGCATCATCTTCCAGGCCTGCGGCAGCTCCCCACTCCGCCCGAAAAGAGAGAACCACCCAATGACCAACCGGGAGAAAAAACCAACCCTTCAAAAAATGCTGCTGAGTGGAGCAGTGCTGTTGCTGCTGGCGGGGTCGTTGTGGGGGCAAACCAACACGTCCGCGCCTTTCCATGACTATGTGAGCTATGTCGCATGGATGCAAAGCCATCACAAGGCTCCGTTTCTCGGTGTGGCGTTGAGAAAGAACGGAGCCGTGGCGCTGGAAGCTTCGAATCTGGCCTCCTCATCACACGCGTTTCTAAACATTAAGGTGAATCAGGACCGCAACCCCTGGGCCAAAGCTGGTATCGCCTCCGCTGTGGACCCTTCCAGGCCCGCAAATTGGGTGGTGATGTCGAATGACTTTCGAGAGAATGCCACGCGCATCTTTTATCACGTGTCTACCGACGGCGGGAAAACGTGGACGGACGACTCCATGATGGGCGGAGCCGATATCTTTTTCCTGCTTAGTATTCCGCTAACCTATCAGGTGAACCCGGCACTTTCCTTCGACGATGCCGGCAACAGCTATCTCTCGGCACTGGGCGCCAACGAGATCGAGGATTACACCAACAATTATTTGAATTTGGACTCCGAGGTGTATGAGGTGCAAGGGTTCGCACACGGCACGTACAGTAATGTCTCTCCCAATGTTATCGATGCGCAAGCCTGCAGCGGAACTTTCGGCGCCGAGTTCGTATGCAACGGAACACTCAGCCAGCCGCTGAACGCGACGGATGCGAGCAGCGGAAGTCCGAACGCCGGCGCCAACTACGTGTACTACAGCTATTTTTGCAATCTCTCCACTTCTTGCACCGACGGCACCGCCACGATACCCAGTTTTGGATCCGTGATTCTGGAGTCGCACTCCCCTGCCTTGGGGCAGCCGTACAGCGCCCCGGCGCTGGTGAGTGGGTCGCTTGCTAGCGCGCAATTTTCCGACATGGTGATCGATCCGTCCGGGACGCCGCATATTTTTTTCGACGACTACAGCAACGCGCCGCTGATCAGCTTGTGGGAATCAACCTTAACTGGTGGCGTCTGGACCGTTTCAAAAAGTCCAGTGGCGCAGTTCGTGTACAACGGCCTGGCCAATCCCAACTGGTCGTTTACCGACAGCGGTGCCGCAGCCCCCAGGTGCGCGATTCACGGCTACACGGCGTATTGTTCGTTTTCAGCCAACCAGGTCAACGGAGGAACGCTAGCGGCCACCCCCAGCGTGTATTTGGCCAGCGTAAATGTGCAGAGCGGAACTTCTCGCATCGCGCGCGTCAACAACAATCCCGTCAACGACCAGAAAGATCATTTCTTCGCCGCGCCAGCCACCACTCCGGCAGGCGATGTGTACGTTGGTTGGTACGACAATCGTAAAGATCCCTCAGGCGCCAGCGTGGAATACTTTGTCGGCAAATCCTACGATCAGGGCCGCAGCTTCTTGTTTCAGAAAGCGGTCAGCGATGTGCCCTTCAACCCCTGCAACGGTTTTCCTGGGTGCGGTTATTTTGGTGACTACACGCAACTTGCGGCCGGAGCGGATGGCGTCGTGCACGCGGCGTGGTCCGACACACGCGATGGCGTAAGCATGCAGATCTGGTCTCAAACCGTTCACTTCTAGTCGCTTCTAGCCGGCTCGCGGCGCCGGATAACGCCCACCAACCGACAACCTCACGAATTCCACGCGACCTTCGAAATCTGTTTCTTGCGGGATTCCCACTCCTGGCCTGACAGGAGACGCGGAGCCGCGTCGATAAGACGAGGGACCAGTTTGAAGACTCGAGCTGCGGTCCAAGGATGTCCGTCGCGGGTTCGACATTCGCGAATATTTAGGGCATCGGCCATGCCGCTGAACGAGATGTCCTGGACGATCATTTCCGCGAGAAATTTCAGCGTCTGCGTTTCAAGCGGATCATCTTCCAGGTGACGGCAATCGGCAGCGATGCGGAGGCCAAAGGGAATCTCCTCAGCCCCGAGTTCGGCGAGCGGCTCTTCAGGCTCACCCGAGACCTCGATCTCCCGTTCCCACTCCAGAGCTACGAGTCGCCAACCGGCGTCATGCATTTTGGACAAGTAAACAGAGGTGGGAAGTATGGTGACCTTTTCTCGAATGCGATCGATTTTTTTCACAGGGCGCCTCTCCTTCGCTTTGTCGGATGCGCCACGCTAGACGTAACCTTCCCTAGAAGAGCAAACCAGCGACCGTTTCGATGGCGTGCTTAAGTTCAACAAACGACAGGTAGTCGAATGCCAGGAAAGACTTGGATGAGTTTAGGTCTGTCCGAATGCGGCATGAAGGTGTCGCGAGGCCGGACACTTACTCCGGACACTCACTATGGAGAAGGTCGAGAACGCCATGATTTGTTGAGAACCGGGTTAGTGACAGGGAGCAAAAAGTATTCTCAAAAAACCGCCCGAGGATTCGAGCTTACGGGAACTTCGTTGGGGTATCGCGCGTATTCTCATCAGGACTGGCGAGGTGTGCCCTATGCGTTGCATTATCGTGCTACTTAATGCCCTTCTTTTCGTCTCGGTCCCAAGTTACGCGCAGCAAAAAGTGGAAGTCCAGGACGTTGCGCATCATCCCTTTACCGTTGACTTCCCATCCGGTGACCGACTCGACCTGGATATCCGCTCCGGTGAGATTCATATCATTGGGAGCGATGAAGAGAAAGTTGCCGTTCGGATAAGCGGCAGTCAAGGCGCCAATTCTACGGACGTCAAGGCGCGCTTCCGACGCTCGGGAAATTCAGGCGAGCTGCGGATTACCGGCGGTCCGCACAATGAACTCACCATTACGGTACAGGTGCCGAAGAACTCTGATCTTTTTCTACGAGTTCTAGCCGGCGAGGTGGCGGTGACCGGCATCACCGGCAACAAAGACATCGAGTTGCATTTCGGAGATTTGAAAGTTGGAGTTGGGGATCCAACCGATTATGCGAATGTGCAAGCATCGGTCAATTCCGGTGAAATTGAGGCCAAGCCGTTTGGCGAGTCGCGAGGCGGGCTATTTCGATCTTTCAAAAAATCGGGAACCGGCAAATATAAGCTCGTTGCCCACGTGGGCGCTGGCGAACTGACCTTAGATTAGGCGGAATTTCTACTTAGTACTCAAAATGCCTCGCTAAGTAGCAGGAACACTGTGGCCGTCCCATAGCGGCCAGACGGTTGCGATGAGAGGCCGAAGTCGCAACGACCGAAACTTCCTTGCCACAAAAACGGAAATTTGTTGCCATCCCGATTTGATGTCGACGGCTTAGGACATTGATAACATTACGCCTATCACTCATCAGGTAGGGTTACTAAAATGCAAAGCACCTATTGGGAGATGTCAGGGTCTTGCTTCGGCATTTTGCGCCATGCCATATCACGCCACGCCCCCCGGAGAGAAGCTCACATGAAGGATTTGCTCGCCACGGCTGCCGTCTTACTTTTTTCCTGCGCCGCCACCGCCGACAGTTTTGACACCGTGAACTTAGCCCGTCGGACGACTGTTTCGGGTCTTACCGCTCAAAAGACAATGAGCCTTAGCTTTACGCGGGATACGACCACCAACGCCCGCAGCAACTTTGCTCTGAATACGGCCCGCCCTGTGGGCGGCCTTAGCCGCGCACCCACGCACGGTGTAGGGGAAGGGGTCGCGGCGGTGGGCACCACCTTTGATGCGGCCGAACCCGGCACTCTGGCCCTGTTGGGCGTCGGACTGATTGGATTCCTGCTCCGTAAGCCTAAGAAACCAGCCATTTCAGCCAACTGGGAACCGCTCGCGTAGCTTTTGAGTTGGGACGCAGGAACATGTAAGCGGGCTGATCACAGCTTGAGCGGCGGCGCACGTCTGAGCAGGTATGTAAACAGGTCTAGCTCAGGAGGTTGGAGTTTAAGTGTCGGCCAAAGTGGGCCGGACAACCCGACGCCGGGAGTCTCACGACAAGCGTAACGGCAGGGCTATACGTGGCGAGATAGAAGGTGAAGCAGCGAATGAGCGCCGTGAGACCCCGCCGTCGCAAGCATTCGGAACTGGTCATACATATTGGCCGTTTCAGCAGCCAGGTAGAAGAGCGCAGCGTAGAACAGTCCGGGGGAATACTGTTGTAACCGTAAGCCCGGACGAGTCACCAAAGACCTAAGCGCCGTCCAGTTGGCTAAATACGCGAAGCCACACCCAATCAAAGCGCCAACCAGCAGATCCGAAGTGTAGTGTACGCCCAGATAAAGCCGCGGCAAACCGATGATCAGGAAAGCGTGGGCAAACGAGAACACCCCGGCTCTCCAGGAAACCAATGCGACGCCCGTGGCCAAGGCACAAAACAAAACCATGTGATCGCTCGGGAAGGAGCTCCAGCTCAGCAGGATGGTGGGGTCGAAAGTGTGGGCGACCTTCAAATGCAAGTTAGCATTGAAGATAGGCCGCGAGCGGAACGGTAGTGCCACGGCCAATGCCCGCGCGGCAACAATCGCGGGAGCGCAGATCAGCACGGTGAATAACAGGGTCTGGCGGTCATCTGAAATTCTGTGGTCGCTGGCTTTAGATTCTGTCTGGAACCAGGCGTAGAAGAAAGCCGCTACCGCGGGAAAGCCTTTTACCAGGACGTTATCGCTGAAAGACACGACCACCCGGTCCAGCCCATAGGAGCGCAGAGCCAAGCCGTTTACCATCATCGATAGCATGTCATCCAACCGGGAGAAGACTCTGGCGTGGATGCCGAAGACCACCAGGAGGGCCACTCCGGCGCTGGTAAATACCACCGCCGCCAGATGATCGACCAGGGCGCTGAGAAAACTGCCGGTTTCCTCTGGGCTACTGTGTATAGATGTCGCCAAATCTCGCATGATGGGTGTACAGCTCCCTATAAACACCCTTAGAGTGTTGGTTCAGACGCCTGCGTGATCCAAAAAAGGTCCCGAAGGACGGTTTCGTACTACGGAATAAAGCACTCCGTTAGCCAATCCTACAGGATTCCAATCTATTGTTTTCATACACTTACGAGATTACGAACCCCAGTTTCCGACGGCTTTGTTACCGGTCGTTCACATTTATGAACATAACAGGGCAGCGATCAATCACAGTGCCTTGGCCGTTGGACTCGTCCTTCCTTTTTCAAACCCTGCTGCTGACCGTGAGTTGTGCGCAAGCGCACGGACAAGAGGTTTTTTGCGTTCTTGTCGCGGCATTCAAGGCCAAGTCGGCGATGCCAAATGCAGCCCTGACCGCACACTGGCTACCCAACCCGGCCATTTGTGGAAGGCCAAACCTAGCCAATCGACGGATGTGTTCCGAACATCTATATGTGATCGTCATTCTTGAGGTGAGCAAATGTCTAACGAACTGATCGAACTCTCCAACACTTTGGCGCAAACGACCGATCGCGCTGCCGCACGGGTAGTTGCCATTCATACCGAATCACGCGGTTCCGCGAGCGGCATCATCTGGCGTCCGGGCGTCATTCTTACCGCCGAACACGCCCTCCGGCGCGACGACGAAATCCAGGTGACCCTGGCAGGGGGACGGGTGGCTTCCGCCAGTCTCGTGGGCCGCGACCCTTCGACGGATATCGCCGTTCTGAAATGCGCAGACGCCGAAGCCGACACGACCGAGTTTGGCGACCCGGCAACTCTAAAGCCGGGCAGCCTGACACTGGTCGTCGGCCGGACTCGTGCGAGCGGGCCGGTTGCCGCTCTGGGAGTAGTCAGCCTGGTTGCGGCGGACCGGCGCAACTGGACTGGCGCGTCCCTGACACCCTATATCCGGCTCGACGTCAGCCTGCAGCCCACGGCGGTTGGGGGGGCCGTCGTTGACGCCCACGGCAAAATCGTGGGGTTAGCAACGCCGCGTTTTGCCCGTTTTGGGGCGATCGCTGTTCCAGCCGCAGCCATTCACAAGGTGGTCGATATACTGCTTCAAAAGGGGCGCATACCACGCGGGTATCTCGGCGTTGGCCTGCAACCGATCCGTTTGCCCGGCTCCATCCGCGAATTGTTGCAGGCCGACCGCAAAAGCGATCCAAAATCGACTGACCAGAAGACCGCCGTGATCGTTCTCGAGGCACACCCTGGTGGTCCTGCCGACCAGGCAGGCGTAGTCATCGGTGACATCATTGTTGCGCTCGACGGCCGAACGGTCTCGCAGCCGGAAGACGTACAGTCGCTGTTGGCGGGAGACGCCATCGGAAAATCGCTGCCGATCAAATTTGTCCGCGGCGGCGCAATTCAGAGCGGAAATATCGCGGTCGCGGAACGTCCGCACCGGGGTGAGTAAGTGGCCGACCGAGGGAAAGCTTACGGATTTGGCGAAATCGCGGAGCAACTGCGGCGCTCCACGGTGATGATCTACGGCAGGGGTCGCGGAGGCGGCTCCGGCGTGATCTGGTCTCGCGACGGCAGCATCATCACTAATGCGCACGTGGCGAGAGGCGCACACGCCGAGGTGGAACTTTGGGACGGACGCACGTTGCGCGCTGCTGTGACCGGGCGCGACGCTGTGCGGGATGTCGCACTGTTGCGAGCCATCACCGGGATCGACGCTGGCGCAGACCACAGCCTTTCGCCCGCTTCGATCACCGACTCCTCGCTGGTTCGTCCTGGCGAGCTGGCTATCGCCATCGGCAATCCACTTGGTTTTGTCGGCGCGCTCAGCACCGGAGTGATCCATGCGCTTGGCCCGGTGCGCGGGCTCGGCCAACGAACTTGGTTGCAGGCGGATGTGCGTCTCGCACCGGGAAATTCTGGCGGGCCGCTTGCTGACGCCCGTGGCCGCATCATCGGCATCAACACCATGGTCGCGGGACGGCTGGCGCTCGCCATCCCAAGTAACGACGTGCAGGAGTTTTTGATGCAGGACTTCTCCGCGGATTCCCGCCCAGGTGCGTGGCTGGGAGTCACGTTGCGTCTGGTGCAATTTCCACGCTCAAGTGCTGGAGCAGGTTCGCATCGCGCTTCCGGCCTGCTCGTGCTCGAGATCGAACCCGAAAGTCCCGCGTCCGCCGCTTCCCTGCTACCTGGAGATATTTTGCTGGGTACTCGGGAAAATGCCTTTCACTCTCCGATGGACCTCTCACGGGCTTTGCAAGGAACGGGTCCGCGGCTCCTGCGACTGGAATTTTTGCGCGGAGACTACTCGCGCGTTCGGCGCGTCACCGTGCAACTCGGAGCGCGGCGAGAAAGAAATCTTGTCGCAGCGTGATTCGCGTATTCATCGTCGCGGCCTCTTCCTTTGCTCGCGCCGGGCTGCAAAGTCTGATGACCGGCCTGGGAATGGAAGTGGTCGGCAGTGCCGCGACGGTGGATCCGCTGACCGGTCAATGGCTGGATCTCGAACCCGACATCCTGCTAGTAGAGGCGCACGGCGAACAGTTCGAAGTGGCGATCGACTCTCTTGGTTCGTCGGAGATCACCTCGGAATCCGCAATCGTGCTCCTTTGCGACCGTGTGGAGCAACGCGGGGTGACAGACGCCCTGCGCGTAGGTGTGCGAGCCGTGCTGCCCAGCGACATTTCGCCAAAGCAGCTTGCTGTTTCCCTCGAAGCGGCGGCGGCGGGATTCGTGGTAATGCTTCCCGCAGAGGTCGAGTCCATCTTGCCGGCAGGAGAGCGAGGACCACATCCACTCGAAGAGCCACTTACGCGGCGTGAGAACGAAGTTCTGCAAATGCTTGCAGCAGGGCTGGCCAATAAGGAAATAGCCACAAAGTGCGGCATCTCCGAGCACACCGTAAAATTTCACGTAGCGTCAATTCTCGGCAAGCTGGGCGCGGCAAGCCGCACGGAAGCGGTCACGCTGGGTATTCGCCACGGCATCGTTCTTCTTTAAAACTTTCAGCGTAAGTAACCCCAGGTATGCAAGCGGTCGGTGTCTTCCACCCAGCGATCACCAATATCCGTGCGGTAATACATGTTGGGGATCAGCACGTTTTTAATTCGCGAATAAACCTGTGATTGCGCCTGCCGCATCGTCGGGCCCATGCCGACAACGATCAAGATTACTCCGGATGTGCCCGCCACCAGCCATTGGCCGTTCACCTGTTTGACGTCCTCAATATGAATTTCGTCCTGTGGCGGTTTCTTGAAGACGATCACGGAATCCTTTGAGAAGGAATCAAAAGTCTCGTCGTCATCAAAGGGAAATGGAGGCACGACGATGCGCACGCCAATCTGAAACCCGCTGCGGGTCTTCAGCTTGGGATCGTTGCCATCGGCCAAGTCCAGAAAAAATTGCCCGATGGGCGACAACATTCCGGCCTGCTGGATGCTGATCGTCGGATATCCAAACCGCGCGGTAAACTCCAATGGATAGATGCCGTGATTGTTGACGATGCAATTCACGTCGATGTAGCCAACGTAACCCTCCGTCGCCAGCACCGGCTCCATTTTCAAAAGGGTCTGATTGAACAATTGATTGGGTCCGGTCCAGAACATCGAGGTGCCCATTTCACCGGTTGATGGACCGATGTCGCCGGGAAAAAGCTTCTTGTGCTCGAAGTTTACGTTGATCGGATAGATAAAATTCTTGCCATTGAAAAATCCCCCCACCGCAACTTCTACACCTGAAACGCGCCGTTGCAACTGGAATACTTTGATCTCGTCCGACAGCGCTTTTTTGTACGCCTCCAGCATGCGAATCACGTCCTGCCCGTCGTCTTCTTCACCGACGAACAAGCGGCGCTTTACGTTCTGCGCTTCCCCGCTGGGCTTGATGACATATCGTCCCGGATTCTGCGTGACGTGATCGACAGCATCGTCGAAAGAGACAAATTCACCGTAGGGAATGATGTTCACGCCGGCTTTCTTAAGCTCCTCTTGTCCAAAAGAGCGATCGTCTTCGAGACGATCGGAGTACGGCGTGCCGCCAATGACCTTCTTGCCTTGCTTACGGAGTGCCTGGGCCTTCTCGCCCTGGCCCAGCGTGTCGTCGAAGATGATAATGTCCGCCCACTCGATGTCCTTCTCCCAGTCTTTGGACTTGGCGACAAAGCCATCCGCAATGTCGCGTTCTTTCTTATCCCCGATAAAGTAGCGGACTTCGTGTCCTTCCTTGGACACTTGCCAGGCAATATCGCTGATCAGTCCGGTCAGCGATACAAACAGAAAATTCTTTTTTTCCATGAAGCTTCCCGAAAAATGTTTCTAAGGAAAACGGGTCATTGTATATGAAGCGCGCAGGTGCGGATGTTAATGATGTGTTACGGGGCTGGCGGGAAGTTGTAGTTCCACCCGCAGGGCGTCGGCCTCCACGTTCCTGGCGTCAAATGCTCAGCCAATGACGGGCATTTCTCATGAATCCGCTTTGCGGTTGTATTTTCTTTCGCGCCCTGCGGTGGACTCCAAGCTTGACACGCTGCGGTGGCGGGCATATGGTTTGCGCAAAGACAACCGTCGAGTGAAATTTTCAGCAAGGTCAAACGCTGTCGACTCAATGAGGTGAGGCGGCAACATCTTCTGGTTCCGCTTCTTGAAAACTCTCGCTTTCCTGTGGTTCCGCTAGGGGTAGCGGAATTATGGTGAACAATCCTGGGGGACTTATGCACCGCAGAATGCTTACACGCCTGTGCCTGGCACTGTGCGTCGCAACGCTTTGCTTCGCCACAACGATGCTGGCGCAGGTGAACACGGCCACTCTTTCCGGCACAATCACAGACCCGCAGGGTCTGGGAGTGAAGGGCGCGACGATTACTCTGCTGAATTCGGCGACTGGCGCGGTGCGCACGGATGACGCCGACGATGCGGCGCGCTACAACATCGTCGGCCTGCCGCCGGGAACCTACCGCGTTACCATCGAAACTCCGGGCTTTGGCAAATACGAGAACCCGTCTGTAGTACTCACCGTCGGCGAAAACGCCACGTTAAATCCGCAGCTCACCCTGGGTGCGGTCACCCAAACGGTCACTGTTTCTTCAGAGACTGCGCCCATTGAAACGACTAAAACCGAAGTCTCTCAGACCATCGAGCAACGTAGCATCAACAACCTGCCGATCAACGGCCGCAACTACATCAACTTTACGCTAACCAATTCTCAGACTACCCGCGACGTGTCTCCCACTATCGGCCCGGCACCCAACAGCGGGCTGAACATTAACGGCGCTCGCGCACGCTCCAACATGGTGAGCGTGGATGGCGCTGACGCCGTGGATAACTCCGTCAACGGCATTCGCTCCACGGTTTCCCAGGAAGCCGTCCAGGAATTCCAACTGATTCTGAGCAATTACAATGCGGAGTACGGCCGCGCCACCGGCGGCGTCATCAACATTGTCACCAAGAGCGGCGGCAACGAAGTCCACGGGGACGCCTTCGGCTATTTCCGCAACAAAGCGTTTCAGGCTCGCAACGCGTTTTCCGGACAGGTGGACCCCACCACTGGCGCGCTCGACCCGGTTAAACAGGCGTATACGAGGGTACAAGCGGGCATGACTCTGGGCGGGGCGCTGAAAAAAGACAAAACGTTTTACTTTTTTTCTTATGAAGATACGTTGCGCGAAGAAACTGGATTTTCCAGCATCGGCATCAATAATTTTGGCTTGCAGTCGGTGACGTTGCCCACGCCCAGCGGCCCGCTGCCAGTCCAGTTAACCGGACCACAGGCCCAGGCAGTCAGCTCCTTATTGGCGACCGGCAACCCGACGCTGCAAAATTTAGCCGTGCAGTATGGAATTTTGTACGGTTCGGCCTCCAGCGTAGCTCTCAACCGCCTTGATTACGGCGCTGTTTCCGCGGGGCTAACCGGCGGGTTCCTCAATCCCGGACCCGGTGCGCAATTCCCGCTGCCGGTCAGTTGCCCGCCGGGCCAAACGGTGAACGCCGTAAATTGCTCGGCTATCGGCGAAGGCATCGCGCCACTTCCCGCCTCGTACGTAGGGTTGAATTCCATTCGCGGCAACTTCCCGGTCACAGAAAAAACCAGCTTGTGGTCGGGGCGTCTGGACCAGCGCTGGAGCAACCGCAACACCTCGTTCCTGCGCGTGGGTGTTTCCCCATCGCTGGTCACCGGCGTGGAATCCACTTCGCAAAACCAAGTCTTTGGACAAAACGCCGGGTCGCGGGCAGGCGTAAATCAATATCGCGATTTCTCCGCCACCTTCCAGCACGATACGATCCTCAGCGATACCGCTTTCAACGAATTTCGCTACCAGTTCGCGCGCCGCGGCCTGCACTTCGGGTACTCCGATTTGCCCGGCGGCTCCGACATTGGCGTCAACATTCCCGGATACGCGTACTTCGGGCGCGAGCCGTACTCCACAGTCGACCGCATCGAGCGCCGCAATGAATTTACCGATCACGTCACGCTGGTTCGTGGCACGCACACGTTGAAGATCGGCGGAGATTTCAACCTCATACAATTGCGCACCAACAAGGCGCAAATTTTTGAACTGGATTTTGGCGGCGACGTGAATTTTGGCGGCCTGGCTGCCGACACCTTTGGATTTCCCGATTCCGTGTCCGTTGGCGGCGGTCAATCCATCGCGCTTCCGGGCACCACCGGATTGCAGTCGTATGGCTTGGGCATTCCCACCACGTACATTCAAGGCATCGGCAACTCCAACGTTCCGTTCGATAACCTGCCATTCGCGTTTTTCGCGCAGGATAGTTGGCGGGTGAACAGAAAATTCACGGTGAATTATGGCGTGCGTTACGACGTGGAAATTACCCCGCTCTTTGCGCCGGCCACGGCGGTAAACGCGGCTGCGGAACAAGCCTTGGGAGTGCAAGAGGGTATTCCGCGAGACTATAAGAATATCGCGCCGCGTTTGGGTTTCGCCTGGGATCCCAAAGGCGACGGCAAGATGGTAATCCGCGCAGGTTTCGGACTTTTCTACGATCACCCGCTGCTGGCAGTCGCGTTCGACTCCGTTACCGCGGATGGCGGCCGCTCGGTGCAACTCTTATCGGCGGGCGGAACGGCATCCGCATGCGGGCTCATTACGCCGGCGTGCGGCAATGGCCTGGACACTCCCAATAACCTGAACGGCTCGTCCATTTTTCAAGGCGTACTCAACGCTTTGCCCAGCATGGGCTATCTGCCCAATCAGCAACGCTTCAATCCCCTGCTACCAAATTCCCTGTTCGCCAATCAGAATTACTTGACTGCCGGCTTTCCGCTGCCCATTTTGCCTTTCACCTTGCCGGTAACCTCCAATTTCAAGTACGCCTACGCCGAGCAAGGCAATCTTACGATTGAGCGAGAAATCGCCGGTACGTGGAAAATCAGCGCCGGTTATCAGTACGTTCGCGGGCTGCACTTAAATCGCCCGGTGGACGTGAACTCTACGAACCCTCAGCTTCTGGCCAG
>Ga0182024_10018544_pt1 | contig 12944 bp, 14 predicted proteins | sample P32metaG_FD_120480 | JGI IMG/M metagenome (GOLD analysis project Ga0182024, IMG submission 120480) | Permafrost microbial communities from Stordalen Mire, Sweden - P3-2 metaG (Illumina Assembly) | ecosystem: Environmental > Terrestrial > Soil > Wetlands > Permafrost | place: Sweden: Stordalen...
CTTTACCCGCGATGGCATTGACGCCCTGCAACTCTTGATTAAAGAGCCCCCCAAAGCCCCTTGATCGCACGGCTCGCAGCTTCGGAAAACCCTTCGCGCCGCGGTACCGACCGGATGGATACGCTGAGGCAGCGGTAGCTAGTTGTCCTGATCGGGCGTACTGTGCCTTATGGTTTTCAAGATTGAATACCTGCGAGACGGGACAATACTCGCGGCCATTGAGTTTAGTGGAAATCCTGAAGGTGCTAGGGACGCTGCGGCCTTAGGGATATGCCGTTATCAGGCTAAAGCTGCCCGGATTCTGGCCGCTAACGGAGACCTAGTTGCTTTAGTCGAGGCGAAACAAGATGCCTAGGCTCGGCGCTAGTCTCCGCTGATGGCGATATTCCGAGTGATTCACATCAGCCCAAATAGAGAGGTATTCTTCCGCCACGGTGGCTGGATCGATCAGCTATCTGGGAAATGTCGGGTGATGAGGTCCTTCTGCGGTTCGCCTACTGTGCAGCTGCGGGTTCCGGTGGTTCTACGGCTTGTTTGCCCGGCGTTGCTTTTCACGGCGTTCGCGCTGCAGAGCGCGCGAGCGGATTCCGGCGGGTGGACGGCAACGCTTTACGGCGGTCCCGCGACAACAAATTCTAGCTCGCAGATATTTCTCCACGGGGATTTTCGCGCGACCGGCGGAACGGTTGGCATTGCCGTAGACCACGAAATCGTGGCGCTCGGCGATGGCTTCGCCCTAGATGGCGAAGGACAGCTTACCCGGTACATCTCCTCGCAGCCCTATAGCACCGCATCGCTCGGCCTCGGGTTGCGGTTCTCCGATTTTCGGTGGAGCGACCGCGTGCCGACGAGCGTGGCGCTCTTTACTGGGCCGTCATATGCCGACGATCCACCGCTTATCTCCACTGGCAGCGATCACGGTCAGCCGACCAATTTCCGCCGCGAGAAATATCTCAATTATGTCGGCGCTGAACTGGCAGTCTCGATTTCCAAATCGCAGGACTGGAGCGAGGTGCTGTGCTTCTATCATCGCTCCGGGGCGTTCGGCCTTTTCGCCGCCAATGCGGATGAAGGCAGCACAATCGGCATTGGCATCCGCCATCGTTTCTAGACATTTATTCATAGACAACAGGAATGTAAATTTATAAACAAAAAAGGCAGATCGGAAATCAAAGGCGATACCATGCCTACCGGTCTGGTGCAGCTCAGCGTGAAGGTTCTGTAGTGGTACCGTTTGAAACAGTAGTTGCAATTATGCACTATGCAAAACGCGCTTGATCAATACGACCCTACGGGCGCGACTACAGCATTGGGTTCCGTGGTCAGGGAACTGAAGAGAAGGTGCAGGCCCACCTCTAGCGCGGCCTTGGTCCCACGCGTGCCAGTCCATGGCCGCCAGATGCGCGCGAAGAAGAAGAGCGACCGGGCGACATCCTGTGCAAACCGGTTGGCGTTGGCATCGCCTGACAAGTCTCGCACGACCGGCGACGGGGCATAATTGGCGCGAAAGATCGTAGTGATGTGCTACGTTTCGTTTTGCCCGCCATGGGGAGTTCAACTGCGTAAGAAATTGAATGGCGCGGCTGGCCAAACGCGATAGCGTTCCGCGACCTCTTGTCCCGTTTAGTGCGACGTTTCGACCGCAGAGATCGAGAATATCCCAAATCGATCCATGCTGGACTTCGAGCGAACCGTCCATATAGGCCTCGCCGAGATAGAGGCGTGGGCGCAACACGAGCTTCCAATGCAGCGCACGTTTCTTAAGAACAAGGGTAAGAGGCGAACTTTCGTCAGTCTTATCCGGCCCGTAGTCATGCGATCTACCGTTTGCGTCGACGATACGGAGCCAACCGACTTGGACGAATTTATCCAGAAATCTGTCGAGCAAATACATCCCTGCCTCCATTTTATCGGCGGCAGGCATTAGAGTCTCCTACCGCGCATTTGCGCCGTAGGGGTCATCAGCCTTTTGGGCGGTTGTCGGGGGCCCCCATCCCCATCACGGAAAGCTTAGCGTGTCCTTCTCACGGCGCCGTGCGCCGCGCTGATCGTAGTAGTTCGGGAACGATAGGTTGGCACGTTGTCTGACCTCGTATTGGACGAATGTCATACACAGGAAAAATCTATTTAGGCAGTGTCGTCATCAACCAGAACGTGGCGCTTGCGGCAATAGCTGCGATTGCAGCGAGCACAGCGGTCGCGATGCGCCAGCGCGTGGCACGACGTTCATGTGTCCGATCATGATATGCGAGCCAGTCACGAACGAATCCCGGCGGCACTTCGGAAGGTAACGACATACCCTCCTCGCGACGCGACGTTTCCATCATGAACCAGAAACGCACATTCTCCAGTCCGATCCGTTCCAAATGGACATGCCATTGCCAAGCTTGGTTCCCGTTGCTCCAGCGGTTTTCAAATGGAAGCTTATGCAATGTCATGACGCTCCCTCCCAGGTGGTATCGTTTATGCGGTTGATCCGAACGCACTCACCAATAACCTCGATTTCGCTGATTGCACAGGGCGCTTGCGCCAAGCGCCAATAAGCGGAGATAGGTTGGTCGAGAAGTTGCAGTAGTAACGCCCGATTCACACTTTCGTGACCGACGAGAACCACGGTATCATCAATGTGGCGCTCCAGGATAAAGCGCAAAACATCGGATGTCCGCGCTAGGAGGTCTTGCAGTGACTCCTCGCCGGGAAATTGCACCAGATGCGGCGTCGTGAACCATCGGGAAAATAAAACCAGCGATTCCGATCTTACTTCGTCGTAGGATTTCCATTGCCATGTGCCGTAATCAAGGTCATTGAGAATTTGCAGCGAGGATGCGGTAACGCCGCACGCCTCTGCGATAATCGCGCCCGTGTTTACGCAGCGCATCATTGGGCTAGTATAGACTGCGAGGGGTTCCCATTGGTCAGCTATTCGTCTTGCGACAGAATTTGCTTGCGCAATGCCTAATTCAGTTGGGGGCAGCTCCTTACGGCCTCGGAACCGTGGAGGATCAATTCCTTCGACTTGCCCGTGCCGGATCAAAAGTATTGTGGTCATAGCGCATATTCTTTCGCGCGGTCTCGTTGCGGCTCACCGATGGCGTTCAACTTCTCCCGCAGATTGGGTTAATTTGTTGCTCCGGGAAATTCAGTACAAAGTTGTCATTTCTCTAGCTCACCTTTGCGTTCGGTAAGCCAAGCCATAACGGCGCTCCGTTTGCCGCTCATCAGCTTGGCCCAATTTTGCGATTTGACGGACTCGCCATGTCGCCCGGCCCACCAATGCTCTTTGACGACCATAAAGGACCATCCGTTCCGACCTGGGCGCGTCGCCAAAAATACTTCTACCGTAAATCCGTAGCGCTGGTCCCCGAAATTATGGTGCGTTCGATTCCATTCAACACCATTCGCCTTCCAGGCGTCCATCGAAAGTCCGGCATTGTCATGCCGGACAATCGCTTCGAAAAGCAGAAAGAACGATGTATTAGCAAAACTCTTCATGAAGGTCGTTGCGTCGAGTTCTCTCCGTACCACACGACCTGAACCTTTTCGAGCGTCACAAGCCCGCTGACCATCATGCCTTCGAGTACTGGCAAGAAGTCGTTGATCTTCACCACGGTATCGACAATTTCAATGACAAGCGGGAGGTCTTCGGCAAGGCGCAATATTTTTGCGGTGTGCACGCGGCTCGAATGGCCGAAACCCATCGGACCGCGCAACACGGTTGCACCAGCCAAATGCACCTCGCGCGCTTTCATAACGATGGCTTCATAGAGAGGTTTGCCATGAAATTTGTCCGACTCTCCGAGAAATATGCGAAGCAGAACCGCGTCCCTTGGTATATGCATGGTTATGCTCCCTTCAATTGATTGAGCGCAGCAGCGGCGGTCGCGCCGAGCCAGACGAACAGCAGGCAAAGAAAAACCGAAGCCGTGATGTTGCCAGCCGCTTGGAGCCATTCACCGTCATTCGCCAGACTGAGTGTTTGAAGGCTGAAGGACGAAAAGGTCGTATAGCCACCGCAGACGCCGACCATCACGAATTGTCGTGCGGTGCCGCTCACAAGAAATCTTCCATCCGGACCGGTGAGCGTTCCAAAAAAGCCAATGATGAAAGAGCCCGTAACGTTGATGATAAGCGTGCCCCAAGGAAATGTCTGGCCAAAGGCGTTTGCGACCAGTCCCGAAAGAAAATAGCGCGCCGCAGTACCCAGCGCCCCACCGGCAGCCACTATGAGATACATTTGAAATGTCATTGTGCGATTCCGAACATGAGAAAGGGCAGAATTTAGGGTACGATTCACGGGAGACCAAGGAAAATAGCGTTACGATTCACGGTTCTTCTGCTGCCACCTGTTCAGCCTCAATCACTTCTGGCTCGTTCGCAATCGCCGTGAAGTCCGGCTGGAACCATTTCTGCGCGATCAGCGTGGGAACTACCGCGCTTCCGATAACGGCGGTGACCAGAATCGTGTATTGCGTCTGATCGATGATATGATTGTTAAGCCCGAAAAGCGCCGAGATCGTGCCGAAGGTAAGGCCGGTTGACATTAGAAGCGTCGTATACATGCCCTCTCGTCTGTCGAACTTGTGATAGATAGTCAGCGGCAGGATGCCGACGAATTTCGTTGCCATTTTAATTCCCAGGAAAATCGTGATAAGTCCGATCGAGCTGGCCACCGCATGTGCCTGGACCAGCGATCCGGCCTTGAGGAAATAGAACGGCGTCAAGATGGAAAAAGCGATGATCCTCATGCGGTGTGACAGCTCTCGTTCCGAAAGAAATGTCGGCGCAAGCGCCATGCCAACGAGATAGGCGGGCAGGACCGCTTCGCTACCCGCGACGGTTGCAAGTCCTCCAAGCCCCAGCAGAATAAGTGACACGAATTTCGTCTGCGGCTCGCTGACCCGGTTGCCGAGGCTCGTAAAGAGCTGGGGGGCATAGCGAGCAAGCACGACCATCACGCCCGCCGTGGCGGCACCGAACAAGAGAAGCCAAAAGTCGTAGTGCGCAAAGACGATTCCCAACGCAAGCACCGTTCCAAGATCGTTGATGAAGCAGGCGGCCAGAATGATCTTGCCGAGTTCGGTCTTGTTGAAACCGGTCTCGATCATCACGGCGTAGACGACCGCAACCGACGTGGTTGAGAGCGAGATGCCCGCGATCTGTGCCTGCGGCCATGGCCAGCCAATCCCCCAATGCGCATAGACGAGCACGCCGAGATAAGGCGCAAAGAAGCCAATCACGCCGATGCTCATGCTCGACCAGAAGTGCTTCTTCACGATGCACGGATCGATTTCTGTTCCGGCAAGAAAGGTGAGCAGAATCGCGCCAAATCCCGCGAGGAAATTCACCCATTCGGTTATATGCAAGCCGACAAGGTTTCCGGCGATGGCACCCACGACGATCTCGATTAGCGCGACCGAAATTGCGACGCGGATCGAGATTACAGATGCAAGAAGCGCAAGGCCGAGCCAAAGTGCGGAATCTAGCCATACATTGTCCATCGCATGTATCTCCTTCCGGCTTACACCGGCGGTGGATTTTCAAACGAGGCGTCGGCGGGAACTAACGGGCGCGAAGCACAAGCTAACTCCCACCGCACATCTCGACGTGGAAGGAGTCATCAGCCCGAAATGGGCGGTTTTGGGGAACCCCATCCCCATGGAATCTATGTCTCAACGGTACCCGCTCGCGGGAAATCCGTCAAACGACTCTTGCTCTCTCTCTAGGAGAATTTTATCACGTTGCCTGCTGATCTAGGCTTTCCTATAACTGCTCGTAACTCCCAGCCTCTAGGCCAAAGGTGAGCGGAAGGTGGCTCCGTCTCCCAATTCCGCCTCGATTTCCAGCAGGCGGTTATATTTCGCCACGCGTTCGCTGCGACAAGCTGATCCAGTCTTGATCTGGCCACCGCCCATGGCAACCGCAAAGTCGGCCATGAACGTGTCCTCGGTTTCACCGGAGCGATGAGAGATGACGTATTTCCAGCCAGCCTCGCGACATAGGCCAATGGTCTGCATCGTTTCACTTATAGTGCCAATCTGGTTGAGCTTGATCAGCACGGCATTGGCGGTCTTCTCAGCGATACCTCGGCGAACAAAGGTTGGATTAGTCACAAAGATATCATCACCAACGATCTGGATGCGGTCCCCCTGCGTCGCTGTCTGCTTGGCAAAACCCGACCAGTCATTCTCATCAAGACCATCCTCTATGGAAACGATGGGATAGGCGTCGAGCCAGCGCTGATAAAGCGCGACCATGTCGTCACTGGATTTAAGCCCTTGGCCTGACTTCTTGAGATTGTAGGTCCCACTGGCGTAGAAGGAACTGGCCGCTGGGTCGAGGGCAATAGCGATGTCTTGGCCGGGCTTGTATCCCGCTGCCTGGACGGCCGCGACGATGAGCTCACAGGCCTCCTCGTTGCTTGTGAGATTTGGCGCGAAACCTCCCTCATCCCCCACTGACGTGCCATAACCCTTCTTGGTGAGGATTTTTGCCAACGCATGGAAGGTTTCCGTGCCGTAACGCAGCGCCTCTGCGAAAGTCGGTGCACCGACCGGCATCACCATAAACTCCTGGAAATCGACACTATTGTCGGCGTGCTTGCCACCGTTAAGAATATTCATCATCGGTACTGGCAATCGCGTTGCCCCGGGCCCGCCAAGATAAGCATAAAGAGGTAGGTTCGCCTCTAACGCTGCCGCGCGCGCAACAGCCATTGAAACACCGAGGATGGCATTTGCCCCGAGCTTCGCCTTGTTAGGGGTGCCATCGAGAGCCAATAGGAGAGCGTCGATTTCGACTTGGCGGCTGGGGTCTTGGCCAATTAGCTTGGGAGCAATTATCGCGTTGACGTTGGCGACTGCCTTCCGTACCCCTTTGCCGCCGTAACGGCTTTGATCGCCATCCCGCAGTTCCACTGCTTCATTCTCGCCGGTCGAAGCGCCTGATGGAACTGAGGATGACACCTTAATGCCGTTTTCAAGGACGACATGAACCCGGACGGTCGGATTGCCTCGCGAGTCAAGAATTTCGTGGGCGAAGATTGACGATATTTTGCTCATGGTGATTGTCCTTAGCCAAAACAGTATTGGTGTTCTCACGCAGTCAGCTTAGAGCGGGTGCCGTCGCACTAAAAGTAAATTTCATTTCGTTGTTTTGCCTGCCGCCCCACTATTGCTCCTTCTTGATGAGAAGTATCCGGGTATTTTTCTCGCGCGCGCCATGTTGCGGCCATCTATCGTGGTTCTGGCGCGGGAGGAAAACTTAATGAACTCCCATATTGGGAGTAGCCTATTATTTAAGCTGATCAGAAATTTTCCCAGTATTTCAAAGGTTGAAAGCGCGATCTACAAAATCTCGAGAACTTCTACTTCTCCTTTCTTGACAGACAAGCATCGGTAGCTTAACGAGACAATACGGTAATGGAATCTACCGGGCTAGCGCCGAACCGCTCCGTCGGAGCTGATGACTCCTACACTTTTGCAGAGGCAGAGTGGGGAGTTCGATTGCGAATACAATCCAGCCGAGTTTGATCCTTCGACACGACACATGTTGTTCCGTGCTCCCGCGCGGCGAGGCGCGATGGAGCTTCCACTACTAGGATTTGTGCTATGCAAAAATTCGACAAATCGAAGCTCCCCTCCCGCCACGTAACCGAAGGGATGGAACATGCACCACATCGGTCCTTTCTCTATGCGATGGGTTTAACGGATGAGGAAATCCATCGCCCCTTCGTCGGCGTCGCGACCTGCTGGAATGAGGCGGCGCCTTGCAACATCGCGCTGATGCGTCAGGCACAGTCGACGAAGCGCGGCGTCAAGGAAGCCGGCGGCACGCCGCGTGAATTCTGCACTATCACCGTCACCGATGGCATGGCGATGGGGCATGAGGGCATGAAGTCGTCGCTGGTCAGCCGTGAGGTCATTGCGGACTCGGTGGAACTCACCATGCGCGGCCATTGCTATGACGGCCTTGTCGGACTGGCAGGCTGCGATAAATCGCTCCCGGGTATGATGATGGCGATGCTGCGCCTCAATGTGCCGAGCGTGTTTCTCTATGGCGGCTCAATCATGCCGGGCCAATTCAAGGGCAAGGACGTCACAGTCCTCGATGTGTTTGAAGGCTTCGGCAAGTTTTCGGCCGGCAAGATGTCGGCGGAAGATTTGCACGAACTCGAATGCGTAGCGTGTCCTGGCGCTGGCGCCTGCGGCGGGCGATTCACGGCAAACACTATGGCGTGCGTCGCCGAGGCAATCGGCCTTGCGCTGCCTTATTCCTCCGGGCCGCCCGCGGAAGTGCTCTCGCGCGACGATTTCGCGCTGAAGGCCGGACAGGCCGTGATGAGCTTGCTCGAAAGGAATCTACGCCCGCGCGCCATTGCGACGCGCAAGGCATTTGAGAACGCGGCGATGGTGGTGGCGGCGACTGGTGGTTCTACCAATGCTGCGCTGCATTTGCCGGCGATGGCGCATGAAGCGGGCATCAAGTTCGATCTTTTCGATGTGGCAGAGATTTTCAAGCGCACGCCCTACCTCGCCTCGCTCAAGCCAGCCGGCGAATATGTCGCGAAGGATATGTGGGAAGCCGGCGGGGTGCCCATGCTAATGCGCACGCTGCTAGACGGCGGCTTTCTCAATGGGGATTGCATGACGGTAACAGGCAAGACGGTGGCTGAAAACCTGCGTGAGGTAAAGTTCAACCCGAACCAAAAAGTTATGAAGCCATCGAGCGCGCCATTGGCGCCGACCGGCGGCGTGACCGGTCTAAAGGGTAATCTCGCGCCCGAGGGAGCCATCGTAAAAGTCGCTGGCCTTAAGCATCTGTATCATCGTGGGCCAGCACGTGTATTCGATTGCGAGGAAGATGCGTTCGCGGCGGTAGAAGCGCACAAATACAAGGAAGGCGATGTCCTCGTTATCCGCTATGAGGGTCCAAAGGGCGGCCCTGGCATGCGCGAAATGCTATCGACTACTTCCGCGCTTTATGGGCAGGGCGTCGAGAACATCGCGCTAGTAACCGACGGACGATTCTCCGGCGCCACGCGCGGACTTTGTGTCGGCCATGTGGGACCGGAGGCCATGGACGGCGGCCCAATTGGCCTTTTGGAGGACGGTGACATCATCGTCATCGACGCCGATAAGGGAACGATGGATGTGGAGTTGTCGGATGGCGAACTCGCTGAACGGAAGAAGGACTGGAGGCCAAAAGTGCCATCGTTCGGCTCCGGCGCGCTGTGGCGCTATGCCAAGAATGTAGGTCCTGCGCGCAACGGTGCGGTCACGGCGCCAGGCGCGGCAAATGAAGTCAAGTGCTACGCGGATATTTGAGTGCTGCTGCCAAACGGAGCCGCCTATCTTAAGCCTATGAATGCCAATAGAACGCCGATTTTCAAACTGCGGAGATGCGAGGTACAGGGGTTGCGATGGGCGGTTGTTTCTGCCCGCTCTGCGAAGGTTGGTCAGGTGCCTATCACCAAAACCGCCACGATCCGCGCCTTACGGTGGGCGAGATTGGTGGCAAACTGTTGCTCTTGAAGGGCCCTCCGCAGGTAATAGACCTGGGTTTTGAGTTATTCGAAGGCATGACAACGCAGGAGAATGCATGAAAAGGTGTGGAAATAAACCTTTGGCTCGATTTGCATTCCTTGCGGCCATCACACTCGGCAGTTGGTGCTGCACCGCTGCCGCCCAGAGTTCCGCCCCGGGTCCGTTTGCGCAGGACCAGGTAGATTCGGGGCGCAAAACCTTCGCCGAAAATTGCGCGGAATGTCACAACAAGGATTTGTCGGGCGGGTCGGCCCCGGCGCTTGCCGGCAAGGCATTCGCCGGCAGATGGGAGAACAAGACCACCGCTGAACTTTACAAATTCATTCAGACCACGATGCCCTTGTGCCAGGGCGGTATCCTTGGGAACAGCGCCTATGCCGAAATCGTGGCTTTTCTGCTTTGGGCGAATGGGGCCCAGCCGGGAACGGCGGATTTTGACGGCAACACGGGCGTGACCATCGGCACAATCGTCACGGGCACCGTCCGTCCGGATTTGGCAAAATCCAAATAGGCGCGTTAAGCCTAGAGCGGTTGAGGCCTTTCGCTTTCCAGACACTGGCCGCTTCGGGCCGGGTGATATAGCGGATGCCATCGCAACTGGACAGTTGGCTAACCTAAGATCACAGGAAATGGGCAATAATCATGGCACAGATCGGTAGGTCACTTTAGTGCCCGTAACTGAGTGTACCTTTACTCAAACATACTAAGTTCGGCGTTTGTCGTGCTTTTTGCCACTCGGTATCTGACAGCGGTCACAGGACATTTTTTGCTGATGCGGTGGGTAGTCGTCCCTTGGCCGAACGATTGAGGAGCCAGACGGAGATGTTGAATGTCCGCAACCCAAAGCGGTAATTTGACCCGCCCGGCCTGAGGCTGCTCACGCGCTACGGTCCAGTTGGGCTCATGGTCCTATAACCAAGACCTCCCACGATCCCGCCAGTCGTGGCACTCGACCTCCCGGCGGTACCGCTGCCGATAGGTCCGGCTTGGAAGCCATCAGGTACAGACGTCCGGTTGAAGGATCGACAGTCCCGGTACGGGAGCCTTGTTGGGTCTGGACATGTTGAATGATGGCAATGCGCTTGAGATTGTCTAGCGAAATGACCTCCAACACGCCCTCTGTGCCGCATGGGATAAAAGCCATTTTTCGGACTGGGTCGTAGATAACGGCGTCGGGCCCATGTCCAATCGCAAGGGATGCCACCTCCATTCCGGTATCCGCCTGAATAACTTTTGCAACGCCGTTGCTACAAGCCGAGACTAGAAGCTTTGATGCGGCTACATAGGCGAGGCCGCTGGGCCCTTCACAACCATTCAACTTGAAGCGGCCAGTTACTTTGCGGCTCTTAACATCGATGACCGCAATTTCCCCAGTAGTCTCAATGTTGTCGAAGACCTTCCCAGCGCCATCGGAAACCGGAAACTCAAGTGTGTTATCGCTTATCGGAATTGTCCCAACCACTTTGTGCTGCATAGGGTCGACCACCGTCGCGTTGCCGCTGTCCTTATTCAGAACAACAGCGGTTTTCGACACCGCATCGTATGCCGCAGAGTTTGGGTTCTTACCTCCTGGAAGGTCGGCAACAACCTTATCGGTCGCTGCATCGAGTATGCGAATTATCCCTTGGCGTTGTGTCAGTACGAGCAGCGTAGTACCGGGCACCGGAAGAGCAATATGATCACTTGCTCCATTAGCGAGTTGCGACACCACGCGAGTCTTAACGTCAATGACGGTCGTGAATAAGCCGCGCGGCATATATACCTTACCACTCGCTGCATTGAAGGTCGCGTAATCGAAGCTTCCATCCGGGACTTTGATCCGGTCGATGATCTTATATTCAGCGGCCAGCGTTGCGGCAGGAAGAGCCAGTGCTCCGATGATGCTCGTCAAAAGCACTGAATAAAAAGGGATGCCGATCATTGTACCCTCGCAGCGTTCTTACCGTCTGACTTTAGCCCCACAATGGAATGTTTTCAAAAACCGCTCTAGGCGGTCGAGATGCTCAATCGCCAACGGTTAGGAGTGTTGGGGAAAACGGCGATAGTCGAAATTCCGGTTATCCGCCTCCGATTCGCCTACCGCCAGGGCCAAAATATTGGCGTGGCGGGATGATTTGGCGCAAGTTGGATCGGTGGCTCCCGCGTCGCCCGTAAGTGCAAATGCCTGACAGCGACAGCCGCCCTGGTCTATTTCGCGGAATTCGCAGCTTCTGCATGGCTCCGCCATCCATCCGGTACCTCGATATTTCCGCATGGCCGGGGACTTATTCCATATCCAGGATAGGGAGTGATCACGTACGGAATCGAATGAGAGCCCCGTGATGCTTTCGGCCGCATGGCAGGGAAGAACTTTTCCCGATGGAGAAATATTGAAAAACTGCTGTCCCCAGCCACCCATGCATTTCTTGGGCCGCACAGCGTAGTAATCTGGAATCACGTAATCAATAACGAGTATTCCTTTAAGCCGCTCTCGTGCTGCTTCAACGATACAGGTTGCGTCTTCGAACTGCGCCATCGTCGGCATCAGTGCCGCGCGGTTCTTCAACGCCCAGCCCAGATATTGCACATGGGCTACTTCCAGGCGGGCCGCCCCTAGTTCGACCGCCATGTCGATCAGGGTCGGCAGGTGGCGCAAATTCTGCCGGTGGACGACGGCATTGACCGTTAAGGGCAGGTCAAATTCGCGAACGAGACGCGCGGCTTCCCGCTTCTTTTGGTGTGCGCCCGTGAACCCCGCAATGATGTCCGCGTCCTTCGCTTCTGGGCCCTGAAAGCTGATCTGCACATGGTTGAGGCCCGCTTTCGCGAAGGCGTAGAGTTTTTCACGATCCAGCAGGACACCCGAAGTTATGAGATTGGTATAAAGCCCGGCGGCGGTTGAGTGACCTACAAGATCGACAAGGTCTTTCCGAACCAGCGGCTCACCGCCTGAGAAGTGTATTTGCAGGACGCCTAGACCGGCGACCTCATCTATGAGGCGTTTCCAATCTTCTGTCGAAAGTTCGGCACTGGCGCGTTCCAGCTCGACGGGATTGGAGCAATAGGGGCATTGCAGCGGGCATCTGTGCGTGATCTCGGCAAGTGCGGCTAGTGGTAATGGGTTGGCACTCGTTAGTCCGATCCTTGCTGCTTCAGGCGTATCCTGCCAATGCAATCGCGTTAGGTCTGGACCTTCGTTTCCTCCAAAACTACTACGGTCAGTTAGATAACTTTTGTCTTGAAGACCCTGCAAGATCCCTAAAACATCGTTCAAGACAACATCTCGGTCGGCCCTATGTTTGTCAAATCGCTTCCAATCGTGACCCCAGTTTCGCGTCCAAAAGTGACCCCCTGACGGCGATGGATTTGGGCTTATCCACGTAGTGCATAGGAGGGTCCCGCGGCCGACGCCGCGCGACGTGA
>Ga0182024_10018545_pt1 | contig 12944 bp, 8 predicted proteins | sample P32metaG_FD_120480 | JGI IMG/M metagenome (GOLD analysis project Ga0182024, IMG submission 120480) | Permafrost microbial communities from Stordalen Mire, Sweden - P3-2 metaG (Illumina Assembly) | ecosystem: Environmental > Terrestrial > Soil > Wetlands > Permafrost | place: Sweden: Stordalen...
CCGTCGTCCTCCACTTCCAAGGACAGCCTGCCCTCGTCGCCGCGAAGGCGCACGACCACCACGGTCGCGTGCGCGTATTTCTGCACGTTCTGGAGCGCCTCGAGCACGCAGAAGTACACCGTCGCCTCCACGTCCTGCGGGTAGCGCGCCACGCCCTCGGCGTCCACGCGCACCGGGACCGTCGCCTTGCGCGCCTGCGATTCCAGGGCGACCACGAGCCCCTGCTCGGCGAGCAGCGGTGGGTAGATCCCCCGGGCGAGGTCGCGCAAGGTCTCGAGCGCCTCGTCGGCGTCACCCTTGAGCTGTTCCAGGGTTGCCGCCGCTTTCACCGGGTCGCGGCCCAGGAGCATCTCCGCAAGGCCGAGCTTCACCTTGAGCGCCACCAGGTGCTGCTGGGCACCGTCGTGGAGATTGCGTTCCAGGCGCCGGCGTTCCAGGTCCTGCGCCTGCACCAGGCGCTGGCGCGATGCCCGGAGCTCGTCGAGCCGGGCCTGCAGGTCGGCGCTCAGGCCCACGTTCTTGAGCACCAGCCCCGCCTGGTGGGCAAGGTCGTCGACGAGCTTCTCCTCGATCGGGGTGAGCGTTTCCCCACGACGCTTGCTCACGCTCAAGGCGCCGAGCAACTCCCCCTGATGGCGCACCTCCACTGCTTTGGTCGCGTCCGCAAGTGCGGGCAACGTTCCATTGCTCATGGGCACGACCTTGTGCTGTGCGCCAGCCTCCGGATATGTCGCTGCCGGGCGCAGCTCCGCCATCCCGCGCAGCCAGACCGTCGCCGACTCGGCGCCGGTTCCCTCCTGGAGCACGCGAGCCATGCGCGGCAGGACCTCGTCGGCGGCGTATGTCTCCGCGACCCGTCCCGAGAACTCGCTCAACACCTCGTACGGCGTCGCTCGCTTTCCATACACGAGCCGGTTTGCGACTCGCTGCACCCGCTCACGCACCGGCTGGAACCCGATGGCGACGATCGCAGTCGCCAGGATCGAGAGCGCCAGATTCGGCTTGCCCCCGCTCCCCACCAGCGTCCCGATCCCCACCGCGATGCCCACGTACACCGCGGTGATGAACACCGCCAGCGAGCCGTACACAAGGGCGCGGCTGATGAACACGTCGATGTCATACAGGCCGAACTTGACGACGGCGAGCCCGATCGTGAGCGGGACCGCGACACCAATGCCGAGGTCGAATCCCACGCCCGCAACGGCGCCTCCAACATCGCCATCAAAGGGCTCAATCGCGAACCCAAGGAGAACAACGGCGATCGTCGCCAGGGCAACGTACGAGAACCACCTGAGTTGCACTCGCTCGTAGCCTGCCGCGCGCCGGCGCCGGACCACCACCGATGCGATGACGAGGGTAAGAAGAGCGGCGAGGAGCACCCATGAGACAGGGCCGGTGCTGCTGGTGATCGACGCGACCGCGTTCGCGCGGATCGCGTTAGGCACATCGGGCAGGCGCGGCGAAAGTTGCACTGGAGCGACCTGGATCATGGAGGACACGGTCGAGATCACTGCACCAGCAACGGCGAGATACGCGGCCCATCGCCAGCGAGGACTTGGGAGCCTGCCGTCAGGAAAGACGAATATCAGGATCATGAGCAGGAAGGCGCCGAACGCTCCTGTCCAGTTGAAGATCCAGGCGGGCCATTCCACCCACCCGGCCGGCGCCACCCCGTGCAACATCCCGTATATCGCAATGAAGTCAGCGGGGAGATATACGGCATTACCGACCGCAATCGCGAGCAGCAGCCAGCCGATCGGATTGTGCGGCCGGCGGGCGGCGATGAACATCCCGAGTACGCCCGTGATCGCGCAGTTGAGGAACCATGCGAGTTGGGCCGTGTACACCGTGTCGATCGCTTTCGCATCCAGAGCAAGGAGCACAAGGCTCCCGATAATGGCTGCGAAACAGGCAGCCCCGATCCCCACCGCGAGTCGCGATGCGCTTCGATCGCTCACACCGCCACCGCCGCACGAGTCCGCGCCGTGATGGGCAACGTGCCTCGGATATGCGTGCCGCTTCCTGGTTGGGAGGTCATCTCGACCTCCCCTCCGAGTGCATGTAGTCGGTCTCGCATGTTGACAAGGCCGGCGCCCTTCTTCACCGATGCCGCGTCAAAGCCTTTACCGTCGTCATCCACATCGAAGATCAGCACATCGCTCTCGCAGTGCAATCCCACGACGACGCGTGATGCTCCGGCGTACTTCTGTACGTTCTGCAGCGCTTCGAGCACGCAGAAGTACACCGTGGCCTCAACATCCTGCGCATAGCGCTCCACACCTCCGGCTTCGACCCGCACTGGGACCGTGACCTTACGCGCCTGCGATTCGAGCGCCACCACCAAGCCCTTGTCGGCGAGCAGCGGCGGGTAGATCCCGCGCGCCAGGTCCCGCAGCGTCTCCAACGCTTCGTCGGCATCGGCTTTCAGCTGCGTGATCGTTACCCTGGCTTTGTCAGGCGACATCGCCGCGAGCGTCTGCGCCAGTCCCAACTTGACCTTGAGCGCGACCAGGTGCTGCTGCGCGCCGTCATGCAGGTTGTGCTCCAGGCGCCGGCGCTCCTCGTCCTGTGCCTGGACGAGCCGCTGGCGCGAGGCTCGCAGCTCGTCGAGGCGCTCCTGTAGCTCGGCGACGAGGCCGACGTTGCGCAATACCAATCCTGCCTGGTGCGCAAGGTCGTCGATGAGCTTTGACTCCGTGGGCGTCAGCGATTCGCCCTTGCGCTTGACGACGCTCAGCGCTCCGAGCAGGTGGCCCTGGTGCTCCACGCGCGCGACGCTCGTAGCGCCGCGCACATCGGGTAACACGCTGTCGGTCATCGCCAGCTGTACGAGCGCCCCCGTCTCCACCGGAAACGTCGCAGCGGCGCGCAATCCTCCGGCGCCACGGAGCCAGACAGTCGCCGAATCCGATCCGGTTCCCTCGCGGAGTACGCGGGCCATGCGCGGCAGCACGTCTTCGGCTGCGTATGTGTCCGCAACCTGTTCCGAAAATGCAGTGAGCACCTCGTAGGGAGTGGCGCGCTTACCGTATACCAACCGGTTGGCAACCTTCTGAACCCGCTCCCGTACCGGTTGGAATCCGACTGCGACGATGATCGTGGCGATGATCGACAGCCACAGATTGGGCTGTCCGCCGCTGCCGACGAGCGTTCCGATCCCGACGGCTATGGCGATGTATACCGCGGTGATGAACACAGCCAGCGCACCGTAGACCAGAGCGCGGCTGATGATCACGTCGATGTCGTACAGCCGGTACTTCAACACAGCGATCCCGATCGCTCCCGGGACCGCGAGGCCCGCGAGAATGAGCAGTGGACCCGCGATGGCAAAGTACAGCGGCGGGGGCTCGCCGGCATTCCCAACGGGGATGATGTTGAGAACAAGGATCGTCGTCAAGGTGATCGCTGCCGCGAACGCAACCCACCTGATCTGATGTCGCCCATCCGCGTCGGCGCCGCGCAGGCGCAGGAATATCGAGATGATGACGCTCGCCCCGAGCACAACGAACAGGAGGTTCACGACCGTCGAGAGGGCCGTGATGACGCCACCAGCTCCCGTGACTGCGAGCACGCTGATCGGGAGGACGACACCTGGCGTTGGGACGGTGGTGACTCCAAGGACTCCCGGCGTGGGACTCGTGACGGTGACGACCAACCCGGCGGCTCCAGCGATGATCAGCGGGTACAGCACCCAACGCCAACGCGGCGATTGCAGATGGCCATCCGGGAATAACAGCAACATCACGAGCAAGACGACGAGGACACCGCCACCAGGTGCATTCCACAAGGCGGAGATCAGAAGCACCGGGCCGCCGAGCCTGTTGTGCGACTCGAAGAGGACCGTCCCCAGGAGCGCTGCCAACGACCCCAGGCCAAGGAGCAACGCGGCGCCCAAGGCGAGCCATCCGATTGGATTGGTGGGTCTGCGCAGCGCAATGAGCAGGCCGACAGGGATGACCGATAGGTATGGAAACAGCCAGAAGGCGGTGATCGCTCCGCCGGCAGCCCGATAGACGGCCGCCGAGGTCAGCGGCGAGAAGTAGACGACCGCATACGTGATGAAAGATGCGAGCGCCAGCAGCGCGAGGGACCACGCGACAATCGGGTGCCCAAGACGCGAACGCAACCGGGCCCGCGCCGCCACCGTTCGCGCAGCCATCACACGGCGGCCGTCGTGTGAGCCATCAGTGCCATCACTCCGGTGATAGCGACAATCGCGCTGAGGAAGCTCGAAAGGAGTGCTGTGTCCGGGGACTTGATCACCCGCCAGTCGAGTGCGACGAGCACCAGGCTGGCGACGACGCAGGCGAGACAGAACGCGCCAATGCCTCGGGCCAGTCGCGACGCGCTGCTGTCGCTCATGCTATCCGATGCGATACGCGCCGACTGGCGTATGCCGCCCCTTGACCAACGCAGGCTCGATCCGCTCCGCATCCGGCCTGTCCACGAGTGCGTCGTAGGTAGGTTCGCTGAGCACTGTCTGCCCACCCTCACCCCATTGCTGCAGGCGTTGCGCGAGGTTCACGGCATCGCCGACCACCGAGTACTCGAGCCGCTCCTCCGAGCCCAGCAGTGCGGCGGCAACGTCACCCGTGGAAAGTCCGATGCCGAGAGAGAATGGCGGAAGGTTCTGAGCTCTCCAGCTGTCGTTGACGGCACGCTGTGCGGCGTGCATCGCCAGCGCCGCTGACAGTGCGCGTTGCGGGTGATCCGGTTGCGGAAAGGGCGCCCCGAAGACCGCCATCACCGCGTCGCCGACGAACTGCATCACGGTGCCGCCCTCGGTGAGCACCGCGTGATTCATCGCAGCGCGGTGCTCATTGAGCTGGCCCGCAAGCACCGACGGATCAGACGACTCGGCGATCGTCGAGTAGGCGCGGATGTCGGACATCAACACCGTGACCGTCAGCCGCTCGGTCTTGCCGGGTTGCGCGCCGTTCTCACGCATCTGCTGCGCGACGCCCCCTGGCAGCATCCTGCTCAGGCTCTCCCCCTGCTCTTCGCGGTCGACGATCACCTTGTGGAGCAAGCGCAGCCGCTCGAGCGCGCCCTGGGTCCCTGCACTCGCCTGCTGCGCGAGCTTGAGAAACAGCTGCTCGACGTCGTCGGCGACGGACGCAGGCGTCGAATGCAGCGACGCGGCGATCGCCTTGATTGGCTTTCCCTCGGCGACCATGCGCAAGAGCCGTTCCTCGACATCGTTCAGGCCGCCAGCCTCGCTCACGGGTCTGGTGAGCGCATCGACGATTCGCGGGTCGAGCATCGACCCACCGCTGCTGACCATGCGAACAGCTTGCGCAAGCTGATCGCCCTCGGCGACGCGATCCTTCAAGAGGTACGCATACCCGGCTGCTCCCTCACTGAGCAGCGAGATTGCGTATTCGGGTTCGTCGTACTGGGAGAGGATGACGACACCCGTGCCCGGATGCCGCTTGCGGACGATGCGGGCGGCGCGGATCCCCTCGTCGGTGAAATCCGGTGGCATGCGGATATCGGTGACCACCACCTGGGGCAGGTGCTCTGCTGCGCCGGCGAGGAGTTCGTCGTAGTCTCCGGCCACGCCCACGACCTCGACGTCTCCCGATATTGAAAGGAGTGCCCGGACCCCCTCGCGGACGATCAGGTTGTCGTCCGCGAGCACCACGCGGATCGACGGCTCTGGTGACATGCGTCAACTGTAGTCAGCGCAGCGGACATCGAAATGGGGCTGCCACCACGTTGTACGGGGGTGATCCTCACCGCGAGTTGTGGTCCGGACACCCTCGACCACCCACCCCCGGCGAGCGATGATCCCCGCCACGGAGGTATGACATGCGCATCGAATCGTCGGTCACATCAATCTCGTGGATCCCATCCGAGGCCGTCCAGGGGGTCACCAAAGTCCCATTCGAGATGGGCCTCGCCCATTACGACGATCCGCCCCCGGATCACATCGAGTCACTCACAGCGCTCCAGGAGGCGGATCGCTTCCGCTTCGCCAACCACCTGAGCGCCTGGGTCGAGGTCGACAGCGGCCGGGTCGTCGATCGCGGGCAGACCGGTGGCGGGCAGATCGGCTCGACCACGATCAGGCTTGGAGGCCGTGGGATGACCTTCGCGGCGGTTCCATTCCCGGACAAGCACCCGGATCCCGTGGTCGGCGATGGCTGGGTACGGTTCAGCCAGACCGCCGGCGGGCGAACCGGGGTTCCAGCACCCCGCAAGGTGAATCGGCCCCCGTTCGTGCAGCTGGCGGCTCCCCTGGCCTGGACGAGCCTGACGCTGACCATCTTCACCGACGGAAGGTCGGTCCACGAGCTCACGGGCGCCAGCCCGTTCCCGCGACACTGGGTCTACGACCGCGAGCACAATCTCGCGCAGAAGTCGGGCTTGGTGGACTTCAAGCGCTGGTATCAGCATGCCTTCGGGACGCACACACCCTGGGGCGACGAGGATTCACCGGCACTGGTCACAGAGGTCGAGACCGCATTGGAGCGCGAACTCTCGGTGCGCATCATGCGGGGCGGCGCCAAGCCACGCCTCGAGACGGTCAAGCAGGGCGCGACCCTGGTCGTGCAGGGCGACGAGGGCCAGGAGATGTATCTGCTCCTCGACGGCGTCCTGTCGGTAGAGGTCGATGGAGCGGCCGTGGCTCAGGTGGGACCCGGCGCTGTGCTCGGCGAGCGAGCGCTCCTCGAAGGAGGCAGGCGAACCGCCACGCTCCGTGCGTTGACACCGTGCAAGGTTGCTGCCGCGTCCGGTGCCGATCTGTCTCCTGAAGCGCTCAGCGAGCTGGCTGCGGGGCATCGCCGCGAAGGGGCTCAGCCTGGCTGATCGCCGCGCGCACTCGATCCATGGCGACCTCGGGTCGGAGCGTCGCGAGCTCGACCCTGCGGCCGCTGAGGAGCCAGTCGAGCTCGTCGCGCTCCAGCATGGCACTGAGATCGCGGGGCAGTCGCGCGGGCGCGCCCTCGATGACCTGATGCGACGGGCCGTCGACCTCTCGTGGTCGCAGGCCGCCGTCAACAACCTCGACTCCCGAATCCCGGAGGTCCTGTACGAGCGCGCACCCGCGAGGGGACGCGTCATGCAGGACGATCACTCGCGCGCCCGGTCCGGGTGCTGGGCCGTCGTTTGCCACGATGACCCCGACCGAACCGACCTCGGCGCGTTCGGCATTTGCCGCGATGAGCGCCGCTGTGTCGTGCGTGTCGGTGACGATCACCAGCGGTGATTCCATGCTGTTCGCCGCGACCGGAGCGCTCTCAGCCCGAATCAAACCCTCGGGCTCGAGCCCGCCGAATCGATCGCGGAATTCGTCGTATGACAGGGCGAGCACGCGTCCGGTCAACCTGGGACGGCGCATCCGCCCGAGGAGCCCCGCAAGGATGAGCGCCAGGCCGAGGGTGATGAACAACGCGAAGAGCACCTTGATCCCGATGAGGATCAATCCGATCAGGATCATCAGCACGCCGAGACCGATCTCGCCGTTGGATGCGGCGTTCGAGGGCGTGGTTTCCGCACGGGCGCACGTGGCGTAGTACAGCTGCCGCTGGGTGTATCGCCAGCCACCGGCCGCAAGCCCGGCCGCCGAGTCCTCCACGAGCAACGTGGTCACAGGAAGCGCCATGGCCCGGAGTGTTGCACACGTTTCGGACACCGGTTGGCGAGTTCGCGCGCTCGTGACACAGCGATATGCTGCGGCGATGGGCACCGAGCACGATGCTTCGTCGTCCGTGTCGGTAGATACAGGAGCGCCGGACTTCATCGAGGCACTCCTCGAGTGGCAGGACAGTGTCCTCGAGCCTGCCCGCGCGCGCGGTGAGCGTCAGGATGTCTTCGAGACGGGGAGCGGCATCCCGGTCGAGCCGCTCTACACGGAGGCCGAACTGGCGCGCCACGACGCGCTGCGTCAGGAGGGCTTCCCGGGGGTGCCCCCGTTCACGCGAGGCATCCAGCCGACGATGTATCGCGGTCGCCTCTGGAGCATCCGCCAGTACGCAGGGTACGGGACGGCCGCAGACGCCAACGCGCGGTTCCGTTACCTGCTCGCCCAGGGCCAGCCAGGACTCTCAGTCGCTTTCGACCTGCCGACGCAGATGGGCCTGGACAGTGACGATCCGCGGAGCCTCGGTGAGGTCGGACAGGTCGGTGTCGCCATCGACTCGGTGCGAGACATGGAGGATCTGTTCGAAGGCATCCCGCTCAGCGCGGTGAGCACCTCCATGACCATCAACGCACCGGCGCCCGTGCTCGTCGCGATGTATGTCGTCGCCGCTGAGCGTCAGGGCCTCGACGCGGCATCGGTCATGGGCACCGTCCAGAATGATGTGCTCAAGGAGTACGTCGCTCGTGGCACGTTCATCTATCCACCACGGCCGTCGTTGCGGCTTGCCGCAGATCTGATCGTCTGGTGCACCCGCCACGCGCCGAAGTTCAACCCGATCTCACTGTCCGGGTACCACATCCGCGAAGCCGGGAGCACCGCCGCGCAGGAGATGGCATTCGCGGTCGCGAATGCGTGCGCGTACGTGCAGGCAGCGCTGGATCGCGGAATCGCCGTCGATGACTTCGCGCCGAAGCTCTCCTGGATCTTCAACACACATATCGACTTTTTCGAGGAGATCGCCAAGTACCGAGCGCTTCGCCGTATCTGGTCGCGGATCATGGCCAGGCGTTTTGGCGCCTGTGATCCACGCTCCCTCATGCTGCGCACGCACACGCAGACGGGTGGTTCGACGCTCACGGCGCAGCAGCCGGAGAACAACATCGTGCGCGCGGCCATCGAGGCACTCGCCGCGGTGCTCGGCGGCGTCCAGTCGCTCGCGCTGTCCTGCTATGACGAGGCGCTCTCCATCCCGACCGAGAAGGCGCAGCGCATCGCGGTGCGGACGCAGCAGATCATCGCCGAGGAAACCGGCGTGACGAACACGGTCGACCCGCTCGGCGGCTCGTACTTTGTGGAGTGGCTCACCGACGAGCTCGAACGCGAGGCCGTCCAGCTCCTCGATGAGATCGACGAGCTCGGTGGCGCGGTGGCGTGCATCGAGACCGGTTGGATGCAGCAGCGCATCCAGGATGAGGCATACCGCACCGAGCGGGCGATCGCGGCCGGCGACAAGGTGATTGTCGGTGTCAACCGGCACACCGAGACCGAGGAAGGTGGTGCGCCCCTGCTGTTCCGCCCCGACATCCGGGTCATGGCCGAACAGGCCGCGCGTCTGGCCACGCATCGGGCGCTGCGTGACGCGGCGTCCGTCGAGGTGTCGCTTGCAGCCGTCAAACAGGCCGCGACGTCCGACGAGACGCTGATGCCTCGCATCCTCGAGGCCGTACGCGCGGAGGCAACCCTCGGGGAGATCTGCGGTGCGCTACGAGCCGTGTTCGGCGAATACCAGCCGCCGGCGACGATCTGAGCCGGCGTTGGCTTCGATCAGGCGATGGCTCAAAGCAAATTCGCGAATCGTGTTCCTCATCGTGGTCGGGGTGGTCCTTCTCGGGCTCTTTCTTGGCGTCGTCTCGCCACTCTTTGCGACCTCAGGTCCCCCGATGGCAGACCTGAGCGGCGCGCTCCCGACCACGGCGACCACTGACAAGCGGCTCGAGATCGACGTTTCCGTTGACAACATCGGAGATCCGGTCATCGGTCAGGTCTGTGTGGGAGCCCTCGTACAGGGATCCCTGACGCCGGTTGATGCCATCTTTCAGAACATCGACAAGGAGCCGTTCGTCGCGAGTTCCGCAGGCGAGAGTGCTGGATGGAAGGTATGCGGCGGCGAGCTCACCAGCCAGTCGAGCGCTCCAGTGCAGCTCTTCTTCGACGCCGGGTCGCCGGGCACGGTCCAGCTTGTGCTGTCACCGATGAACGGCAGCCGCGTGATCGGCCAGGCGCTCACCGGGACGCTGTCTGTGCGAAACCCCTGACCTCTGAGGAACCGGACACAAGACTGTCACGCCCATCTCTCCCGGCGCGGCTCCACGTACGCTCTCCATCGAGAGGGTTATGCACAACGAGAGCGCCGCGCGGCGCTGGCTGCCGATATTCGCGACGGTTGTCCTGCTCGGTATCACCAGCTGGCAGCTGGTCGATGCCAGACGACCGCCGAGGATGATGCTCGTGGAGATCGAGGTCGTGGTCGTCGCGGCCGTGATGCTCGAGGTCGCGATTCGGTTGCGCCGCATTGCCCATGTCAGCCCGTCCGTCGCGGCGTTCGTGCACGGGCTCACCAGCGTGGGCTTGTGCACCCTGATTCTCGGGCTGTCCGCATCACAGGTGTTGCATCCGGTCCCGCTCATCGTGCTCGGGTTTGTCGCGGTGCTGTTGACTGTTGACCCGTCGATGCGCCCGCCCGCGCTCTGGGCCATCCTCGTCGCCGCATGCGGAGGGTTGACCGCAGTCTGGTGGTGGGCGAAGCTGTTCCAGCAGGGCGGTTTCACGCAGCTGCTCCAGGTCGGTGCGCTGATGGTCGTCGTCGCGGTCCTCGCATATTCCAACTGGACCCTGACGGATCGCCATTACCAGGCGCAGACGCGGCGGCTTCGAGCCGTTGCCGATGTGGCGAGAAGGCTGGGGCTCACCACCGACTCGAGGGAGGTCGCAGCCGCCGTGCTCGGTGGCTGTCACGAGACCTACCCGGACGCGACGTGGGGGCGGGTGCTGCTGTTCGAAGCAGGTGCCGGCGGCCTCGCGACGCTCCCGTTGATCCTCGGTCCGGCAGGGGTGTCGCCGGCTTCGGGTCCGATGGTCGTCATGCCACCCGGTGAAGGCGTCATCGGTCGTGTGTATTCCACCGGAGAACCGTGCCTGCTGCGAACCCCTCGCGACATCAAGCAGGCGTATGCGTCGATGCCCGGGTCGCATGTCGACGAGCTCCGTGGTCTCGGCGGTGGGCGACGCTCGAGAAGCGTCGTCGCGGCTCCGTTGCGTGCCGCCGGCGGCCGCGTGATCGGGGTCCTCGTGCTCATCTCGCACGCGCGCCGCGGGGCGTGGGACAACCACGACCTCACCGTCGTCCAGGCAATCGCCGACGAAGCAGCTGTGGCCGTGGCGCGCGCCGGGCTCTTCGAGGAGAAGGCGCTGCACGCCACCACCGATCCGCTGACGAAGGTGGGCAACCGGCGGGCGTTCGAGGAGCGCCTCGGTGAGGTGGCCGGTGCAACTGCGGTGATCGCCATCGACGTCGACCATCTCAAGCCGATCAACGACGAGTTCGGACACGAAGCCGGCGACATGCTGCTCATCGAAGTGGCGCGCACGCTGCGAGCGCAGCTTCGCGCGGGCGACCAGCTACTGCGCATCGGCGGTGACGAGTTTGTGTCAATCATGGATGCAACCACCGAGGCCGAGGCGGTGGCGATCGCCGAGCGCATGCGCGTGTCGCTGCACGGCGTCGCGCTGCCGCATGGCAAGGGGCGCATCAGCGCCGGGGTCGCGGCCGGAGGCGGCGGTGTTCACGCCCTCTGGCTCGCCGCCGACGAGGCGCTGTCGAAGGCGAAGAAGGAAGGTCGCGATCGAGTCGTGGTCGCAGGCACGAGCTCGCTCCCGAGCCTCGTGCGCGGCGGCGGCGATGCCGGCGAGATGCTGGATGCGATTCTCAGCAAGCGGCGCGTGATCGAGGCGATGTTCCAGCCCATCGTGCTGCTGAGCGATCACCGCCCGATCGGGTGGGAGGCGCTTGCTCGCGTTCCCGGCCTCCGGGACCCGGTCGACGGCGTCGAGGATGTGTTCGCGCTGGCGCACCGTCGCGGCGTCACCAAGGAGATCGACTGGATCTGCCGGCGGATCGCGATGTCCGCTGCGTCGGCGCTGCCTGCCTCCGACCCGCTCTTTCTCAATGTGTCAGCTGCGATGCTCCTCGATCCTCTCCACCCGGTCGATCACATGCTGCTGCTCGCACAGTGGGCAGAACGGGACCCGGAGACGATCGTGCTCGAGATCACGGAGCGCGAGTCGATCGCTGACCAGCAACGGCTTCGACTGGTGCTCGCCAGCTACCGCGAGCACGGCTTTCAGTTCGCGCTCGACGACATCGGCGAAGGCCACTCCACGCTCGAACTCCTCGCCGCGGCTGTGCCGGAATTCGTGAAGGTGGCAAAGAGCATCGCGCAGGGGTGCGTCGAGCGCGGACCACGCGCTGTCATCGAGGCAACCGTCGCCTACGCACGCAGCTCCGGTTCCACGGTCATCGCCGAGGGCATCGAGGACGAGGCAACGGCCGACCGTCTCGCCGCACTCGGGGTGACCGCCGGTCAGGGGTACTGGCTCGGCCGCCCGCGCCACCTCGACGTCAGCCCCGAAGCTCGGGGACAGGCGACGGCCTGACCCGCGTGCGCGGTCAGACGCCGATCGCCGGCGCGAAGTCCCAGGTGGAGCCGGCCGGCGTGTCGTGCACCTCGATTCCGGCGTCGACGAGCGCATCGCGCAGCTTGTCGGCGAGCGCGTACTCCCCAACCCCACGCATCTGCACGCGGAGGTCGAGAATCCGATCCACGACCGGACTCATCAGATCGCGCGGATCTGCGGCGCCACTGCGCGCAAGGTCACCGAGGCGCACGACGTAGCGCCGGAGTGTTTCGCGCGCCCGGTCCTGCTGGTCGGAATCGAGGGTGTCCGCTGCCCATTCGTGGATCTGCGAATCGATCGCGAGCACCGCACCGACTGCGCCGTCGACATCGCGCGATGCAATGGCGGTGTCGGCGGCATCCGACTGCCGTGTGACCTCCTCCAGAAAAGGAGACACCCCGGCGGCGGGCAGCGCGACCTCCTGATCAGCGTCCGCGCTCGCCGGCGCGGACCCGGCAGCCGGCCCCATCCCGGCTGCCAGGGCGCCAACGGGGATCGTGGTGCCGTTCTCGAATCGCTGCGATGCTCCCTTCCGGCGCCACGTCACGCCGCCGCGCCCACGTATCGAGACGGTCCCCGCGTCGATGTCGAAGATCGCCGCCGTGTGCTCGTCGACACCGAG
>Ga0182024_10018546_pt1 | contig 12944 bp, 11 predicted proteins | sample P32metaG_FD_120480 | JGI IMG/M metagenome (GOLD analysis project Ga0182024, IMG submission 120480) | Permafrost microbial communities from Stordalen Mire, Sweden - P3-2 metaG (Illumina Assembly) | ecosystem: Environmental > Terrestrial > Soil > Wetlands > Permafrost | place: Sweden: Stordalen...
AAAATGCAGGCGCATAAGACCTCGTTTCGATAGAATGAAGATTGTAAGCCCCCGAACTTTGGACGAACAAGGGGAGAAAAGGATATGCAGCACGCGGGTGCAAGGTATAATCGCTTTTAAAGAATCCAGCAAAGGTGAAGAAAATGGCTCCCACGAACGGTAATTCCGGCAACGGCAACGATGCTCAGAATGGCAACGGACAAGGCGTTCTGCGGCCGCGCGCCGAATGGATCGCGCGGCGCAGGGCTGAAAATCAGGATGGCAATTTCTCCCAGATGCATTATGCCCGCAAAGGCATGATCACCGAAGAAATGATCTATGTGGCCGAACGGGAAAAAATTTCTGCGGAACTGGTTCGCGACGAAGTAGCGCGTGGCCGCATGATTGTTCCCGCCAATATCAATCATCCGGAACTGGAACCGATGTGCATTGGCGTGGCTTCGCTCTGCAAGATCAATTCCAACATCGGCAACTCCGCGGTCACCTCCAACATTGACGAGGAACTGAAAAAGCTGCACACCTCCGTGCACTTTGGCGCTGACACGGTCATGGATCTTTCCACTGGCGGCGAAATTCATGAAATCCGCGAAGCAATCCTGCGCCATTCTCCGGTGCCCATCGGAACCGTGCCGATTTACGAGGCCATCTCTCGCGTAAAGCGAATCGAAGATCTGAACGCCGATATCATGCTCGAAGTAATCGAAGAGCAGGCCGAGCAGGGCGTGGATTATATGACCATTCACGCCGGCGTCCTGATTCAGTATCTGCCGATGGTTTCCAAGCGCATCACCGGAATCGTGAGCCGCGGCGGCGCAATTCTGGCGCAGTGGATGGCTCACCATCACAAGCAAAATTTTCTCTATGAGCGTTTCGACGACATCTGCAAAATCTTCGCCAAGCACGACGTTTCATTTTCGTTGGGCGACGGCCTGCGACCCGGCTGCATAGCCGACGCCAGCGACGAAGCCCAATTCGCCGAATTAAAGACGCTAGGCGAACTGACCAAGAAAGCCTGGCAATACGATGTGCAGGTAATGATCGAAGGCCCCGGCCATGTCCCGCTCGACAAGATTAAAGAGCAAGTCGACAAGGAAAAAGAACTCTGCTACGAAGCCCCGTTCTACACCCTGGGACCGCTGGTGACGGACATCGCCCCAGGATACGACCACATCACTTCCGCCATCGGCGCCGCAATGATCGGATGGCACGGCGCAGCCATGCTGTGCTACGTCACCCCCAAAGAGCATTTAGGCCTGCCGAACGAGAAGGATGTGAAGGACGGAATCATCGCCTACAAGATCGCCGCTCACGCGGCCGATCTAGCCCGCCATCGTCCGGGCGCGCAAGACCGCGACGACGCACTCAGTTACGCCCGCTACAAATTCGACTGGGAAAAGCAATTCGCCCTGTCCCTCGATCCCGAAACCGCCCGCTCCATGCACGACGAAACCCTGCCCGACGACTACTACAAAGAAGCCGCCTTCTGCTCCATGTGCGGCCCCAAATTCTGCTCCATGAACTATTCCAGCAAAGTGGATGAGTACAACAAAAAAGTCCACGGCCTGGAAAAGAAAGACTACTCGGAGTTGGTAGAGAAGCTGGTCTCGATCAAGTAAGGCCAGGCGGGGCAGGGTTGAAAACCTCGGCCCCGCCTTTGCCCTCAGCAGTAATTCTCCCTAAAGTTTTGCACGAGCCTGCCGATAGGATAACTAAGCGGGAGTGATCTACGGCTTCCGGGAAGGTGGAACAATGTCAATCAGTCCGATTTCGGCGGCAGGACTTGGCCAGTACGTTCTCGCGTCCAGCAATTCCACCCAACTCAAGCAGGCGTTCCAGAGTCTGCAAAATAGCCTTGCCTCGGGCGACCTCACGGGCGCGCAGTCCGCATTTCAGACGCTGCAGACGCTTTTTCAGAACGCGGCTACGGCCAGTGGAAGCAGTCTGTCAAGCAGCTCTCAACTGTCTACCGATCTGACGGCACTCGGAAGCGCGCTGACTTCTGGCGATCTGTCTACCGCGCAATCCGCGTTTGCGACCTTGCAGAACGATCTCAAAACGTCCCCGTCGCCATCGCTGACAAACGAAGCTACGGCCGCCTCGCAATCGCTGCAAATGGTCAACGAACTGCTGAGCACGGTAAATCCCAGCATCTCTAACAGCTCAGATACGACCACTTCGCTGCTCCAAACTATCTATGGAAGCGGCGCTAATCTTAACGTCTTAGCGTAGAGCCTCGGAATATTAGACTGCTTGATTTTCAATTCCCGCAGTCGTACGGCGTTATCGTCTTCCCCTGGCCGCCTCGATCGCATCGTGTAGCTCATGCTCTGCCGCCCGCAGATGCTCCTCCGCTTTGGCCCCGTGTCCAGCCATATCGTAATGGTTGGCGGCGCGAGCAGTTTCCATTTCATGTATCGCTTCCTCCACGTGTTTATGGACGTCTTCCAGATCGTGGAAGTCACGTTGTGCCACTGCAATTCCCGCAGCGAACGACAGACACACAGAAAGAACGGCCACCGCAAATCCTTTGGTCATTTTTTTCCTCTCAAAATGAATTTTTCTATTCCAGCTCATAAGGATATTTGCATTCTCCTTAGCAAGTGATCTGCTGTCAAACAAAAATGAACGCTCACGAACCCCAAAGCGCATGGCCTTGTCCCTCGCGCGTTAGCCCGGCTACAATGAATTGCGTCCGGTATTCGTGCCCTCCCGAGCTTTGAGTCGGGACACTGGAATCCTCGTCAACAAGGATTCCGGGCCCGCGCCGGTAGGTGAAGTTGCGAATCGGACATCCCTTTGAAGCTACTGCTACTGTCGCTGTTGATCCTCTCGATCGTCGTCGCCGCGAAACCCGCTAGCGCCGTGACTCGCCACTATTACATCGCCGCTGAGGACGTCACTTGGGACTACGCTCCCAGCCAACATGATTTGATGCGCGGCTCCGTAATTCCTCCGCCGTGGACGGTGCGCACCCAGTGGCCGAAAACGCGCTTCATCGAATACACCGATTCCACTTTCTCCGTCCGCAAACCACAACCAGAGTGGCTCGGCATTCTGGGACCAATTATTCGCGCCGAGGTGGGAGATCACGTCGACGTTGAGTTTCTCAATCGCTCAAAAATAATGCACAGCATGCACCCGCACGGCTTGAGATACGACAAAGACAACGAGGGCGCGTTTTACCTACCGTATGGAAAAGGCTCGCGGATCGGGCCGCAAGGGCGCTTCACCTACCATTGGTTTGCCGACGAAGGCAGCGGTCCTGGACCGGGTCAACTAAGCTCTATCGTTTGGTGGTATCACGCGCACACCGACGAGCCGAAAGAAACCAACGCCGGCCTGCTCGGTCCGATCATTGTTACAGCCAAGGGCAAAGCCCGCCCCGACGGTACCCCCAAGGGCATAGATCAGGAATTTGTTACGTCATTCCAGATCTTTGACCAACTGCGCGGGAAACAAGAAGGACTTTTCTATTCGATCAACGGATACATTTTTGGAAATTTGCCCGGCCTCATCATGAAGCAAGGCGAAAAGGTGCGCTGGTACGTGATGGGCATGGGCAATGAGATCGACATTCACAGTCCTCATTGGCACGGAAAGACGGTCAGCGACGGTCATCACAACGTGGACGTCGTCCAACTTCTGCCTGCGGGCACGACTGAAGTTGACATGCTCGCCGACAACCCGGGCACATGGATGTTTCACTGCCACGTCAACGACCACATGGAAGGCGGAATGATGGCCACCTTCACCATCTACAAGCCTCCTACCAGGAGTTGCCCCATCCATTTTGTCGGCGCTCAATTTTGGAACAGCGGGCCCACTTACACCCTGACGGTGAAGAATACCAGCGGAAAAAAAATCAAAGGCTACAACCTGACTTTCGAGCACTTCATAGCGCCTGAACTTTTGAATCATCCGTACATCGACACTTGGAATTCAGACCAGCCGCTTGACCCGAATCACGAGCAGACGATCGAGATGAAAGCTTATCCGGGCGCGAGTGATCACATACTCGGCTGGGTGCTCATGCCCACAAAAATTTCATTCGACGACGGCACCTCGTGGACCCCGCAAGAACGCGGTGAATGTTTTGGGGTTTTCTGGAAAGATCTCGACCATCCGGACTTGAAAATAGTGCCGCCCGAACAAATCGAAACCAATCCCGACTGATTGGTAATTTTTCCCGATAGCCGCATAAGGACGTCCGGGTCAAGGAAAAAAATCGGGCGAGTGGGTTAGGGCGTGATCTCGAAGACGACGCCGTAACCGCCAGTTCCCCCGCTCTGCGTGGTGCCGTAGAGGTTGCCGTCCTTGTCCTGGCTCAAGGTCTGCGGAAATTGTCCGTCTGTGACGCAGAATTCGTGCAGGATGCTGAAGGCCCACGCGCCGTCGGACCCCGGCGTCAGCTTGTACACTGCGCCCCAATCGCACGAGCCGCTGCCGCCGTTGGCGGTTCCGTAGAGGATGCCGGTTGCGCCCAGAACCAAACCGTCGCTGGGATTGCCGACATGCCCGCTGATTGGAAACTCGTACAGGATAGTTTCCTTCCAGCGACCGTCAGCTTCCGGACTCAGCTCGAACACAGTTCCGTTCTGATACTTGCCACCCTCGTAAGTCGTGCCATACACATTGCCGGAACTATCCATCACCAGGCCGGCCATTGGAAGCTGTCCGTCGTTCTCAAACTGCGCGAAGCGGTGCAGCACGTGCTCCTTCCATTTGCCGTCAGGCTGGCGCGTCAACTCGAAAACCGTGCCGCAGCCTATTCCGCCAGAGCATATAGGAGGGTAGTTTCCGCCAAATTCGGTCGTGCCGTACAGATTGCCGACGGGGTCAAAGATTACCGGCACATTCGAGCCCGAGCCGTCCGTGCCGTTCTTGCCGGTATGCGGGTGGAAGCGGTACAACACGTGCTCGTGCCACTGCCCGCCGGCTCCGGGGGACAACTCGTAAGGTTCCCCGGCTGTACTGAAAAAGTCGCCAGCCCCGTCGAGCAATAAGGCCGCTCCGGGTGCGCCGATATCGTTCTTATTCGTGCCGAAGTTGTACAGTATGGTTTCGGTCCACTTGCCTCCAGCGCTAGGTGCCAGCTCGAAGACCGTGCCATCGTTATAGGCACCACCGAGGCTGGTCGTGCCGTACAGATTTCCATCTGGGTCGAGGGTCACGCCCCCGAAGGGCCAATATCCGTCGGTATCGGAGTATTTAAAGTCGTGGAGCACAGTCTCCGTCCATTTGCCGTTCGCGTGCGGCGTGAGTTCAAAAACTCTGCCGCAGGTTCCGCCGCAGTTCTCATTATGAGGGCCGCCGCCTGCGGTCCCATAGAGGTTCCCTTCTTGGTCAAAGACGAGTGCGTTGTCGAGCGCTCCCCAGTCCGTCCCGCCCTTGAAGTTGTACAGCACCTCGAACTTGCTATGTGTCCAGGCCGCGGGCAGAAGGATAAAAGTGAACGCAAGTATGGTGAGCCACCGATTCACGACAGAAGGGAGGCATTTGTGCAACATGGAACAACCTCGTCATAGACAGTGTTCTGAGACGTCCCCTGGGCCGCCTATTGTACCATCGTTCCCTGTGGGAGCCGACCGAGGCTGGCGGCTTCCGGTGTTGCGTCGTCGGCTCCCTTCGTCTTTCCTGCGGCAATGGGGTTTTCTGGAAAGATCTCGACCATCCGGACTTGAAAATAGTGCCGCCCGAACAAATCGAAACCAATCCCGACTGATGTCTCTTTGATTCCCAGCAAAAACTGCCAGTAAAGCTTCGTGTGCTAGAATCCTTGTCCGGCGCAGTTTTCCAGCCCAGAAGGATCCCCACAATTATGAAAACCCCGGCTCATTTTCTAATCACAGCGGTCGTGGCTTGCATCTTCCCGATTGCAGCCTTCCCTCAGACCAACAACAATGTGCGACACGTTGCCGGCAGCGTCCCGGTCCAAGGTTCTAGCCGCGAGATGTCCGCGGAGCGCGCGACTCAAGCAAGCAGTCCTCGGACTTCGAGCGCCGTAAGTCCCAAGGCCAATCCCTGGAAGCTGCAAGCCACCCTGCCTGGGGCCGTAATCCACGACATTTCTTTTCCCACAGCGAAGATTGGCTACGCCGCCGCCGAGGCCGGTCAAGTCTGGAAAACGACCGACGGCGGTGCCCACTGGACTGAAATCCTGAACCTGAGTTTTCCGTGGTATTGGTATGGCGTGCACGCCTTCAATGCCAAAGACGTGATTATCTCTGGCTTCTACGATTCGTCTACGTTCGAAGGCATCATCCGCTGGAGCCACGACGGAGGCACCACGTGGACAAACGATATTGTTCTGACTTCGACCGGATGGGTGCAGCGCGCCCGTTTCGCGAACCGCAAAGACGGCCTGATCATGGATTTGGTTGACGGCTCTTCGAACTCTGCCCAATACACCACCGATGGTGGCGCAGCGGCGGCGGGCTGGACCAACGTAGTATCGAATCCTGATGGCGGCTGGTTTGGCCTTGAATTTAGCCTTCTGCCCAATTTGCACGCCCGAGCCTCCGGCGTTAACTACTGCGACAGCACCGACGCGGGAGCGGTCTGGACTTGTGGCGCATCCGTTGATTCCGTTTTCGACGGCCCGGTGTTCTTTGCGAATGATAAGTCGGGATGGGTGGGCGGCGGCGAGATTTCTCCCAATGTGGAGGGCTGGGTACATCGCACCACCGACGGCGGGAAAACTTGGAGCGGACGCACCCTGGATGATCCTTGGCCGATCCGTGAAATTCTCTTCGTCACGCCGAAAGTTGGTTGGGCCGCAGGAGGAAACGTCTACAGCCAGGTCGGCGGTATGTACTTCAGCCGCGATGGCGGAAAGACCTGGACAGTCGATGTGAGCACCGGCGCGGAAATGGATGCCTGCGATAGCCAGCGTGAAGGCACCAAGTTCCAGGTGTGGTGTGCCGGTTACAGTGATAACGGCTCGTTTAATGGCGTGGTGTACACCCTGAAAGGCATAACGGCCCAATAGCTCGGCCTTGCGACAACCTGGCATCAGAACGGGCAGTCCCGAAAAAGCGCATTCCTCCGGATGACAACTACACATTCATTTTAACGATCGTTCTCCAGCACCTTGGCGGCACGGTTCAATGCCGCAGCGAGAGCTTCAATTTGTTGTCGAGTGCGAGTCAAATCGTGCTGGTCGATGGCTTCATTAATTCCCGGAATTACTACGGCTGCATATCCGGTGTACTGCCCAGGCGCATAAATTGCATGCCGGAACCATGGACGATTGGGCAGGCCTTCGGGCATGAGAAGCGCGCGCTCGGTGTCGAGCAATGCGCGATTGAGCTTGGCAACATCGCGCGGGGGATTTTCCTGGCGGCCAATCGTCTTCGCGGCGGCTTGCTCGAAGTGATGCGCCGCCTGCGACGCATCGCCGAAGTTCACTGCTTCCCCAGGAAACTCAGCTTGCGCTTTCTTTTTGGCTGATTCGATGTACACGGAAATTTCTCTCGCATATTCCTCGTAGTCGTAGGGCAACACATCGGCGTCCGCCATGCGAATAATCGAGATTCCGAAGATGCGAGCCATCTGCTGTTCGTAGAGAAAATCGGGATCGCCAAATTTTTTGAACCAGTTGAAATTGTCGAAAGCCGAGTGATACACGCCGTAGGAGCCGGTCGAACTTACGTCGGCCGAAGGCACGCCGAGGTGCTGCAAAAAGACGGTGTAATCGGATCCGCTGCCTAAATCGCCCACCGGCACATCAGCCTTTGACTGCGCGACTGGCAGGCGCTTACTGTCACCGATCGCTTCGGTGGGAGACTGAACCGATTCCGCTCCCGGCTGACTTTCTTTTTGCCAGCTGTCATAAACGGTCCCACCCTTCGGCGAAGGAACAGATTTAGCCACATCGCGCAAAAATTGCTTGAGGCTGGGCACAGAAGCAGCCCCGAATTTCGGACCAGAAACGCCAACATCCATATTGATATAGGCCGTGGCGCCAGCCAATTCACTCTCATGTTGTTCGCCCCACTCGGTGGAACCGATCAAGCCTTCCTCTTCCGCGTCCCAACTGCCGAGAACTATGGTGCGCTTGGGCTTCCAGCCCGATTTCAGCAATTCGCCCATTCCGTGCAAAGCTTCCAGCATGGCTGCGGTTCCGCTATTCGGATCGACGGCCCCGTACACCCAGGCATCGCGGTGATTCCCGGCGACTACCCATTCATCAGGAAGTTCACTGCCGCGTAGCCGCCCTATCACATCCCATATGGTGCGAAATTCATAATCCTGTTTCAAATGCATCTTCACCTTCACCGGCCCAGGTCCGACGTGATAGGTGAATGGCAACGCGCCTTGCCAGTCGCGCGGCGAATCTAGTCCAGCGAGATGCTCTAAGATGGGCCACGCATCTGCATAGGACAGCGGTGTCGTTGGAATTTTCGGCAGCTGCGCGGACTGTTCAGGCGGTATGCGAGCGCTGTCTGGAAGCGAGGGCACCGAAGCAATGCCGGGCGTAGTGGGATCGCCGGGAAACTGGAACATATATCCGATGGAGCCGCGCTGCACGCCGGTATCGGGGCGCCACGGACCTTGCGGATATTTATCGCCGCGCCGCCAGCCGTCGTCGCTCGGGTCGGAATAAATAATCAGCCCCGCGGCCCCATGCTCCTGCGCGACCAATGCTTTCACTCCACGAAAATTCTGCCCGTAGCGCACCAACACAATTTTGCCGCGTACATCCACCTTCATTTGGTCGAGCTTTTTGAAGTCGTCAGGCGAACCATAATTAGCGTAGACCACCTCGGCCTCGACGTCGCCCGACGGCGACATCGCATTGTATGGCGTGATCACGCGTGGATCGTCGGCATAGGAATCGCCTTCCACATGCTCACGCGTGGGTCCGTGCATGTGAACGTCGGCGGGAGCAGTCACATCTACGCTGATCTCGGCGGGGTAGTTCATCCAGACGCGGTACTCGACGGTCTCTACATCGAGGCCGGCTTCACGGAATTTTTGCGCAACGTAATCCGCCGTAGCTTTGTCTTCGGGCGAACCGGCAACATGCGGTGCTTGAGTCAGAATGCGCAGATGTTGTTCAGCGAGCTTGGGATCAGGAATGGCAAGGAACCTGCTCTCCTGCGCTGTTTCCGCAGATGAATCACGAAACCCAAATATGGGACTGGAGGCTTTAGAGGTTCCGTGTGCGGCCTGGCTCTGAGAAAGGCTTAACAGTAGAAGACTGCAGAATAGAATGGAGGCGGTTCGAATAGCCATGTGAGTTCGTTCTGAAAGAGGTAAGTGTACATGATCGGCCGCAGCGAATGCCGAGTGCCCTTTGAGGGTTCTGCAATCTTCCAAAAGCCTCGTCTAACAAATTCAACAAGGTTCTACAAACATCGCTTTCTTTGATCAATGAACACGCATCATTTCACCATCTTCACCATTTTCACCATATGGTGATATAATAGGGTCCTATGAAGCGTGCGACGATGACTTTTCCGGACGATTTGGCCGAGGCCATGGAAAGTTATATGGAATCTCAGGAAGCGCCTCCGGCTTTAACTACCGTGGTGCAGACAGCACTACGGCACTACCTGACTGAGAGGGGTTTTCTAAGGAGGCGTCGGAATTTCGAAATTACGCCGGCGCGCAAAGGAAGCGGACGTTCCGACGTAAGCCAGCAGCACGATCGCTATCTGACTGGGAGAGAGAAGTGAGGACGGCGGTGTTGGCCGATACTGGGCCGCTGTATGCCGCGGCTGATCCCGACGACGCACACCATAAGCGCGCTCGCCGTGAACTCAAAAGGCTCGCGGGGACCCACCGGGAGGTCGTTGTTTCGTATCCGACCCTCCTCGAGGCCTACACGCTCGTTCTCTCTCGCCTCGGCAACGAAGCCGCGTTGAACTGGTTGGAAGAGATGGCCTCCGCTGCTCTGGTGAATCCGAACGCAGAGGACTATCGCCAGGCCGTCGACAAAGTAAAATCGCTGAAGGATCAACCTATAACATTGTTCGATGCGCTCGTGGCCAGCCTTGCCGATCGTCTGAATCTGCAAGTATGGACATACGACTATCACTTCGACGTCATGCGCGTTGATGTCTGGCGCTAACGGTTGCGCAGGCAACTGCTCTCATCGTTTGCTGTTCTCTCTTACAGCTCGCAAAACTATAAACTGCTACCATGCCGGTCAAGAATGCAACTCAGCGCTTCTCTTCCCGGGTCGACGACTACATGCGCTTCCGGCCTGGTTATCCGCGTGACATTATCGAACTGCTAAAAAAAGAATGCGGACTGAGGCCCGACAATGTGATTGCGGATATTGCTTCCGGCACGGGAATCTTTACGCGGATGCTGCTCGAAAATGGCAATCGCGTTTTTGGCGTAGAGCCAAATGATGAAATGAGGCGAGCCGGAGAGCGCTTTCTGGCCGATTACCCGCGCTTCCTAAGCACTGCTGGAACGGCAGAAGCGACGACGCTTCCAGACCACAGCGTCGACTTGGTAAGCGCCGCGCAGGCGGCGCACTGGTTTGATCGTGAAAATGCGCGGCGTGAATTTATTCGCATTCTCAAACCTGGCGGTTGGCTGGTCCTGGTATGGAATGATCGACGCATGGACGCGACTGAATTTCAGCGTGAGTACGAACAATTGCTCCGCACCTACGGAACGGACTACGAGGACGTGCGGCACGCGGGCAAGACTCTTGCCATTCAAGGTTTCTTCTCAAAATCATTCCAAACGCACACGTTCGAATATAAGCAGACTTTCGATTACGCTGGGCTTGAAGGACGTCTGCTATCTTCTTCCTACACTCCGCAGAAAGATCATCCTCAGTACAATCCTATGCTGCACGAGTTGCGTGCGATTTTTGACCGCCACCAACTGAATGGCCTGGTTTCGTTCGACTACGACACGCGCGTTTATTACGGGCAGTTGGACGAGAACTCAAAAACAAATCTCACTTAAGCCAGTCTTAAACGCTGAGACTTGGAGAACCGATGCCAGACGAGAAAACTTTCCACATGACTCCTGATGAGTTCCGCCGCCATGGACATGAGGTCGTGGATTGGATTGCGGATTACTATGCAGGCATTGAGTCGTACCCGGTGTTATCCCGCGCTGAGCCTGGTCAGTTGCGCGCCTCGTTGCCACCGCATCCTCCAGCGAAGGGTGAGCCGTTCGATGCGATTCTTGGTGATGTCGAGAAGCTGATCCTGCCGGGAATCACGCATTGGCAGTCTCCTAATTTCTTTGCGTTTTTTCCCGCCAACGCATCCGGCCCCGCGATTCTCGGCGATTTGCTCTCCTCCGGATTCGGAGTGCAAGGGATGCTTTGGGCCACCAGCCCTGCATGCACGGAACTGGAAACCCATGTTCTCGATTGGCTCATCGAAATGCTTGCGCTGCCGAGGAAATTTCTTTCCAGCGGGACGGGCGGGGGCGTAATCCAGGACACTGCTTCAAGCGCTTCGCTTTGTGCTTTGCTGGCGGCGCGCGAGCGAGCGACTGGCTTTGTCAGCAACAAGCGTGGATGCGATGGAAAGCTGGTGGCCTACACCTCGTCGCAAGCGCACTCTTCGATTGAAAAAGACGTAAAGATTGCGGGAATTGGCCTGGACAATTTGCGGCTTATAGATGTGGACGAAAACTTTGCGATGCGTCCCGAAGCGCTGGTAAAACAAATTGAAGAAGATCGCCGCGCGGGCCTTAACCCCTGCTTTGTGTGCGCGACGATCGGCACCACCTCTTCGAACGCGATCGATCCGCTCCCGGAAATTGGCCGTATCTGCCGGAAAAACAAATTATGGTTTCACGTCGATGCCGCGATGTCAGGCACAGCCGCACTGTGCCCCGAATTCCGCCACACGCACGACGGAGTTGAACTCGCCGACAGTTACACTTTTAATCCGCACAAATGGATGTTCACCAACTTCGATTGCAACTGTTTTTACGTCGCCGATCGCAAAGCGCTGATTCAAACCCTGAGCATCCTGCCCGAATATTTGCGCAATAAGGCGACAGAATCCGGCGCGGTGATCGACTATCGTGATTGGCAAATTCCGCTGGGCCGACGTTTTCGCGCGCTGAAACTATGGTTCGTAATCCGCCACTACGGAGTCGAAGGCTTGCAGTACCACATTCGACGTCACGTCGAGTTGGCGCAAACATTCGCGAGCTGGGTAAAGAAAGATGAACGTTTCGAACTGGCCGCACCCGTGCCGCTCAACCTGGTCTGCTTTCGCCACAAGGGCGGGGACGAAGTGAATCAAACTTTGATGGATCGCCTCAATCGCAGCGGCGATCTTTACTTGACGCACACCCGCTTAAATAATCAGCTCACGCTGCGATTCTGCGTAGGCCAGACGAACACCATGGAACGGCACGTGGAGCAAGCTTGGCGCAGGATTCAGGAAGAATCAATGTAGGCGAGAGCGTCTTCGCCCGTGCGCGAGTACCGGTATCCCAACAACGAAAAGCTTCCCTTGGACCACACCGGCGAGACGCCCGCCAACACTTTACTTCAGCTGTGGCGCTGTGGGTTCTGGTTTCAAAGCACCCGCATTTGCAGGAGCCGATGGATTCACCCCGAAATCCCAGACGTAAGTGTTTATTCCCGTGCCCAGCATTTCGACTACGGCATACTCTCCGGGATCAAGAGCAGCGGCGGGCGTAAGCTTAATCCAGCCCCCAGTCAGCCTTTGCGAACTGGTGACGATAAGTTTCTGCTCCTGAGTGGCCTTACCGAGAGGACTGACTTTTATGTCTCCTACAATGCGCTTGTCCTTCTTCGACTGAACGCGAACAATGTGGAAACGATCCCACGCCTGTTCCGGTTGTTGTGGCTGCTGCGGCCCTTGCGGCGAACTGACGTTTGCACCCGTATCCTGCTCGAGGTTGACGTAGAGTGTGGGCAAGGTTGCATGCGACTGAACGGTAGCGTGCGGCCCCTCCAGTTCGATCGTCTGCTTGTTGCTGGC
>Ga0182024_10018547_pt1 | contig 12944 bp, 10 predicted proteins | sample P32metaG_FD_120480 | JGI IMG/M metagenome (GOLD analysis project Ga0182024, IMG submission 120480) | Permafrost microbial communities from Stordalen Mire, Sweden - P3-2 metaG (Illumina Assembly) | ecosystem: Environmental > Terrestrial > Soil > Wetlands > Permafrost | place: Sweden: Stordalen...
CCGCTCTGCACGTACCCCATCACAAGACCGCGTGAGGCGTACGCTGCAGGTGCTTCGGGATCGGCGAGGCATTCAATCACGGCACGGGTATGATTGTCGAGGCTCAGTAGAGAGGGTGCCGTCCAGCCGCGCTCGTGCTCGAGGTACCGGCAATAGGTCGTCCAGTAGTAGTCATGGACGCCCAACCTGGGCTTGTACCAATCGGTGTGAGATCTCGATATGATCAGAGGCTCATCGAGCTCGAAATGCGGGATGATTGCATCTATCCTGGCCTCAAGCGCGGCTCCGGATTTCAGCCTCTCGTGAATTACCCTGCGCCTCGCAGCTGTGTTGCGATTCGTTCCGTCGGCCCACGGAACGTCTTTCGAATTGTCCCAGGATCTAAGGAGGTGGGAAAATCGGAGCCGGGCTGGCGCGTTCGGGTCCGAAGCGAGCAGCATCCCGATCATCTCCTCGACAGCAGCTGGCGATGCCTCGTCCATGTCCGGCCCGGGCCTGGCCAGATAAGCACGAAGATCCCTCGGTCCAGCCGACCGAAGCGCGCCCAACGCCACATCGATATGATCACTGGCCATTGTCATCTTGCGTGACCAATGTGCATTGCCTCTTCAAACGCAGCGCTTCCTTGTTCATACTCAAGGCCCTCGACGTTCACATCGTAGCGAAAGGAATCGACCCTCGTTGCTAGCGGCCCGAGGACATGTTGCAAGATTGGGCGCGTGATTGAAGGAAACCTTGCATCTACTGGCACGATGGCGACCGGACGCCGCCGCATAAAGCTTCTGGTATACTGCGCAGCATCTGCGACAGATAGGTCGCAGGCAGCCAGCAGCGCCTCCAATTTCATGGTTCGCTCGCGACTCGATGCAAACGTTGTCGCAAGCGTTGTCACGGTACTCGAGAGGGAGAACCCATCGCCGCTCCCAGGGGGCGCCAGCAAGGTGGACACCAAAAACAGGGTACAATCGGTGGATGGGACCAGCTGCTCCGGTCCGTTGATGGTGTGTATTCGTCGTGGTGAGAGGGTTGTCTTCACTTCATACTCATTCGTAGCTACCCTGAAGTCGTGGGGTTCCGCGGTTGGCCCGATCCACGAATCAAGCATGCGGGGGCCGTCCCTCGATACCAGCTCCTGCAGGAACAACAGTTCTCCGAGCAGGCCGATCTCTCGCTCGATGCCGAACAGGGGTCTGACTTCGAGCAGCGCCTCGAACGCGTCTAACTCGGCGCTGAGGGCATGGACTGGATCCTGCAATTGAATGATCACCCGCTCTGCGGCGGCGGCAGCCAGATGGTAGAACTCATGGTATAGCGCCGGCCTTCCGGTGGACACTTCAATCAGGTGTCGTCCGTCCGCTGTGAATAGCCGGGCTTCCACGAATGCGAGGCGCGAAATACTGGGTGGCAACACTGCTCCTGGCGCAATCTCCATCACTAGCCCTATTCGATTCAGCGTGCCGTCGCTGAACACGTCGATGCGAGGAGCGCTGGCAATGCGATGCACGCGCTTTTCGCCTGCAACCATCACTGTCGCCCTGAAGTTGTCCCAGGAGAGATGGTCTGGCCGAGTCATCCGCTCATCCTCTCATGGGTTACGGCCCTGACCAGTATTCGATTAAATCGTTCCGTGCGCTTGCGCATACGCGAGCCCGTGCGCTCTGACGAAAGAGCCTCTTCGAGGAGAAGAAACAGAAGGCATTTCACCACTGGCGCGTCAGCCGATGACGCCGGGAGACCATGCAGAACACGTTTCCTGTAAATACTGTTCAGGAAAAGGCAACCGGCATCCCGATTGATGTCGAAGAACACCGCCGCGCCAAGGGCCTTCCACTTGATCTGCAGATCACGTCGTTTCGCTGTCGACGTGTGCCGTAGTTCCGATCTGAGAAATGCCACAAGATCTGCCGGTAGACCGTCGGAAGGTATCAGTGGAAGTTCTGACTCAAGTACGGCCCTCGTCCTGTAGGCCTTTTCGGCGGCTGAGAGGTATTTCTTATAGTCGGTCCCGTCGTCGGATTTTGCCTGTTGAATTGACGCCACTACATCGCGCGGGAGCTGAATCTCGACTTTCTTGACGTCCAGACTCACGGTGATATCGAAGTCCGGTGCCATGTCGATCTCGACGCGCGCCAGAGAGGAATGCGGTTCGGCCTCGCGTGTCCCGTTCCAGCCGCCGCCCTGGATAAGGCGGTTGTTGCGGTAGAAGTAGAACCCTTGCCGTGAGTTGGCACCGCCCGGCAGCCTGTAGCTGGCGGCGGTTGAATTAGGTGGCCATATATGGGCCTTAACCGTCAGGGCTTTGAAATCGGCGGAATCGACAACGAGGTTTTTGGGGTATCCGGGAGCGCCGGGCGCGCTGTAGCCAAAAGGATCGAGCGGGTCGAGTGTGGTCGGTATTCCCCGGTCCCCGGACGGCGCGTCGACTATGTCTACGATGATGCGCACCTTGCGCGCTCTACCGGAAAGAAACCGATGGAATGCGAGAGACAGGTGGGTTTCAAGGCGCCGCACCAACTCCTGTGCGTTCTGCGCACTCGTTCCGTAGCTCTGTCCGATTCTGTAGAGGCGGGACCACCAAACGATCGTCCCGGATGGTTTGAGCTTTCGGTCAGGGAATAGCTTGAGAGCGGTGGTCTCAGCCTCCTGCCCGGAATACACCGTGCTCGTAAAGCCCTGCGAGATACCCTGCTCCAGCCACGCCCGGCCAGCAAAACGACCGGAGTCGGCCGTGATGACGGTAACTTCCTTCGCCTGACTGAGCGATGCAAGCTTCAACCCCAACCCGAATTTCCCAAGCCGCTGAATCTCCTTTGAGACATCAGCGCCAAAGCGCATTGCCTCCTTGAGAGTCTGCGCGCTCATGCCGGAACCGTCGTCCCAAATTGCCAAATCCAGATGACCACTAGCCTGGGTCAACAGGCGGACCACCACTGCCTTTGCCGCGGCATCGATGGAGTTGTCGACAACGTCTGCGACAGCGACTTCAAAACTGTACCCGATCGACCTCAGCGCGGTGTCGAGCTTGGCGTAGTTGGGAGGTAGTTGCTCCTCTATGGTCATCGGGAACGCAGCATGGGGTGGTTGGGCCAACGACGTTATTCGGTGTCCCAGAAAGCTGGACGTGATAGTACAACCCGCCACTGGGTAGCGATAGGTCGATCTCGCTACCTTCTCCCGCCACCTTTCGCGGCCGTTCAGCGCCAGGTCTCTGGGCGCGGCGGCGATTCGTTAGCGTCGCCCAATTGCGCGGTCACATCGAACGGCGCTGGCTGCGGTACGATCCCTGGTGCTCCGACTCGCCGTCTGGACATGGCTGGAGAGGCGTGCAATCCCCGCTGAGAACTGTCAGGCGGAGTTCTGGAGTGAATGTACGAGAATTCGGCAAACAGCTCGGTGTGCCGTCATGTGGCCAACACTCCTTACCCGCATTGAGCTCGCGTCTCCTGGATAAACTGACCGAGCGACATGAGGTGCGGTCGAACATCCTTGTGGTACGCGAGGTGAAGGGAGGACGGAACAACCAGAATCACACCTTCTGTTTTCATCTCGCTGAACTGATTTGGGGAGATTCCTTCCTGCAGCGTCAGAAGGTGCTTCACTGGAATCCGATCTGCCTCATTTATTACCTGACGCCAGCGATCCTTGCAGGTGGTTTTTGCCCCAAGCATCCGGAGCTTGCTGGCATCGAACTTCGGGTCATGGTAGGCGTCGACCGACGGAAAGAGAAAATCAGGACGTTTCCTCTCCTCGGAAATCTCGTCGTGTGAGTAGGGGAGCTTCTCTTCGTCGAAAATCGCGCGCGCCTGTAACTCCAGCGATGCACCGCTGCGCGATTTCCTTCGGTTGGCCACAGAGTTGGCGAAGTCGATAAAAAGATCGACGGTGGCAAACCCTTCCCTGATCCTGGGCAGGGCAACCACTTCTTCGATTGACCTGAAGATCGCGAACTCACAGTCGCGGCGCAGAACAAGCCGACGGTCGGGGCTCTGGCCCAGCGCCGCGATCATACGCTCGGCCGCGAGCGCCGCAACCTTTGTGGCTTCAGGAAATGCGAGGCGCCATTCCGCCGGAATCTCGTCGGCTCGCAAGCGACATGTCTCATCGACGGTACGGCGACGGGTGGGTCGCGTCGTATCACCCGCTGTCGAATGCTGTACTCCGGCACCCGGCTCGACGGGACCGACGCGGTCCTCAACCGCGTCCTCCTCTTCAAGGGATGAACACAGCCATACCCGGAAATCGGCAATGGTCGCGTCGGCGTCGGTTTGAACAGCGAAAACACAGAGTGATCCCGTGGCCTCGGGGTCCATCAGTGGCGACGAACTGCCACCCCACCCTGTAATCCGGCACTCATCGCGAGTACCGCCCCGCAACCTGTTGTTGTACCAGATCGCGGCCGGGTCGGCCGTAACGCCGTGTGAGTCAACTGACGCGTGCAGCTCGACGCGAGGGTTATCAGTCGTCGGCTGGTTCAGTCCCGGAATGAGGCGGAACATCGCCCCTTTGGATATGTACACACCGGCCTGGTGTGCGGCAGTCAGCAATGTGTCGTTTCCGGCGAGGTACTTCACATACCAGGTCCACGACGCGCCAGAGACGCTCTCCATCCACCGGGAAACTTCGTATTGCGAGCTCAGTTGCGTCTCCGGATAGCGCGATCGAGCCAGATCAGGCTCGATCCATCACGCACCTCGCATTCCCAGACGGAGATGACGCGCCAGCCGAGGGCGCGCAGCTGGCGGTCATTGCGGGTATCACGCCGGGCGTTGTCGCGCAGTTTCTTCAACCAGAATGCGCGATTACTTGCTGGGGTGTAGGCCAAAGGGCACCCTTTGTGCCGATGCCAGAAGCATCCCTGCACCTGTACCACTGCGGAGAACTTCGGGAAAACCAGATCGGGGCGCCCTGGAAGGTCCCGCACGTGCAGTCGAAACCGCAGCCCTCTGGAGTGGAGATACCGACGGACAACCAGTTCAGGCTTCGTGTCTTTCCCTTTGATTCCGGACATCATCCGGCTACGCGTCGGCTGATCTACGATGTCCACCGTCAGGCTACCCAGTTGTCGCGAATGGGAGCATAAACTGGCTTGGTGGTGACGCGTACCCAAGAATGTGTGGCTTCATTGCTCTGGCGACCGCCTCGATCACCGGCACCACAACCGAATTCCCGAATTGCCTGTACGCCTGCGTGTCGGATACAGGAATCTGGAAAGGGGTGCGGCCGGACCTGTCGAAGCCCATCAACCGCGCGCACTCGCGAGGCGTCAGGCGCCTTGGAGGGCCTTTCCGCCGCCTGATCAGGAGTTCAGATCCATCCTTATGGTACCGTGCGGACAGTGTTCGACCGATGTCCTCTGGTCCGAACAGGCCAAAACCGAACCCGTTGCCCTTTTTGCGATGTTTCTCTGCATAGTCCTGCAGATACTGCCAGAGATGATCCGACAGGTGGTATTTGGACGAAACACGGCCCCGAGAATCGGTGTAGGGCGCTTCTGGCAATTCGGTGCCGTTCTCGGGGTGCAGGATTGACCTGAGTCGGGGGCCATCATCGAGGGCAGGGAGGTCGACGTCGTTCCAGTCAAAATTGTCCGTATCCCGAAACCCCACAATGTAGATGCGCTCCCGGTGCTGCGGAACGAATCGACGACTGTCGAGCACTCGCCAGGAGATGTTATATCCCAGTTCGCTGGTGAGTACATGGCGAATAGTTCGGAACGTGCGGCCGCCGTCATGCCCTACGAGGTTCTTCACGTTCTCGAGCAGGAATGCGCGAGGGCGATGATGCTTCAGTATCCGCGCTACTTCGAAGAAGAGCGTTCCCTGAGTGCCGCAGGCAAAGCCGTGTGGGCGCCCCAGTGCATTCTTCTTGCTTACGCCAGCCAGCGAAAATGGCTGGCACGGAAAGCCCGCAAGCAGTACGTCATGAGACGGAATCGCATCTGAAGGGATCTGAACGATATCGCCCGCTATCGGATGGTCAGCACCAAAGTTGGCTCGATAGGTTTGCTTCGCGTGCTTGTCCCATTCAGACGTGAAGATGCACTTGCCGCCGGCCGCCTCGAAGCCAAGACGCAACCCGCCGATACCCGCGAACAGGTCAACAAAAGTGAACGACGGGTCGGCTGGGGGCTCCTGGGTCCGACCATAACCAAGGCCGCGAAGACACTCCATGACTGCCCGGCGGGGACGGCCTTCGCCGTTCTCCCAACGGTGTATGGTCTTGAGGCTATAGCCGGATTCTTCTGCGAGCTGAGCCTGGGAAAGCCCCATTTCCTCTCGGAGCATTCTCATGTCCTCGCCGCTATCGGTGAGGCGGAGGCGCTTGGATCGCTGGGTCATTTAATGGACATTACGTCCAGTGCAGATCTTGTGCAAGTGCCCACTATTGGATAGGATTTCGGCGCGAGCCAAGCTGCAGGGATCGGCATGTCGCGCAACCTCGGAGTTCTTATGGCCGGCCCGACGGAACCAATGACTGAAGAACCGCTCGGTCAGCGGATCAAGCGGCTGCGCCGGGAGCGAAATCTGTCACAGGACCGGCTCGCCATCGAAGCTCACGTCGATCAGAGCGGCCTTTCGAAGTTCGAGCGCGGAGCGGATGCCAAGCGCAACCTTGGCGAGAAGGCCCTTCGTCGGATTGCCGACATTCTGAAAATCTCGTTTGAAGACCTTGTTGCGCGCACAGACTATCGGGGGCCGTAGCGTCGCTCGCCGCTTCAGCCTGTGACAGAGGGGACGCGCCCGCTTGGTCCGCTGACCTGTCGCTCGCTAGTCCGACCCACCGGCTCGCGACGTCATCACGCGGGCTGCGTGGTGTTTTCGTAAAGCCGGCCTAGGTCGCGCTCGCCGTCTCCGGCGACCGACAGGAAATCCTTCGTCAGTTGTACCGCTTCAGCCTTTGTCCTAGCGCTTTCTCTTGAGGGAACTGCGGCGCCGATGCCCAGCGGCACGAATTTGACCGATAGAACGTCGGCAACGGCAGCCACAAGAGAAGCCAGTTAACGACTACTATCGCAGACTGAAACAGTGCTCAGATACGTATATAGGCATCCCACATCAGTTGACAGGATTCGGAACTGATTTCGCTCCTTTGCGATGGGGGCCTCAGGGTAACGTTCTACCTTGATCCCTGGGTCGTAGATGATCCGACGCGCGGCTAACGCGGTCAAGAAGTTCTCGAATGTCGTTCCGTTGCCAAGTCGGACGACTGAGTTGTAGCGATACTGCCGCTGAGGATCGTCGCGCGTCTCACTCGGCACATAGACCGCTTTGGCATGCTTGCGCTTCCAAAGATCAATCAAGTCGGCATATCTCCAGACGGCCGCTTCAACGCCATCATTGCTTACCAACACAATCCCTCCGGCCGCGTCTGTGATCTTGCAGCTCTCGATGTCAAAACCCAGCAGAAGCAACGTGAGCCCGCTCGGTTTCATCGCCGCCTCAACACGGTAAGTTCCGCCAAAATTGATTCTTTTCTCGCGTCCACGCCTATCGGGATAGCCCCAACGCTCGCAGAATTGGACAACGCCCGCTGTCACATAGTAGCCGTCGCTTGGGTGCGGCGTCATGAGGGTGATGCGTCTGTTTCGGGGCCTCGCAAAGCTGCCGACGCCGTGCTGCTTCACCTCCCAGCCGTGGAAATCCGGCTTAGAGAAGCTGTTTGTTCTGACCCCGAGCTCCGCTTCAAGTGTATATCCACCGCAATTTGGCGCTTGGCACGGCATCAGATCACCGCTGTTATTCAGCTGCTTTGAATCGATCCAGCCTTGATTGGAAATCCGACATAGCTCGTGTAACAGTGTCGCGCGATTGGCCGCCGTTTCATCATGCGAGCTGAGCGGGACCCGCTCAAGCACGCCGACCGACTCCAAGTCGGACCGCTCTTCAAGTTCACGCCGAAGGCGGCTATCCGGCCCCGCCGCGAAACCCAGAATCCACCCGTCATCCTTGACGCCCAGAAACAGGACTCGATTCGGGACGCGCGTTTGTCCCATAAGTGCCGTCGGCCTGTGTTCACGTTCTACGCCGTCCAGCAAACCAGAAATACGGACCTCTGGATACTGCGGGTAAAGAATCAGCTTTGCCCTCGGCGCAGGATATGCGTTTCCATTTTCGGCAAGCCAGGCGAAAAGAAGGGAAGCCTTCAAATTCGCTTGGACGGTCCTTCCGGATCTGCTCTCAGCCACCGGCTTGCCAAATGGAAGGATGTTGAGGACGCTGAGGTCTCCACGGAAATAGACTTGATTCTTGCTGTTGTCGTTTGCGCTAAGCTGCTTTGCATAGAGGCGCTGGACGCCATGTGCCCGCATCAGGTCCTGAAGCTGCGCCAAGCTAGTGTCGTCAGTGTGCATGGGAGAGTAATGAGTCGTGGGCAATTAAATCTCTGTCTTCCAATCGAGATTGGCATCTTCAGAGCAAGTGGGCGCCTAGCGTCAGAAATCTTTGCGGCATTACCGCTAGCACGCCAGTAGCAGCGACCGTCAGAGTGTTCAACTGAACCCAGCGTCGCCGGCGCGGCAGGCAAAATTGCCGGTATCCCGTTTAGCCCGGCGAAAAGACCGTCGTCACGATGGCTGGATTGCCGTGCCAGTATCGGACGAACCGCCTGAGCACTGAGCTTGGAACCGGCTCCAGCGCCGAGTCAGCGCTCCAGCGTCCGGCTCGGCGCTCGCCACGCATGCTAGCAGCGTTCCCTCGTACGGAGCATAGTCCGATTCCGTACGCAAGGAAGGATGCAGGTGCACATAATAGGTATGCGGATGAATGCCTATTAGGTTCAAATCAAAAAGCGTGTGTAGATCAGCGCGAAGCAGGAGGCCATTTGCCGGGTGATTCGCGCGCGGACCCGAGTAAGGGTCAACATGTGCCGCCTCGAGAATGTCAAGAAACGCGCACCCTGATATTGCACATCGGTCGTTGAACCTCTCCCGTACACGGTCTCTGAACCGCTGTTGACCGCGGCGGCGGCGGATTTCACGCAGTACGGTGTCACGCAAGTCGTCGACCGCGTAGGAATACGGAAGGAGGTTCGGCTCACTTTCGAGCGCCTCAGTAGGTCGCAGTACGGAGGTGTCTGGATAGGTCAGCAGCTGGCTGAGTTCTGGATTGTGCGCCAAGAGGAGAGGGCGGATTGCGAGGAGATCGACCTGCTGGATCGCGAGCTGGTCCGACGGTCGGATGCAAGCGTTTCGCAATGTGGCCACAGATACTGCATCGGGGCTATCAACAAACGATCCGCCGTAGTTGGCCCTGTATAACATGCACGCTTTTTGCTGAGTGAGCGGCGTTTGGAACTCGTGACCATTCACACATCTATAGCGCGGGGTGAGCGTCGTTCTCGACTTGAGCGCAGTGGTGTTACACGTCGGACATCGACTCTGTAACTTTGTCCCGCGCCGTTTCCTGATATTCTCGATGCGCCCAACGCCAACCACGTGTTTCGGGTTGCGGATGATTACCAGATCGCCTCGCCGGACATGCTTGTGGTTCGGGACGAGGCTGTCGTAGCCGAACGAGGATCGAGGATCGTCTGCATACCCTTCGTTGCCTGCGTATTGGCGGTCGAGACCGAACGTTAGCACCATCCAGGTGCGTGGTGTCATTTGCCGTCTCTTTGGGCGGGTTCGTCTGTGTACACTGTTCACAAAAGGGATACCGTTAGAGGCGGCAGTTGTTCATCTGGCGATGGCGCTAAAGTCGCCCTCGTTGCACGCTCAAACGATTCGAGACCACCACAATAACGAACTGGTATTATGAGTGCGTTGGTGCCTTCCTCTATGGTGCGTTGGACCTTTAGTAACGCCGGCGTCTTACATCCAGCGTGAAATGCTAGTTGAGGATCTGGCACGGTGGCTGATCACCACCCTCGTTGGGCGGTCTCGCGCACAGTCTTACCTTCTTGCTCTGCTTGCTCATAAACAAGCGCCCTCATCTGTCGTGCTAGACGATGGCGTTGCCGAGAAGGCAAAACCAACTGCACCGTGTCGGGTCAGTGCGCCACCCGCCTCGAGCACTCCGTGTCCGGGCCGGCATCTTCGCTTCGGTGGTCCACACCGTATCCGCAGGCGCGGCGGTCAGCCCCCAGGTTTACGCCACATGTCGCAAACTTCGGATAGGACTTATGGGCACTGCTTCTCATAGCATGATTCACCCCGACGGACGCCTCGACGTGCACATTCCCGTCGGCGAGGTGACATGGTTTTCATTCCTTACCGCGTCGCGCCTCGCGACTAGCGAAGAGGGTGGCTGGAACTCCAAGCGCCATTGGGTGAAGCGTGGTCTCGACAGGCTCGCTCCAGACGGCATGGCAGCGCCTTTCATCGCGAGATGGACCCAAGCGTCGCTTGAACCAGAGGCGGCTCCGTATCCTCGCGCCGATGATTTCCAAATTGCGCTCCGACTGGACGCTTTCCGACGGAACACGCGAGGGCGCGCTGGCTCGCCAAGAAAAAAATCGGAAAATGACCTGAATTGGAACCTATCGCGATGGCTCCACGGCCGATGTGGAGTGCAGGTTGACCCGAATAGGAGACGCGTCGCGACATATGAACTTCCGCTCGCGGCGGAATCGACTGGCCAACTCAAGGCCGACGTGGTCGTTTTCGATCGTTGCGGTCTTGTGGAAGTCGTTGAGCTAAAGAGATCGGCGTCTGAGTCACCAGACAACCCGCTCCTGGCCTAGTCGAAGGCACCTGCTACGCCCTTCAATTGCTCCACTGTTGGTCTAAATTGGCGCCTTCTTTGCAAACGGAAACGTCCGGTAGTTGGCCCCGACTGCTCCAGACCATCAGCATCGTGCTAGCGGCCCCCGACTACTGGGATTGCTGCAACACACGCCCGAAGACCGGGCGGGGAGTGCAAAATCGTCGAAAAAGAGACGCGAGCGTTTGGAGCGATCGTCGGAAGCGTTGAGACAGTTATACGTGAGCGCCTTTAGTTGCGCAAACTTACGGTGAAGTTGACCTTGGCAAGGTTGATAGACGGAGGGAAAGCCGGACTGAAGGCTATCGACGTCGAAGGTGTGAATAACGCATTTCCCGACGAGTCTGTTTTTCTCGAGTAGGGCCGACAAATTCAGCGTCTTATCTTTGTTTCCGCAGGCGTTGCGAGGCACCGAGCGGATTCAACATTCTGGCACCTACTGGCAACCCATTCCCGTTTGAGTTCAGTTGGCGAGGGACACGTCAGAACCCTGGCATGGTGCGCCGCAATGCGCCCGTGATCCGTTTCGTGGTCCGTTTCTTCCGGCAAACTCCGTCATCCTTGGCGTGAAGACTGGCGCCGATGCCCGATTTCACGTAGCTAACCGTCAAGTTGCTGTCGTTTTGGCCCCCTGAGGTCGAACGGGGTTCAGGGGGTCGCGGCTTCAAATCCCGCCGCCCCGAAATGACTTCCACGCGTCGTTCGCTAGCCGGAGAGCCTTCGCGGCCGCTTCTCACGGGCCGCCCACAAGTCGCGACGTCCCGCACCTTTAGACTGAGTTTCTGGCGACTGTCAGGCCCCTGTGCCAAGTTCTTTGCTCTGCATCGCCCTCGTTGCCCCGCATGCGCTACTACAGTCACCGCCTTACTCTCTCCGCCACTGATCTCTCCAACTTCCTTGGCTGCCACCATCGGATGGCCCTGGACATGGAAGCCGCGGCCGGGATCCGTGACCGTCCGCACTTTGAAGATCCCCTGTTGGAGCTCCTCTTCCAGCGCGGGCGCGATCATGAGAAGGCATATGTCGATTCTGTGCGGGCAACCGGGCGCGAGATTCTCGACCTCAGCGATCTGAAGAGCGACGACGAACTAGTCGATGCAACGATGGCTGCGATGCATGCGGGCGCCGACGTCATCGTACAGGGGGCGCTTCGCAACGACCAATGGTTCGGTAAACCCGACCTCCTGCAGCGCACATCGCACCCCAGCGCGCTCGGGGACTGGTCCTACGAGATCGCCGACACGAAGCTAGCCCGAGAGACTCGCGCCGGAGCCGTCCTTCAGCTGGGTCTCTATTCGGAGATGCTCTCCGTCGCACAGAAGCACTCGCCGGAACACTTCTATGTCATAACGCCGGATCCCGAGCATTCAGTCCAGAAGTTTAGGGTCGACGACTACGCCGCGTACCTGCGCCTCGTGCGGAGTCAGTTGGCTGCGATGGTAACGCGAAAGGCCACGGATATCGCCGCGGCGTACTACCCGGAACCCGTTGAGGAGTGTCGGATCTGTCCCTGGTCGGGCCTCTGCGACAAGAAGCGCCACGACGACGACCATCTCTCCCTCGTTGCCAACATCACGAGGATGCAGCGAGGCGAGCTGGAAGCCCATGGGTTGCGCACGCTCGCCGAGCTCGGGCGTCTTCCACTGCCGATTCCCTTCAAGCCCGACCGCGGCTCGCCAGACTCATATGTCCGCATTCGCGAACAGGCCCGCCTCCAACTCGACTCGCGGGGAAAGACCCCCCCACTTCACGAGCTCCGCGTCATAGTCGAGGGTGAAGGACTCTGTCGGCTTCCCACACCTTCTCCTGGCGACATCTTCCTCGACCTCGAGGGTGATAGCCTCGCGGTCGAGGGCGGTCGCGAATACCTGTTCGGTCTCGTCACGCTGGGCCCCGAGAGCGTGCCGGAATACTCCGCCTATTGGGGATTCGATGATCGCGACGAACGCGCTTCCTTCGAGGCGGTGATCGACGTGATCGTCGCAGCGATCGGCGCACATCCCGATATGCACGTCTATCACTACGCGCCCTACGAGTCGACGGCGTTCAAGCGGCTCATGGGGCGCTACGCGACGCGAGAGAACGAACTCGACGGCATGCTGCGGGCGGGGCGGCTCGTCGATCTCTACGCGGTCGTTCGCCAAGGACTACGCGCCGGCATCGAGGGGTACTCCATCAAGAAGCTCGAGCCTTTGTATGGGTTCGCGCGCGCCGTTTCTCTGGCGGATGCCGACAAAGGGCTCC
>Ga0182024_10018548_pt1 | contig 12944 bp, 12 predicted proteins | sample P32metaG_FD_120480 | JGI IMG/M metagenome (GOLD analysis project Ga0182024, IMG submission 120480) | Permafrost microbial communities from Stordalen Mire, Sweden - P3-2 metaG (Illumina Assembly) | ecosystem: Environmental > Terrestrial > Soil > Wetlands > Permafrost | place: Sweden: Stordalen...
CGCCAGAAGGCTGCCAGAGTATTTCTGTCCGCGAAAGAATCGCCGAGAAAATCTGCTATGTCTCGCCCGTAGATGAAGCAGAGCTTGTCCAACTCAAGGCTGCTGACTACACGCTCTCCAGTTTCCATCAGAGAAAGCGCCGGCCGTCCTATGCCTATCTTTTCCGCGACAGCTTCCTGCGTCATCCTTGCCGCTTCTCTTGCAACCTTCAATCGGCGTCCCAGTTCTTTCTGGTCAATTGGCATGGTTTTCTCCTGGTCGAACATTGAATTGTCAATTTAGCGTATCTATGTTCGATTATAGAACAAATCTGCCGGGTTGGCAAGTTCTGCCTGAGCCGGAGCGAACACGAATCGGCTCAAATAGCCCAGTACCAGCCCTGAGTCCGGTGATTTTTTGTGCGCCCAATTTGACATAGCCCTTCAGTGAATGCATACTGTCATTATGAACACATTTTGCAGTCATAACATCAAGCTGCAATCATGAGAGAGAGGGGGTGCGAATGAGCGCCGACAAAACGATTACATATAGCCTTCGATTAACCGAAACTTGGAAGAAGCGGCTGGAAAGAAGCGCCGAACATCAAGGGATAAGCGTGAATCAATTGATCACGGATATCATCGCCCAACATTACAAAACTGCTGGATTTCACGATGCCAGCTCAATTGAGCTCAAAAATGGTCGAGCGCTAAAATTGCGAGTCAAGCCAGTAGAACAACATGCTCCGGGCATGCCTACCTGCTGGTTCTTCCTTGACGATCCAAGCCGTGATTGCGAAGTCGCCGCGTACCAGATCGGGGCGAGCAATCAACTTATTCGCCAATTCGGCATAGCTCCAAATGATGAATACGAAGTCGTTGCAGAGCTTGGTGCGGCGCTCTTGCATCATCACAACGAGCATGGTGCAAACATCACACGACTTGAATGGCAACAACTACCTACGAAACCAGATCTACGCATTTTGGATACTAACGATGTGAAGAAACTGGACGGCACATACATAATTTCGCAGGTAGACTTCCATCAGGCTCTTGCCCAACCAAATAAGTGGCAAGATCGGCATCTCAAGTCGATAATCAACCCGATTCTCACAAAAACAATGGCACTGACATTGCAGCACGAAGCTCAAAGAGTCTACGACAGGCACATTGACTCGCTAACTGATCAACAGGCTGCGGTACAACTGACTAATGAACGAGATGAGGTACTTAGCTTGATAGGTAATCTAGTGCCAGAAGGATTGGCCAAACTGGGGTTCAGAGATCCACATTTGAATGACAAAGAAGTGCATATCTTCTCGGAACGCTGGAAAGCAGGGCATCCAGCGTTAGAAAACAACCGATTCATATCTGGGATCGGTACAGAAAATGCCGATAGAGCGATTGCCAATTTTGTCTACGGACTTGCAAGTTTCTTCCTTGACAGCGGCCAACCGTACATTTGCCGTTGGATTGAAAAAAACAAGGAGATGGACCGTCAATTAGTTGCTCCGTAGAACGCATGCATATGATATACCGGGTGATGAACTATGTTCAGTTTCAATTCATCTGTAGAGGTGACCTGCTTTCGATCGCAGCCGCAAGGACATGTCGATCATCTGGATCTGGAAGAGCAAGTGTTTCGATTCTCTGTTCATAGCCCTCTACGAGGGCTTCCATAACGTGCTGCCGGGCTTTCAATTTTGCAGGCGGCGCCTGCAAAATTGAAAACAGAAACCAGAGGCAGGGATGGGGGCCGCTTTGCTCCATTCGCAGACCCGCAGCAATATGTCAGGACTGCTCGACATTCTGAATCGATTTCTGATTCCATAGTTGAATGTAACACCGGAATGCGCTGTTGCGCATTGCTGCTTTAATGCTAGGAATCTTACCGCTACCTTCAGCGGTCAGCCGCGTCAATCTGGCCTGAATGTTATCCTTGCCGGGCGTAACCTTTAGACACTCTGATGCGATGACCAGCCGCCTCTGTGCTTGGCACCGATTTTGCGCGGTACTTTCGGGCCAGTATCAAAAAACTAAAAGGACGTGAAAATGAAAACAACTAGTCCAATCCCGCATGGCAGATTCGCATTTGACGAGCAGTTCCTCACGACCGATGAGTATGAGCAGCGCTTCAAAAAATCAAAGGCATCTCAGTGTCGTGATCGCGCGGCTGGACAAAGTCCACCTTTCATTGTGGATGGGAATAGAATTCTCTATCCGCTGTCACTCGCCCTAGAGCACCATGCGAATAAGTTATTCAGAAGCAGCGCTGAAATAGACGCCGCATCACGCGGAAATCGTTATAAGCACTTAGTGCAGGCGCGAGCGAAGGCAATTACTCAGCGTGCCACCGGATCAAGTGCTTCGTTCAAATAACGTAACAGACTAAACCTGTTGCACTTGTTTTTTTCGCTTCGCACCGCTCGTCCGCGCGAGGCGCAAAATGTATTGTTCAACCTGTCTCAGGGGCTCGCGCATTCTTTCCGCGTCTTTAGTAGTGTAGTGCTCTTGAGTGACATCACTCTTGTTTGCATGGTTTAAGAGCATCTTTCGTTGTCCGTCGCTGACATTCACGTCCATCGCCATATTCGAGAAGGTTCGGCGTAGTTGGTGGCACGTAAAATCAACGCCCGATCTCTCGGTGACCTCATCAATCCAATAGCGAGTGTCACTAAGGTGCCCGTCAGCCCCCTTACCAGGAAACACAAACGCGGTTGTATTCGTTCTGCGGCGAAGCAATGCCTCTGTAAAAGGAGTCATTGGCAGAGTGTGATCACTGCCATTTTTTGTATCCACGGCCGTGAATATCTTGTTTTCAAAATCGACATGCTCCCATCGGAGACCTCCTGCCTCAGTCAATCTAAGTCCGGTGACCAGCGCAAACAGAAAGAAGTCGCGGTAAATAGGGTTTTCAAGCGACTCGACTGCAGTGAACCATGCCGGCAATTGCCTGGCAGTCACGAATTGAGTTCGCGGCTTGAGGGCTTGCCACATGTCGCGCCGATGCAAAACGGTTACTGGGTTTTTGTGGAATATCTGCTGAGATGCAGGCAAATCTTCTTGCCGAATGATGTACCAGTTAAACAGCATCCGGAGCGCTCTAAATGTGTTGTTGGCGCTTCCTGGAGACACGCCGGCGACCGCCGCATAGCGCTGAGCCACCATTTCGGCTGTGATCTCCGCCATAGGGCTATCAAGCCAATCAGCAAGATGTTTATAGATGCATTGTCGATAGAGAGTCTTCGTGCTGTCTTTTGTTTTTCGCTCCTGGCTATGCCATTCTTCAAATGCTACTCGGACCGTCAGGCGCGATTTAAGTACATCGGCTTCTTGGCTCTCCTTTTTTGCCGTTTGTTCGGCCTTTTGCCGCCGATTCTCTTCACGCGGATCAAGCCCGAGTCCCATCAAGGAGAGGACAGACTTCGCTTCCTTTCGAGCGGACTCGGCGTTCATACCCTTATGACCGTCTTTTCCGATCGTATATATGATGCTTTCGCCGCCCTTGATTCTGGCTTTGACCCGGTAGCTTTTAACCCCGGATTTGGAGATGCGCACATAAAAGCCTCTGAGCTTATCGTCCGCAATAATCCAATATTCGCTGTCCTGTTCTTGTACAGGCGGGGTGAATGTATCGAGGAAGGTCTTATTGATGGTTGGCATGCGGTCCCTGCGCTAAAACCGACGACAATATCTATTCTAGATCTAAGGCGCCGCCGTTACCACACCCTTACCACAAGAAAAAGCTTATACGTGAGAATGACCGTCAAGCGGAGAAATCGCGCCCAGTCCATGTAAGACCCATCAGTACAGGGATTAGGCAAGTCGTCGAATCAATTGACAATAAACGACAATACGGGGATTTTGGCACTCGGGAAGACTTAGGATCTAGTGTAGCAATACGTAAGGGTTCAAGTCCCTTCTCGCCCAATCAGTAAGCGTCTTCGAGGTTTCGAGGCGCTATCTTTTTGCCTCATCAGTGAGAACATGTTCGAGCGTCGCCCGCATCGCAGCCAGTCTTTCCGTCGACGCGCACATCGACCACATAGCACAAAGTGTCTTCCAGGCTCTTCAGCCATCGTCCGCGAATTCTGAGCACGCGTTTGTTTTCCATGGTGCCGACAAAGCCATTAAAGTGGAAGCTGTCACTGAATCCAAACCGACCGAGTCAACACCAAATGCATCAAAACCAACCGAACAGCTTCCGGTAGTGGCGCATACACTTTGATTTGTTCTGCGAAAATATTCCTTTCTTAATCGCCCACAAAGGCAACAATCGCATCGAAATGATATCGTCCAATTCGACTCATCGACGATTACGCGTGAACCATAAGAAACTGCCCATTGCCATTGATCTCACCGTCACAACTTTCAAAGTTGGAGATAAACCAAATCAGGTAAAACCGCCAGATGCGGCGGAACTTCGCGAAATCAATGCCGTAGTCCAGATCTTCGACATCCGTATAGCTATCGTCAAAGTTTGCCAGCCATCGGGTCAGTGTTTTGGAATAGTTCATGCCATTGAGATACCAGCGTTCAACGGTTCTGAGATCCTTGTTATAGGTCGGAATCGAATCGAAACTCCAATAGCGGCCGTGAGGGAATATGTATTTGTGAGTATAAACGCTCGAGATGTTATTGGGAGTGCGGACGGTGATGATGTGAAGGAAGAATTTTCCGCCTGGCCTCAAACAAGAAGCAAGCTTTCTGAAAGAATGGGTCAAATTCCCCACATGGCAAAAAACGCCCACGGAGAGGATCTTGTCGAACTGTTCGTCAAACTGCGTATCGTTGAGATCTCCTTCTACAAGGGTAAATCGACCCGAACTGAGGTCGCTTTCCGGATCTTGCATTTTTAGCCGCATGTATTCGCATTGCTGATGGCTCAGGTTCAGCCCCGTGAATCGGCAATTGGGAAACCTGGACAGAATGTAGTTCGGCACACAACCCCAACCACAGCCAAAATCCAGGATGTTGTCGCCATCCTGGATGTCGAGTTTTTCAATCATGTCGTCAATCATGTGCATCTGGGATTGCTCGAGATTGGTAGCTCCTTTTTCCCACAATCCCATGCTGTATTTTGGATAGATCCGTTTTCCGTCGCCCAGCATCCGATTCAACATGCCCTGTGGCAGGTCGTACTGGATCTTCATCAAATCTCTTGAGCCTTCCGCCACTTGGTCCGTTTCTTTTAATACCCATTCGTAAGGAGTCAGGAGCGCGGGAAAATTCTTAAAAATAATCGGCATGCAGGTATCTAAAAACGATCGCAGCAGCCAATCGGGAACCTCCACTCCATTGATGTAGGCTTCCGCCAAAGCCATTTGCGTCACATTAGCCACCGCAACGAGCACCCGAGTCGTTCGATACGCCAAGGGACTCTTGGCATGGATATCACCAATAAGGGGAAGGTGGTATTGAATGTCGTGTTTGGCAGAGATGGTACTCATAATGTCCATTTGGTCTCGGGCCGATGAGCGTGCCGGTCGCGAGAGCCAGCTTGTTCTCCTGGATTAGAGGTGTAAGCAGCTTATCAGAGTTATGCCTCAAATCTCTTCCTGACGATCCTATTCCTCAAGGTCCGACAGTCCTTCAGCCGCCGTTTCAACGGGCGATCCGTCGTCCAAAGCTTGGCCTTACATAGCGTCGTGGAGGCAAGAAGGTGCAGATCAACCCAACCCAAGCCACGACCATAGAGCCGCTTCTCGGGGAGGAAATGCAGAACCTCATCGTGGTCGAGGTATCAACGAGTGTCACAGTGCGTTCCCTGCCGTCGCCTGTGAACATTTTTCAACCTCTTCTCGGTTCCGCCCAATTCCGCCAGCCGACGTGCGCTTTCTCGGGCGATGAGCGCCTCTAGTCCAAGTTTAACGAGAGACGTTTTCTCCTCAATACCGGATAGGCGCGCAGCCCTCTTGAGCAAATCGTCGTCGATATTCAGTGTAGTTCGCATATTTGCATATGCATCAATATGCATCATCCGGGCACGCCATCACAAGCACATCACGAAAAAGCGAGCGGAACGACGTCCCGCGACAACGGAAAGGCAACGACTGCACGTTCCTTGACGACACAGCCGGTTAGCGTGGAAGGCGAGATGCGTGTGCGAAGGCGATAAACTTTGCGAGCATTGCTTGCTTTCGGCACATTCGAACAGCCTCATTATTGTCCCCCTGAAAAGATCACACTTTGCTAACAACCAGATTTACGTTCAGAAATATGGCATTCTCTACCGCCACCGCCTATAGTGGCGTAAAATGCAGCGCTACGAGGTTCTTGATTTGAAATCTGCATCGACAAAAAAGAGAGGTTTGGTTAAGTCAGTTCTGACCTACCTTTGCGCTCTTTTCTTTGGGCTTGCCGGAACCCTCCATTTTCTCAAACCTGATCCTTTTCTGAAGATAGTTCCCTCCTTTATTCCATTTCCGGAAGCAGCCGTTTTTAGGTCAGCGGTTTCTTCGAAGTAGCCGGAGGACTGGGAATGCTCTTGCTCAAGTTTCGACGGTGGGCTTCATATGGATTAGTCGCTCTTTTGATTGCGGTTTTTCCGGCCAACATCTACATGGCCATGAACAGCATCGACTTCGGATTGCCACACTCGTGGTTATGGTGGCGACTGCCTTGTCAGGTTTTATTAGTAGCCTGGGTCTGGTGGTGCGGGCAGGATTAATCGGTACCTTCAGCTGCCAGACCGAAACAAACAGCGTCAGATTTGCGTCTGCAAAAAAGACAGCCGGAATCAGATTCCAGGCGGGATTCCCAGCGCCGCGAACTTGTGATATCGTAGTAATGAGGGTTTACTATGTCAAGTTTCAGTGACACACAACAACTTTATTTGGTCATGAATGAGCTTTGGTCGCGGATTAAAGCCGACAAGATAATGGCATCTACTTTGCTCGAGTCAGAACTAATCGTTCGCTTCCATTACCGAAAACCTGATGGCTGGGTCACAATTGATGGCAGCGATGGCAAAGAATTGCAGATTACGATCGGTGCAAACGATCTCAAACCAGTTATAGAAATGTTCATGACGTCAGACGTAGCCCACAATTTCTGGCTTGGCAAAGAAAATCCGGCTGTAGCTTTGTTAACTGGAAAGATTGTTTCGAAGGGTCCGGTAAATCGTGCGCTGGCGCTTTTGCCGGTAGTCAGACCAGCTTTCTCAATCTACCAGAGCATTTACGAAGGTTTGAAAAAATCTGCTTGAGCGCTATTTCAACTTCGCCCTGATCTGTTTGGCCCGCTCCTTCGCTTTGTCTGCCTCTACCTTTCGCCGCAATCCTGTCAGGGCTCTGGCCTGTTCGTGCAAAATCACCTTTGCTCTAGCTTCCAAATTGACCGCGAGCCGCCAGCAATGTGGTTCAATCGGCGCAGCTAGATCCTGACTATCATGCTTACTGAAAGGCTACCCACTCGGAGAGGTCAGGTTATGGGATTGGTGAACGGTGTTTTGCACAACTTTGTGTCAGCCCAGTTGCCAGAGCCGCATATGTAGCAATTCATCTTTCTTTCAGCTGTATCCACTTGCACGAACCTCACGTAACAATGGTGTAAGTATTGTCGGTTAACGTCACCGAATGCGGTGACATTGAAATGACACAAAATGACAAAGCCGATTTTTCGGAAGAAATAGAGCCGGGATTTCTCGGAGATTAGCTGATTGCAAGCTTTTCGAAGGCAAATTTGGAAATTGGGCATTTTACGACATTGTTGTGCCTACGAAAATGATCATCGAAATCGCCTGCCAATATCAAGGCGTTTGGCCGGGGTTAAGGCGACCCTGAATAAAAAACGTTATGCCACCACATCTGGTATCATGCCGCCGCTGATCTCATGCTCTCGCGCCGGTGCGACTCCGCCACTTGTGACACCGGCAGAACGCCGACCTCAAAGGTGCCGGGCGTTGAGACGATTGGCGTGGGCGACACATTCTAGATCCGCCGATGCGCGTATTCATATCTCGCATTATTGATCTAATGTTTCCATTGGAGTCAGTCCGGCTGACTTGATGTAGCTTTTCACGGCTGATGGTACGTATCGGTCCCTATTTGAACCTTCAAGTTCGATATGAAGACATACTGTAGAATCGCTCGCTTTCAGCTGCAACGAATAATAGACATAAGCTTCCATTAAGTAGTCTTTGAATCTGATCAAGCCTTCAAACAGCATTGACTCATCAACTGGATCACAACTTCGTGCAGTGCCGAAGCAGATGTGTCCGTTGCTGTCTCGAATGAACAGCGCACCGACCACAGCATCTTGATTGGCATTAATCGTGAAGCTCAACACTGGTAGCAAAGTCCGAATTTCGCAAGATTGTAACAGTTTCTGTGTGCACAAAGCCGTGGTTTTAAGAACATGTCTGCTCTTAATAACCATGCACACTTGGCGCAGTTGAATGAACAGAGAGTCATGGAGATTCGCTTAAGAAGGAAGCAAAATCGCTAAATGGTGATTCGACGCGCGTCATTCAGGACCATCTCGGTCACAAAAACATCCAGTACTTAATAAACCGTATCGAGCGGCTCTTCGCGTAGAAACAAATCGATCTGTCCCTTGCCTGCACGAGGCTTGAATGGAATGTCTGGATATGAGTTCTTTGTGTCCGAGGCGGCGAATGTAACATAGAAGTGACCAAACTTCTGTGACCATCCACGATCGGGCACCCAGACCACATCGCCCTGGTCCGTGCATTGCGGTGCACCCAGTGACCAGTAGTTCTCAACTTCTACTCCCTCTTCAGCGCGGGCAGCGTTCGCACTCAATGTCAGAGCGATAGAAATAGAGATGATGTATCGGCGGTTCATTGCTATCATTTTGGGTCACTCCCCAGCGACGTACCTATATACTGAACGCCCGGAATGTCTCTGTATTGCACGTCTGGCAACGTGGGTGCGGAACGCTATGAGAATAATTTCGGTTCTGGAGGAAGAATTCCTTGCTGATCGGCCTCATCCGCAGTAATCGATTCTATCTCTGTAAGCTCTGGGATTGTTCTTCGTCGAACCTTGTTCTCTTTGTAGCGGATGTATAACAAGACAGAATCCTGCAAGAGCCAACGGTCTTCAATTGCAACAAACAGTGGCGGCCAGAGATCTCCGAATCGACATGCATAAGTTTTATGCTTCTCGCGATAGATGAGGATAAATGATTCGCTAATCCACTCGAAAAGACGAACATCACAACCAAAGTATGGATTGTAAGATTCGATGTCGATCGATCTATGGTTGCCATCGTCCAGATGCACCTTGATAGAAATGTCGATGTGTTTTTGATTGAACTGGTCAACCCCCGCTTCTTTAGCGCGTGACTCAACATAGGCAACAGAGCCAGCAGGATTGATTGCCGCGCCGATAATTTCGCACTCATATCCTTGATCATCGACAAAGAAGGACTGACGCCCCATCAGCGAAGCAACTTTCTCTCGCTCATCCTGATCGGGCTTCTGCCCCGCAGATGCTCGAAGGGGCCACATACCGTATTTGATTGGGTTTAACCTGCCCCCTATGAAGGTTCGTTTGTTTTTCTCTTCCATTTCCCAATCCAAGTTCTTTCAATATTGCAGTCGTAGCCCATTCTAGCAGACAGGTACCGGGTAGACGGACCGGAGATCTAGATACTGCTTGTCGCGCGGCACAGATTTCACCTGCATTCTTGCCCGTAACTCGCATGAAGATCTTGAGGTTGCCGGTAGTTTAACGTTGATGCTCAATCAGTGGCCGCCGACACCTCAACAACCTATTTGATTTGCGCCGCAATACGCACCGTTCTGTTTGGCTCGATTGTCAATTTGGGAAGAATGAAAACACAGCGCTTTTTTGTATCGATTTTTGTTTGTCATCGGGTATAGAAATGAATACGGTAAAAATTTCATTTGTTCTATTGGTTGCTACGTATCTAGGAAACTGTCCAACCGTAGGCGCATCAAATCTTCCCACCAATATTGCCTCTCCTGCCGACTCAAGCGCGACCAAGGAAAAGTCAGCTGTCGTTAATCGAAGTAAAGCTACATCTAAGGCAAATAGGGTTGATTTATCAGGCACATGGTATTTCTCCTCAACCTGGAGAGATTGGCATAGTGGACGCATAACGCTGAAGCAAACTGGAACTAAGCTAACTGGTATGTGGCATACCGACGTAGGCAAGAAAGAAGAAGACCTTCCCCTATTTGGAGAAATTGCTGGTAAGACCGTTTATCTTACAAAGTACATGATTTGGGGCAAATACGAGAATCAGAACAGATTCACACTTTCCTTAGCCAACGGTGGCAATCAATTATTCGGGTATGGCGAAGGATTTTTTCTCAATCACGCCGACCTAAATATGGCTCGAGCAGCGGGTTCAAGTGCAAAGGGCGGCAGCAAAGTCAGCGAAGTTGCCGCTCAATCACAACCTACCAAGGTAAATACCCCTGACGTATCGGGCTCATGGTATTTCACCTCAACCTGGAGAGATTGGCACAAGGGACGCATAGTGCTGCAGCAAAACGGCACTAAGCTAACTGGTATGTGGCATACCATCGACGGGAAGCGAGAAGAAGATCTTCCACTGTTTGGAGAAGTTGTTGGTAATACGGTTTACATCACCAAGTACAACATTTGGGGCAAATACGAGAATCAGAATAAGTTCACGCTTTCCCTGTCCAATGGTGGCAATCAGCTTTTTGGTTATGGTGAAGGATTTTTTCTCAATCACGCCGACTTGAACATGGCTCGAGCCGATCAACCTCAAAAGGCTGGAAGCAAAATCAATAACGCCGTTAGCAAAGCTGATGAACACGCTACCGCTGAAGTTCCAGCCAAGCAAGAAGCCAATGAGACCATTGCTGTTCTACCATCGCAAAATAAAGCACCTGACAAACCAGCAGAATCAAAGATCAATGCGGCAACCAGATCTACTGTCACTGGTCAAGAAATGCCATCGAGTATAACATCAGCCAACCAATCAACTTCTGCGTCTGTCAATCAGAATACTGCAGCATCTGCCACTACGCCCGGTGCGGAGGCACCACAAGCACAAGCGTCAGCGGCATCCGCTTCTTCGGCTCAATCCGCCTCGACCGACAGCACTGCTAATGACAAGAAAGAGCCAAGCGCCGAGCAAAAACAAAAAGCTGAAGCTCGTGCCAACGAGTTGTTCAATCAGCTGCAAGCGTTGGTGAAAGAATTCTATCCCAAGGCGCAGTGCTCTCCATCCGAGGGCAAATTGCACTTTGAATATAAGACAAAGGACGAAATGAGTTATTATTCCGGTCGCCCAAATAAGGCGCCACAAGCCGGCGGCATTCTGGGGGAGATAACGCTCAAGCCTGGTCGCTATGACGGAAAACTGCTTTCGGAGCAGCAGGACGGTTTTCACACCATTCTTACGCTCGCTCCTTATTCGTCTAGTGCCAACGCTCATATCGAAGCTAAGCTCCTGTTTCCATCAGATGTTCCACCAGAGTTCAAGGATCGGTTGATCGAATTAGTGAACGCATTCGGAAAAGATTAGGCGAGAGTTACAATTCGCCGTACCTGTAAGAGTACTAACAGTAACCTCCAGGTGAGCATGACTACTCAGAGACCTCACTGCCTGAGATGGTTCGCGATGCCACATCCGGGTGCAGGGCAGGGTTATAACCTACCGGGCTGAAACTGGCGGCAGCGACACAAAACACATTCGACCAGCTACCAAATTCGGATTTAGGAGCACAGCCAGCTAACCAGATAATGTTGTCGCCCACGCGAACAAAGGTTATGCGAGCAAGCATAGGTTTCACATCCTTTAGGCTGTACTTTACGATCGCTTCTATCCTGTCAGGCTTGCTGTTTTGTTTTACGACAGTAAACCCCACGGACCGGCAATAATCGTTGAAGCACTTATCGAGCGTAACTGGCTTATCGTCCGATGTCGGCATGTACCATGCCTCAAGGCTCGTATTTGGCGAACCGCTCCCCAACTCAGCCAGTTCCAGCGGATGAAGGGCACCCTTTGCCATCTCTCGCTTTTGTATTATCAGGTCCTTAGCCTGCCAGTCTTTTGGTCCCAGCAGCTCCAGCTGCAACTTGGATTGCCCTAACGGTGAGTCGGCCTTAAATCGCACAAACTTGTCCGCCAACTGGTCATAGGTGTATGGGACATTATCTGAAAGATAGTCGGACGGTTGCGCTGGCCTACCCGGGCTCGATGGTACCGGATTTGGTGTCGATGCGCTGCCGGATATCGGCGCAGGACCGGCTTGGGTGGAACCGTCAGTTGTAGTCCCTACTGTTCCGTTTCCGGAGTTGGCTGCTGGACCCTTATGTCCAAAAAATACACCAGCCGCAAAAGCAGCACCCAATCCAATAATAAGTAGAATCGATACGACGTAGACGGCACCAATTACCTCGTTGCCCTGACGCGACGTTTCCCACTTGCGCAAACCTTTGGCTTGGACGGGCGTGGCTTTGACGATTTCCGTCGTGGTTTCTGAAATGGGACTAGAATGAGCATCTCGTTGTGGACCGCCAGTTGGCGTGAATTGCGGCGCCTGCAGTTCGATGCCGTATGTTCGCAGCACATAAATCCTTGCCAGAACCAGGCTATAGAAGCCAATAATCGCAACTAATAAGATAGGCCCGAGTACGGGTAGAAGCTTTGTAAACAGCGCTGAAATCATGAACGCGCCATTGAGCATTAGGTTGAGTAACAATATCTGCCAGGAATATCCAGCAACGAGCTCATTGCTCTTCTTTATCGCATTAATAGGGCCATAGTCGCGATCAATCACCAAAAACGGTGCTAGAGAAAGACGCACGGAAAGAAACAATCCTGGAACTACAAAGCACGCCAAGCCGACACTGATTGCTAACGTGGCCAATATGTTAGTAATCAAAAGTTTCCAAAACCAACGTTTACCATTAGCGTTAAAATTAAACAGTGCAGAAAAGTCCGCTGGCTTACCGCCCGCCAAAGCCAGCAATATCTGCTCCCAGCCGATGGGTA
>Ga0182024_10018549_pt1 | contig 12942 bp, 9 predicted proteins | sample P32metaG_FD_120480 | JGI IMG/M metagenome (GOLD analysis project Ga0182024, IMG submission 120480) | Permafrost microbial communities from Stordalen Mire, Sweden - P3-2 metaG (Illumina Assembly) | ecosystem: Environmental > Terrestrial > Soil > Wetlands > Permafrost | place: Sweden: Stordalen...
CAAAGCGACCCAGGGACCGGCGTTTTCGAAGCCGACGATATGGATCTTCTGCACGCCCTGGATGCCCCGAGCGTAAGCGACAGCCGTCAAGATATCGTGAACGCGCTCGGCAACAATTGGCCGGTTATAGCCAAATGTATAGCCTGCGTAATTCTTGTTGATGGGCGTGGGCTTTGCCGTCGAGCCCGTGCGGAAGACCTGGATGGCCAGGAGAGCGCCTTTGCGATCGATGACTTTCTGTGCTTCCGGAACGAGTTTGCCGTCCTTCCACAAGCTGGCGGGGCCGTCCGGGTGCACCCAGAGCATCAAGATCTCGGCAGGTCCCAGCCCGCGGACTAATTCAACGGGGACGCTCTCCGCGGCGCCGTTTCGCGAAATCCATAGCTTCTTCCTTTGCAATCCCTTGCGCGGGCCCTTGGACGTGTCTTCGTCCATCTCGTCGCCTACCTGAACATCCTTCGGGCCCGGCAAAGAGTCCACGATCATCGACCGTAGTGCCACGCCCATGACCCTGCGGAACTCATCCAGGCTTTTCGCATCCCTGGGCACCAGCGCCTCCATCTGTCTGTCCGATGCCGCGCTCATCACTTTGCGCAGCTCCGCCGCCCCGAGCGCATCCTTCGGCACCGGATGCTCCGCGTCGTAAACCGACAGCCCCTTGGGCGGCACCGGCACAAACGGCTGCTCCGTTATCGGCTCGGCCAGGCCCAGCTTGAGATGCTTGTTGAAGAAGTTGTACATGATCTCGCGGCTGACCTGGTTGTAGTTATGGCCGAACTCCAGATGAGCCTCGGCCATCACGTTGTTCTCGGCGCCGTGCAGCTTGTACAAGGCCTTGAGCTCCGGCAGGCCCTTGGTCATGATGTCCTTGGTCCAGTCGTTGGCGGCGGCCATGCCCAGCGGCTTTGGCGCGAACAGCCCCGCTAGTTCGATATTGCCGGTGCCAATGCGCAGATACGAGCAGTTCTCGCAAATGCAGCCGCCTTGCATGCCGGTCGAAACCATCACGGCTGGGAATGCCGCCGCGGGCCGATCGTCGATGCCGCACAGGATAAACGTCTGGGTGCCGCCGCCCGACGCCCCGGTGACGCCGATGCGCTGCGGATCGACGTCCGGCAGGCCGATCAGAAAGTCGAGGGCCCGAATGCTGTTGAACGTCTGCAAGCCCATGAAGTTCTGCAAGCGCAGCTCCGCGTCCACGTCGAGGAACCCGGCCCGATGCCCAATTTTTTGGCTGTCAGCCACGCCCACCATGTCATAGTGGAAGACGACGCAGCCCATGCGCGCCAGCTGGGCGCAGCGGGCCTGCAGAGGATACTTGGCGCCTTCGCGCGTCTTCTCGGCCCCGTTCTTCAGCTGGCTCTCGATTTCCTTGGCGTTCGCCTCGTAAAATCGGCCATTCGCCCAGTGGCCATGGGGGCTGAGAATGGCGGGCAGCTTGCCGGTCTTGCCCGTGGGTCGATAAAGGTTGCCGCTGACGTAATGGCCGGAATAGCTGGCGAAGAAGACCTTTTCGATGGTGTAGCCTTCACGCTCGATCTTGCCGTGAATGACGGGTTGGAGCGGCTGCTTTTCGGGCATGGGCCAAAGTCCGTTGGCGACCAGCACCTGCTCGCGCACCACCTGGCGGCGCGTGTCCCACGATGCCTTGGAGGTCGGCGGCGTCCAGGCGAAGGTGCCGTTGTAGTCCTTCGGTGGGCCGTAGCGCTTGTCCTGCAGCGGAGGGATCGGCGGCTTAAGATCATCCTTCTTTTCCTGGGCCGACACAGGACCGATGGACGATGTGATCGCGAGCAACAATCCGAGAAAAAGCAAGCGTGAATGGAGCATGGGTGGATCCTCAGGGGTACTTCGAATCGGGTTCGATCAGCTTACGCTCATCCGTAAGCCGCGTCAATCAAAATGAGCCAAGGAGTATCAGCTCGAACGATGAGGCCGAGCCAGCTTCGCCATCGGTTGGTCGTGCTCGTCTTCGATGTCGCCGATGATTTCTTCCAGAATATCTTCCAGCGTGATCAACCCGTGAATCATCCCCTCATCATCGCGAACCAATGCCATCGGCCTCTTCGCCTTGCGGAAGAGCCGCAAGGCGTTCGCCACGCCCTCATCCGGCTTCAGAAACAATGCCGGGTAAAGGGCGTCTTCCAGCACGACCACGCCGCGCAAGCTGAAGAGAAAGAACAGGTTCTTCGTGTTGACGATGCCGACGATGTGATTCGGATCGCCCTCGTAAATCGGCATGCGCGTGTGGGCCCCGGAACGCACCGCCTCCAGGATTTTCTCGGATGGCGTGTTCAGCTCGAGACTCGCCATCTTCTCGCGCGGCACCATGCAATCCTTGACGCGCTTGTCCGACAGGCGAAAGACGTTTTGCACCATCTCGGCCTGCTCCTCATTCAGGATGCCGGCTTGCTCGGTATCCTCGATGACCAGGGACAATTCCTCGACCGAGTGCACCATGTCGGCGCCCATGGCCGGCTTGATGCCGCACAGGTGCAGCGCCAGTCGGCCCGAACCGTTGATGATCACGATGAGTGGCCGTGCGATCTGGCCGAAAATCGCCAACGGCTGGGCCGTCCACAAGGCGACCCTGTCCGGGGCTTGCAGGGCGATCGACTTGGGAAATATTTCGCCGAAGATGACGTGCAGGTACGTGATCAGCAGAAAAGCCAAAACGACCGCAACCGTGTGCCGGGCCACCAACGCCCACGGTCCCGGCATCCCCGTGAAGAAACCTTCGAACGCCCGCGCCAGCGCCGGCTCCGACACCATCCCCAGCCCCAGGGTAGCCAGGGTAATGCCGAGCTGCGTCGCCGCGATGGTGCGATCGAGCCGAGCTATCGCCCTGGCCACGGCACGGGCACCCAGCACCTTGCGGCTCACCATTTCTTCCACGCGTGTCTTGCGCACCGCCACCAGAGAAAACTCGGCCGCGACGAAGAAGGCGTTCAATCCCACCAATGCGGGAATGCACAACAGGCCGAGGACCTCCCCGAGCCAACCGTCCAGGAAACCTTCTAGTTGCGCAATTAGGACCAGCACTCTATGTGACCTCAGTAGCCGCGTTCGCCAGATCGCGGGGAAGCTAGCTCGCGGCCGCGTTCACCGAAACGCCGCACTCCGCAAAATTTGCTCGATAAGTTTGCGGAGAGTGTGGATGACGCAAATGCTTTCACATCTTAATCTTAAGGCGAAAACAATGGCACTCCGCAAAAAAACCACGAGGGTACCCTGTCAATGCAGGGACGACTCCTCAGCCTTGGGTCGCTCCCCGCGTTCTGGCGAACGCGGCTACGGGCTGACCACGGGCGACTTCCTTTCATAATACGATCTTTGGAGGTTTTGCCCCATGAACAAGGACCAGGTCGCCGCCGTGCTCGAAGAAATCGCCACCTTGCTCGAGCTGCAAGGCGAAAACCCTTTCCGCTGCAATGCTTATGTCAAGGGGGCCCGGGCCATCGCCCAGCTCGAAAAGAATCTCGACGAGGTCATCGACGCCGGTGAGCTCGATCAGGTTCCCGGCATCGGCAGCACCCTGACCGAGAAGATCACCACGCTCGCCAAGACCGATCATCTTCCGTTCTACGAAGACCTCAAAAAGAAGACCCCGCCCGGCCTGCTGCTGATGCTCCACTTGCCGGGCGTCGGCCCCAAGAAAGTCAAGGCCCTTTACGATCAGCTCGGCATCGACGATCTCGACAAGCTCAAGGCCGCGTGTGAAAAGGGCGACATCGCCGGCCTCAAGGGCTTCGGGGCCAAAACGCAGGAGAAAATCCTCGAAGGCATCGCTTTCGTCGGCCAGGCCAGCGAACGCGTCCGGCTCGATCAGGCGATGGAACTCGCCCAGACGCTGACCGATGAGCTCAAGAAGTGCCCCGGCGTCATCCGCATGGAAGTGTGCGGCAGCCTGCGACGGCGGCGCGAAACCTGCCGGGACATCGACATTCTCATCAGCTCCGCCGACGCCGGTCCGATCATGGATGCGTTTGTGAAGCTACCGGTCGTGCAGCGCGTCGTCGGCCACGGCGAAACCAAGTCAAGCGTGACCGTGGCCCTGGACAAGATCGTCATGAACGCAGATCTGCGCGTCGTCAGCGACGAGCAGTTTCCGTTCGCCCTCAATTACTTCACCGGCAGCAAGGAGCACAACGTCGTCCTGCGGCAGCGGGCCATTCAATATGGCCTCAAGCTCAACGAATACGAACTGGCCGGAGCGAAGAAGAGCATCCCCTGCAAGGACGAAGATGACATCTACCGGGCCCTCGATCTGGATTATGTCTTGCCGGAGATGCGCGAGAACACGGGTGAAATCGCCGCCGCCGCCGAGCATCATCTGCCTGATCTCATCAAGGCCGGCGACCTGACCGGCACCTTTCACTGCCACACCACCTGGAGCGACGGCAGCGCCAGCCTCGAGCAAATGGCCGAGGCCGCTCGCAAGCTCGGGTTTAAGTATCTCGGCATCGCGGACCATTCGCAATCGCTGAACGTGGCCAACGGCCTCTCGCCTGAGCGGGTTCGCCAGCAGCATGTGGAAATCGATGCCCTGAACGCCAAGCTCAAGGGCTTTTACTTATTCAAGGGCACCGAGTGCGACATTCTGCCCGATGGCCGGCTCGACTTTTCCGATGACGTGCTGAAGAGCTTCGATTACGTGGTGGCCAGCGTGCACACCCATTTCGGGCAGACCGAAGAGGAAATGACCGCCCGCATCGTCAAGGCGGTCAGCCATCCGCTCGTGACCATGCTGGGCCATTCGACCGGCCGGCTATTGCTGCGCCGCGAGGGTTACAAGGTCGATCTGGAAGCGGTGATGCAGGCGGCCGCCAAGCACGGCACCATGATCGAGATCAACGGCAGTCCGTATCGGCTCGATCTCGACTGGATTCACTGCAAGCGAGCCAAGGCACTGGGCGTGAAGCTGGTCATCAATCCCGATGCCCACAATCCCGATGACATTGCATATACGAGTTTCGGCGTGGACGTCGCCCGGCGGGGGTGGTTGGAAAAGGGGAATGTGTTCAACACGCAGTCGCCGGCCCAAATCAAGAAATACCTCGCAACCCGAAAGTCGTTAGTGTCTTAAGATTGCGTTGATTCCTGAGATTGTTGTAGTGACACTAAAGGTACGCATCAAGGGGTTGACAGGATAATTTTCGTAGGTACATTAAAGGTATGAATAACACATTGCCGAAACGCGGTCGTCCGCCCAAGAGCACCGACCGTCTGAAAGCGGATTATCTGGACATTCGCCTCTTGGCTGTCGAGAAGCAAGCGTTTCGCGACGCCGCCGATCTCGCTGGCCTTGATCTTTCCGCCTGGGTGAGAGAGCGGCTAAGGACGTTGGCCAGGAAGGAACTGGAAGCCGCCGGGCAACCTGTGGCATTTCTCGCTAAGGTTACCATTGCAATGGAGGGCAAAAATGGCAAAAGCTAGAAACAAGAAGATGATTGAGCCTAGTCATCCCCCCGTGCAGACAGGCCCATATCTGGCGGCAGCATTGATCGCGGAGAAGATTTTGAGGGAGCCTGACGCGGCAACCATTGTGAGGGTTATTGATAAGATTGGTATTTCTCCAGAAACAGTTAAGGACATCAAGGACGACATGCTCGGACTGCCACTCACGATTTTGTTGTCATTTAGATCTGGAGGATATATAGGTAAATCCGAGCTGGTGCTGGTCCAAGTAGGCCCTTCGGGTAACTCCATGCCATGCGGGCTTGCTAACCTCTCGTTTGAGTCCACGATAGATACTAAGTACATGATGAGCCAGGTTGTTTTAAAGTGGGAGTATGAGGGTGACTATAGCTTCGACGTTTTTTTGGATCATAAGCTTGTGTCACGAATACCATTGCAAATAGAGTTCCCAAGATTATCGCTGGCTAAGCACGAAACAGGGAGGTCTTAGATGTACACCAGCGGAGCGCATTCTTTTACGGATCTAATCCTCCGGTTTGTTCGCGATAACATTTTGACTGTGGTCCCCGTGACAGTATATGCTGCCGACTTGACTACGCCGAATACTGGACATATTCGGCAAGTGCTAGTAAAATCCACGTCAGCTGCGATATCTCACGGGGCTTCGCTAATGCAAGTGGAACACGACATTCCGCTCGACCACATCACCGAAGCGCACTTCGTGCGACCGTCTCAACTGCATTTGCGATTTGCCGATGGCTTGGAAGGAACATGGACGTTCGACCAACTCGCCCTTGACATGTCCAATATGAAATCTTCCACCGTCAAGGCATCACCTTCAGGACATTGCGTCGAACTGAAGAGCAAGTGGGGCGAAGACGTGCAACTTGATGCGGCATCATTTCGCTATCTAGTTGATAAGAAATACGCGGCCAAAATCGACAAATCGATAAAAGATCTGCACTTTTCACCAGCCGAGGCGGATGAGGCCTCCAGGCTTTCACAACTTACGCGAGACCCACGATGGAGCGATGTTGGCGATGAAGACGATTTGTTTGAGTGACATGACAGGGAATGTAACGTGGCCAATCTCGATGTCGGAAGCATTGTCGAGGCCGAGTTGTCATTCGGACGGCATCCAGCCATTGTGTTGAGTGCTCAGAAAGAAATTGCATCCAGCGGAAAGGTGTTCGTCGTCGCCATTTCCGCGAATACAACAATCTCCCTTCCCGAGGATCTCATTGAAGTGCCGCGCGGACTTGGCATGAAAAAGAAATGCTACGTCCAGTGCAAAGAAACCGAATTGGTTCCGATTGATAAAGTCACGCCCAATGGTCGAAAGGCGTGGGGGATATTTCTCGAACAGGTACATAAACAGGTCCGAACTGCCGCAGGGCGTGCCAAGAAATCAACGCAATCTTAAGACACTACCCGAAAATCCATTTACGCCGCCTGGGGTTTGCCGCCGACCAATTCCTGCAACACCTGCAAATGCCGCCGCTTCGTTTCCAGGATTCGCCGCACCATCGCCGCCGAATCCGCATCGGTGATCTTCGGCAGATCGCGTTCCAGGTCGGCGACGCCTTGCTTTTGGTACTCGACCAGCAGCGGCAAGAAAAACGCCAACGTCACATAGTTGACGTTCGTGAAGTTAGACGGATACGGCCCCAAGTACGTCGGGCTCATGCGCTTCTTGGCCAACCAGCCGGCCAGATGCTCGGCCGCCGCCCGTTCCTCCTCAATCAGCTTCTGCAAGCTAGCCAGGGTCTCCTTCTGCGCGGACGTGGTCCAGGGAAACGCCTCGCCGGCATATTGGAGCAGCGATCGGCTTTCGCGCCGCAGAATGCCTTGCATCACTTCTTTCGTCGTGTCCATCACGGGCCTCCCTGGGCTGTGCTTTGCACGGCCGAAGGCACGGCCGGTTCGGCAAAACCGATCACGGCTTGCTTTTTGGCCTGGTCAAGCGGATTCCAGAAGACGCCCACGACCAGGATGGCAACGGCCAGCACCGACAGGTAAACGTTGGCCAGGAAGGGAGTCGGCAGCGGGACCACCGGCTTGTTCTCCACGACTTCGATGGGATTTTCGAGCACCATGACCTTCAGCACCTTCACATAGTAGAACAGGCTCACCACCGTGTTCAAACCGCCGATCACGAGCAGTGCGTAAAGGGTATTCGACAGGCCGGGTTGGCCAATGCGCTCGAACTCCTTGGCCCCCTCGAACAGCACGCTGAAAATCTGGAACTTGGCCTGGAATCCTATCAGCGGCGGCAGCCCCATGAGGCTGAGCAAGAAGAAGCCGAGCGTGACGACCAGGAGCGGATTGCGATGGACCAGCCCGCGAAAATCGGCCAGGTCTTCCGAACCGGTCGCGTTGCGCAGGAAGGCGACCACAGCGAACGCCCCCAGGTTCATGAGCAGGTAGGCGATCAAATAGAAGAGCACCGCCCCCGCCCCCTCGCGCGTGCAGGTGGTCAGGCCCATCATCATGAAGCCGGCATGGGCGATGGTCGAGTAGGCCAGCAGCCGTTTGAGGTTGGTTTGCGAGTAAGCCGCGAAGTTGCCGAAGGTGACGGTGAGCGCCGCCAAAAAAGCGATGGCCGGCACGATGATGCCGATGGACCTGGGCCAGATGGCCGGCACCGGATCCATGGGGCCCAGTCCGCCCATGCCGAGCACCAGCCGGGCCAGCAGCGCCAGTGCCGCCCCCTTGGACGCCACCGACAAAAAGCCCGCCACCTCCGCCGCCGCTCCTTCGAAAACGTCCGGGCACCAGAAGTGGAACGGAAACGCGGCCAATTTGAAGGCGATGCCGATCAGCAAGAACAGGCTGCCCATCAGCACCACCGGTTCGAGCGCCCCATCGTTCATGAAACGCAGCAGATCGGGCAGATAAGCGGTGCCGTAGCGGCCCGCCAGCAGGCTCATACCGTAGAGCATCACGCCTGCGGCGCCGCTGCCATAGACCACATATTTCAGGGCCGCCTCGCTGCTTTGCCGGCGTCCCTTCAAAAAGCCGGCCATGGCGTAACTCGGCAAGCTGGCCATTTCAATGCCGAGCAGAATCATGAGCAGATGATTCGCCGAGGCCATCACGGACATGCCGACCACGGCACCGAGCAAGAGGCAGAAGAAATCGGCCGAGTCTTCCTTGTCGGGCAACCCCGTCAGCAGGGCCAGCAAGATGATCAGTGCCGTGAAGCTGAACAGGAACAGCCTGAGGAAGATCGTGAAATTGTCGTACACGAGCAACCCACTGAAGATGTTCATTGTCCCGTCGGGCAAGAAACGCGGATCGACGCTCCCCATGCCGAGCCACTGACAACAGCTCACGCCCAGGGCGTAAACGGTGAGTGCCAGGGCGACCCAGCCCAGATGCCGCTTGTCAAACAACTTGAAAAGCCGCAGCAAGAGCATGAGCACAATGGCGCCGCACAGGATCAATTCCGGCAAAAACGCCTTGCAATCGCGCCCAAGCTGACCCTGCAGTTGTTTGAAGAGCTCGGCTGTCATATCAACCTTCTTTGCCTTTTTTTCGTGTATTTCGTGTGTTTCGTGGTTTAAAGAATTTAACCACGAAACAGACGAAATACACGAAAAAAAGGCGGGAATCCAAAATGCAAAGGATCGTTTATTTCATCGCCACGAACGAATCGATCATCCCCGTCAAGTGCGGCTGCATCCAGTCGAGCAGCAATTGCGGCCAAACACCAAACACAACGGCGAGCACCACCAGCGGGGTGATGCACAGGATCTCGCGCAAACTCAAATCCGAATAGTCCTTGTAGACCGGGTTGGTGCCGAAGAACACCCGCTGTACCGTCCACAGCACGTACGCCGCCGTGATGACCACGGTCAGCGCGGCGATTACCGCAAAAACCCAGTTGAAGTTCCACGTGGCCAGCACCACCATGAACTCACCCACGAACCCGCACAGCCCCGGCAACCCCAGAGCCGCGAAGAAGATCACCGCGCTGATGCCGCCGTAAAGAGGCATCGGCTCGTAAAGTCCGCGGAAGTTGTCCAGGTTGCGATGATGGGCCCGGTCGTAAATCACGCCGACCAAAAAGAACATGCCGGCCGAGCTGATGCCGTGGCCGATCATCTGATACATCGCCCCGCTCATGCCCCACGCCCAGTAGACCGACCCCTGGGGCGTGGCCGACCACACCGCGATGCCGAGAATGACGTAGCCCATGTGGCTAATCGAGCTGTAGGCGACCAGCTTCTTGAAGTCGGTCTGGGCCATGGCCGCGAAGGCGCCGTAGACGATGTTGATCATTCCGAAGGTGGCCAGGATGTACGCCAGATCGAAAGCCGCCCACGGACAGATCGGATAGGCGATGCGCAGGATACCGTAGCCGCCGAGCTTGAGCAGGATGCCGGCGAGGATCATGCTGATGGGCGTCGGCGCCTCGACGTGGGCGTCGGGCAGCCAGGTGTGGAACGGAAACACCGGCACCTTGATCGCAAAGCCGATGAACAGCAGCACGAACATGATCGTGATGAAGGTCTGGTTGCTGAAGAAGTCCTGCCGCAGCCGTTTCGCCACCGCCTCGCGCGAGCTGCCGGAGGATTTGACCAGTTCGTCGATCACTTTTTCCTTTTCGCCGCCCTGAATCTGCAGAGCGGCCCTACCAGCCCTGGCCAGCATGATGAGATCGAAGGTGTGCACCTCAACCTTTTCGCGAGCCTCGTCTGGCTTCATGTGGGTCCGGGCCACCAGGCTATCGACGGCATCATTCACCTGCTGGCGCGGTACAAAATCGCGGACGTCAGTGAAGTAAAAGCCCAGCATGGCGATCAGGATGAACACGCTGCCCAGCAAGGTATAGAGGAAGAACTTGATGGCCGCATATTCGCGCCGCGGGCCGCCCCAGACGCCGATGAGAAAGTACATCGGCAGCAGCATCACTTCCCAGAAGATGTAGAACAGGAAGAAATCGAGCGCCAGGAAGGTGCCGATGACGCCCGTTTCCAGGATGAGGAACAGCATGCAGTAGCCGCGCACGTACTTGCTGATGTTCCAGCTGGCGATCATGGACAGGAAGAACAGCACGGTCGTCAGCAGGATGAGCGGCATGCTGATGCCGTCGGCGCCGAGGAAGTATTCGATGTTGAAGTTCGGGATCCAATCGTAACGGGCCACGACGTCGCCGTGATTGCGCGGGCCGCTCGCATAGTAAACCTCGGTTGCCTTCCTGACCCGATGCTCCAGCGTCGTGCTTTCGCCGCGCAGAATGCTTTCCGAGGACGAATTGTAGTACATGTTCCAGTAATCGATGAACAGGCACATGCTGAGCACCAGGGTGACGGTGGTGCCGAGCAAGGTGAACCAGCGCATGTACTCATCGGAGCCCTTCGGGAAAAAGAGCAGGGCCAGCGCGAAGATGCTGGGAACGAAGATGCAAAGCGACATCAAAAGGGCATCGTATTCCATGGAATTCCCACCCTACCGTTCTCTTTTGCCTTTTTTTCGTGTATTTCGTGTATTTCGTGGTTTAAACTCTTTAACCTCGAAACACACGAAATACACGAAAAAATTCCAAGAAGCACCTGGCTACCGCTGCGCCGCCCCCAGGTAATAGGCGTTGAGCAATATCCACAATCCCAGCGCGGCCAGCACCAGGAACAAAACATAGGTTCGCAGGTAGCCCGTTTGCAGGCGACGCAGGCGATTGCCGATCGACTGACACACGGTGCCGATCAGGTTGGCCAGGCCATCGACGATGTTCTTGTCGCCCCGGCCGCTCAGGTACGACACAATCATCGTGCCCTTGCCGAGCAGGTGCAGGGCGCCGTCGATAACGTTGGTATCGAACCAGCGCGCCCACCCGGCCACGATCAGGCTGGGGCGAACGAGGATGACGCTGTAAAGCTCGTCGAAGTACCATTTGTGGTGCAGGAAGTTGAACAGCCCAGGGAACTGCTCGACCGCATCGGCCGCCTCGATGCGATGGCGAATGTAGATCAGGTACGCGAAAATCAGGCCGACGATAACCGCGCCCAGGGCCATCAGCCCCACGGCGCCGTGCCCTTCGTGGGCCCGCCAGCGTGGGTTCGCTCCAAAGTCCTTGTAATTGGGACCGGAAATGGTGCGAATCTTGTCATTGATCGAAACCTTGATATCGCTTGGGCCATCAAGCTCCTTGACGCCGCCGAAGTCGCCCTTGACGGAATCGGGCTGCGAATGATGGATCAGGTGCTCCAGATAACTCGCCTCCGGATCGCTGGGCGGCATGCCCCAGGCGACCGTGACGCTGAAAATGGCCAGCAGGACGAGCGGCACCGTCATGGTCCAGGGCGATTCGTGGGCGTGCTCGAAGACGTGCTCATCGCGCGGCTTACCGCAGAAGGTCAGGAACCACATGCGGAACATGTAGAACGTGGTGAGCCCGGCCGTGAACAGCGGCAGAATGAACAGCAGCAGATGTTCCCTGTGAATCATGATGAATCCGAACGCACTGGCAATGACCGCGTCCTTGCTGTACCAGCCGCTGAAGAGCGGGATGCCGGAGATGGCCAGGACGCCCATGAGCATCGTCAGGGCGGTGATCTTCATTTTGGGATAGAGCCCGCCCATCTTCCGCATGTCCTGCTGGTGATGGCAACCGTAGATGACGCTGCCGGAGCCGAGGAAGAGCAGGGCCTTGAAGAAGGCGTGGGTGACCAGGTGGAACAGGCCCGCCGCCCAGCCGCCGACGCCCAGGGCCAGCATCATGTAGCCGAGTTGGCTCACCGTCGAATAAGCGAGCACCTTCTTGATGTCGGTCATGACCAGAGCGATGCTGGCCGCCACGAATATCGTGATGGCCCCGATGTAGGCGATGGTCAGCGTCACCTCGTAGGTGAACAGGGGATAGCAACGGCCCACCAGGTAAACGCCGGCCGCGACCATGGTGGCCGCGTGGATGAGGGCGCTGACCGGAGTGGGGCCTTCCATGGCGTCGGGCAGCCAGACTTGCAGCGGGAACTGGGCCGACTTGCCGACGCAACCCAAAAAGATGCCGAGCCCGGCGACGACGAGCATCCAGTAGGGGATGTAGCTGATATCGTCGAGCCCCGGATTCTTCTTGGCGTTGACGATGCCGCGCGGGCCGTCGGTCGCCTTGGTGGGAGCGTCGAAATCGGCGCGCTGCGAATGGCGTGGAAAAATCAGGGCGTAACTGCCTTCTTCGCCGTCGTACTTGACTTCCAGCCTGGCGTCGCCGTTCTTGGCGATGGAGGCCGCCAGGTCCGCCCGGACGATCTGCCAGGCTTGCGGCACCGCTTGCACCGGCTGGAACACGCGCTTTTCGACCTGTAGTGCGTCAACCTGTTTCTTGGCGATGTCGGGGCAGCGAATGCGTTTGAACACTTCCTCGAAGTTGAGCGTGCCGACGTAGCTCCAGATGATCAAGAGGCCGATGATGAAGCCCGCATCGCCGACGCGATTGGTGATGAACGCCTTGTTGGCAGCGTTCGCGGCACTGGTCCGTTCATAGTAGAAGCCGACCAGCAGATACGAGCAGACGCCGACCAG
>Ga0182024_10018550_pt1 | contig 12941 bp, 13 predicted proteins | sample P32metaG_FD_120480 | JGI IMG/M metagenome (GOLD analysis project Ga0182024, IMG submission 120480) | Permafrost microbial communities from Stordalen Mire, Sweden - P3-2 metaG (Illumina Assembly) | ecosystem: Environmental > Terrestrial > Soil > Wetlands > Permafrost | place: Sweden: Stordalen...
ATCACGACGCCGATCGGCACTTGCCGGTAGTTGGAGCCATCGGTGGCGTACACGGCGCGGCTGCCCGCATCGAAGCGGACCTCGCCGGCGATTTGAGGTTTCAGTTCGGCCGCCATCGCCTCCGCGTCGGTCGGGGCGATGGCCGTGCGGCTGTCGTCTTCGTGCAGGCGATGAAGTCGTCCACCCTCGCTGTCTTTCCGTAATACCGTCAGGCTGCTCATGATTCTTCAATCCTGAAATGAGGTCTCCACTTGGACGAGGTGCCTATTCCTTTGCCTTCCCGGAGCCATTTGCCTTCTTCTTCTGTTTCACCTCGCGAGTGGTCTTGTCGGCGATGCGATCCACCGCTTCGTCATCAATGATCGGCAGCACGTGCCCGCCGTAGCGCACGACCGCCACCGATGCGTCCGGCCCCTGTTTCTCGAACGCCATTCCCAGCGCCTCCTGGGCCGTCCTGGCGTAGCGGAAGCCGATCTTCCGCGCCTCCTCCGGCTTCACCCCGGGCGATACCATGATGCGCCCATGACCGTTTCCGACATGTGCATGGAGGCTTCCCATTGGTTGCGGTCCATGATTTCCCTGCCGGCGATGCCGGGGAACATGATTTTCGCGCCGCCGGGCATGCCCTTCACGCGATGGGGGAGGATCGAGCCGACGCCTAGGATGAAGTGATGATCAGGACGCGATTGCCCTTTTTCACCGCATCGCGCAGACGCGGCGCCCCGATCGGGTTGGCGAAGCCTTTCTCCAGAACGTCTTTCTCGTCGACGTGGGCATATGCCTTGGGACTAAAGACGCCCATCAGGTTCCCATCCGGAACCTCCAAGGGGGCGATCTGCTCATACCCTGGGTAGGGAAACTTGATGTGCATTGCCAGGCTCCGTGGCTTTGTCGAGATGCGCCGCGCCGGCTTGCGGCTGGTCGCTCCCGGTTTCAGCGGCCAACGCGCGCCGAACCATCGTCCTCTCCAATCCTAGGAAACTCGAACATTAGCGGGAACCCATATAATTCCCAAAACGAGAAATTTATCGCGGCGGCGAAAAAGTCCCGGCGGTCGACCGCGGCGTTCATCCGGGTTCACCGGTCGAGGCGCGCCGAATCCCTTGATGAAATAAACTCGGTGATCGGTGACGCGGGCGTGTGGAATCGATCCCGCGGCGGATGTCCGCCGGGTGTCAAGGGGGCGGGCGAGGCGGATCCCCTATCCCCGCTTGCCGGAGGCACGGGCCGCCTTCCCGAGCTTTTGCAGGGCAGATCTCTTGTGCATCGCCAGGTGATCGGTCTTATCGCTCTCGATCAGATACTGCGGCTCCTCCTTGGAGGCACGCACGGTGTACCCTTTGAACTTGATTTCAGACGTGATCTTCTTGCGGATCGTCCCCCGCGCCCGGCCGGCTTCTGAATTCCATTCGACGTGATCGCCAACTGCTAATGCGTGCTTCAACGAACGCCTCCATGTCGAGGCTCACTGATGAGCGACGACCCGCGCCATGTTACTCCGCGGCTTCGATCGTCACCACCAGACCCTTCGACGTGAACTGCTCCTGGTACAGCTCGGCCCGTTCCTTATGCGTCACGAGGATGAGCGCGACGCCGGACTTATGCGCTTCCACCGTGCGCTGCTCGGCCTCTTTCTCATTCAGCGGCGTCAGCTCCATGATCGTGCGCATGACAAAGAAGACCTCGTTCTTGTCGTCATTGTGCAGCAGCACCTTCCAAGGCGGCATCATCTGCGGCGGCTTGCGCTGCGGGGCCTTCCTGGCCGCCTTCTTGGGTTTGGCCGTGGCGGTCCCCGCGCCCTCCTGCGAAGCCTGCTGCTTTTCCTTTTCAGCCATCGTCATTCTCCCAGCTATCGTCGATCTCGCGGCTACCGTGCCGACCGAATTATACTCTCCAAAGCGCCCGCCGCCCAACCCCAATCCCTGCGTCGCGTTGGGGCGGTCGCGTCGGGGCCGAAGGATCGCTACATTCTCGGACATGTCCACCCGCCTGATCGCCGGCGCGATGAGCGGAACCAGCGCTGATGGCGTCGATGTCGCCCTCGTCGCTGTCGATGGCCGCGGGCTGGACATGACGGCCCGGCTTGTCCATCACCATCACGAGGCTTATCCGCCCGAGTTGCGCAACGCGATTTTCGCCATTCGAGAGCGCGAATCGGTTGAATTGCCCGAATTGGCCCGATGCGCGCGCCAAATTTCGCTGAGTTATGCCTCGGCCACGCGCGGGGCGCTGCTCGGCGCCGGCCTGGGCGCATCCGACCTGATTGCAATTGCCGCCCACGGCCAGACGCTCTTCCACGATCCGCCGAATACGATCCAGTGGATCGACCCGGCTCTGCTGGCGCATGAAGTTGGATGCCAGGTGATCAGCGATTTTCGCCGCGCCGATTGTGCCGCGGGCGGCCAGGGCGCGCCGCTGGTTCCGTTTGCGGATTATCTTCTCTTTCGGCATCCGACGGCGCACCGCGTTCTGCTGAACATTGGAGGGATTGCGAATATCACCATCCTTCCGGCGGGGGCGTCGATCGACCATCTCGTCGCATTCGACACCGGGCCCGGGAATTGCATCAGCGACTGGATCTGCCGCACGTATGACCCGCAGGGCCCAGGCTGTGATCTCGGCGGGGCCAGAGCGTTGCGCGGACGAATGCTTCGGGAGGTAAAGGACCAATACCTGCCCGATCCGTATTTTGCATGTCCGCCGCCCAAATCCACCGACGGGCCGGCGATGGTGGAAATCTTTCAGAAGGCCTTGGGAAAAGGTCGGCCGGAGATGAATGACCTTCTTGCGACTGCCGCATATTTGACCGGCGCGACGATAGCGGGTGCGGTCGCATCGCAGGTCCCGACGAATAGCGCAATCGAATTGATTGCCAGCGGCGGGGGCATTCACAACAAAGCAGTGATGGGGCATCTTTCGTCGCTGCTTCCACCGGGCTCGGTTTTATGCACGACCCAGGATCTGGGCATCCCGCCGGAAGCCAAGGAAGCGATCGCCTTCGCCCTGATCGGAGCGGCAACACTGGATGGCGTTCCCGCCAACGTCCCCTCCTGCACGGGCGCTTCCCGCACCGTCGTCCTCGGTTCGATCACTCCGTGATTGATGGGTCCATGAAACAGAGTCAACGCGAAAGAGAAAGCCCACGGCTGAGCCGTGGGCTTCCGCGCCTTTGAATGAATGGAATTTTCTATTGCGACCGCTCCACGCGCCGCGGATGATCTCTCCGATGATCCCCTGGAACGACTGGTACCACTGCACCACGCACACCTATGGCTCATGGCTGCGGGGCGACCCTCGGGGATGGCGGGCCCGAATATATTCACGATCACCTGTCCCGCGGTGCCGTCATCTGGGAACCCGACCCGATCCGCGATTTCATCGCGATGCCGCTTCCCGAATAAGATGCTGGTCAGTCTTCGCATCGGTCGCCCTTCGGCGGCGCCGGTCACGACTTGGTCTTGAACACCAGCAGATACGGGACGGCGGAATTGCCCGAGGCGTCTTTGAAGCCGTGGAACTTTTCGCTGTTGACCCAGATGGCGTAGGTCTTGCCGGGCTTCAATTTCACGGTCAAAACGCACGTCCGCTTATCGTCCAGGTAACGCGGCTTGCCCTTCGTGTCCGGAAACGTGTCATCTCCCCAGGTGGACCAGGACCAACTGTGATCGGCCATGTCCTTGCTGAAGGTCACCTTGATCTCGGTCCGGCGTTGATACATGCCGGCATTCACGCTCAACGTCCACCCTCGTGAATTGAACCGATTCGGTTTTCCCGTTCCATATCTCTTTCTCACTTTCGCGCCGCCGCCTTGGCGCTTTGAAGGAGTTTATTGAATTCCTGTTCGTCGGTGATGAACTCGACGTGGTCATCGCCAAAACCCACGCTAATCCCGGAGTTGAAGTGGTCGAACTTCTCGTACACCATCAAACGTTCGGCCGGAACTTGGTTGCCCTCGCTTGGGCGAATGTAAACGTATCCGGGCTTATTCTCGGGCAGCCGCGGATTGACGAGAATGGAGGGGGAAAGGTCCGGTGAATCGACCGCCTTCTCCAATGACGGGGGAAACTGCTTGTCTTTGCGATCGTTGGCATATAAGACGCAGGCTTGAAGGATCAACCGGATGTTCCGGGCGGATTTTACCCTAAGGCCCATTTCGTAGTGGGCGGCCAGCGATGAAACGAGATCCCCGAGCGCGGCCCCACCGACGTCAACGACCACTTGATTGTCCCGCACGCCGCTGCTGCGGCCCAGCTCACCGGCGAAGGCGGCCAGCGCCTTGAGCGAAAAGTTCGGCACCGTGTCCCATTTGCGCGTGTCGGGGGATGCCACACTCCCGAGCGACATCATGAGTTTTTGCAGGGCTTGCGCCGAAGCGGCATCGTCGGATTGGAGGATCAAGCGTCCCGCCGCCTTCGGAGGCGGGTCGATCGCAATGGACGCATGCAAAATGCCGCGCGTCACTACTGTGGGCGGCTGGCCATCGGGCAACGGCGGGAGCATCGATTCGAGAACGCGCCGGCCGTCGGCGGGGGGAATAATCGCAATGCTCAGCGGCGCTTCCCCCGTGGCCTCGAGAGCCTCGGCCAACTCCGGTCTGGCCGCCGGCCGGCCTGCCCGCGTGCGGATCAACTTTGTGCGGGGAGAGCGGGCGATCAGAGCGTCTTTGTCGTGGCTGACATTCATGAGATCGCCGGCGCTCAATAATTCTGTCAGCGCGGGCTCGTCTGACCCAGGCGACAGAGGCACGACCAGGACGATCGTTGGCAGCGGTTCGTCCGTCTCGATGCCAATGACGGCCCAGATCGTCCTGCCGCCGGCCTTCTTGAACTGTCCGGCCCATTTCCGCCAGCGGTCCGTCATCGCGTCGAGATGTGCCCGGGAATCAGGGCTGAACTGCTTCAATGCCGGCAGACCGGCCAGTTGCTCCGCCCATTGGGGCACGGCATCGAGATCGACCGCGGCCAAGTCGGCCCGAGCGACCACCCATGTCTGATTGCCGACGAACGGCGCGACAGCGACCGTCTCATCACCACCCCCCGCTGCCATACAGGCGTTTGCGACCAGCAGCAGTGCCATCCATGCGATCGGAATTGTTCTGAGCTTATTCATAACGCTTCCTCTTGCGCCCGGCGCGTGATTACCGCTCGATCTGGATGTGGAAGACGGCCTCAGATCTTTGGCCCTCGCCGGGAGGTGCGTCAGCGTGAAGGGTGACAACGCCGTGCTCGACGCTGTAGTCGAAACGCTTTCCCAAAAGTGGATCGGGCGGCGCGGGCGTTTCCGGCGAAAGGTCATCCAGCGATGCCGGGGCAGACCCGCCATGCGCGGCGGCATAGCCGCGAACGGCTTCGACGATTTGCATCAGCGCACGCTCGCGATCGGCCCGCGCGAACACCAGGTAGGCTCTCGCCACAGTGGGCGCCAGTTGCTTGAGAGGGTTGAGATCGTCGCCTTCGCGATGGACGATGGATTCCCGCCTCAGCCCGGCCAAAGCCTGCCACGGCGGGAGGCAGGTCCATCGCTCCATCGCATCGGCGCGCCGTTGAAATCCGTCCACATACCATGCCAGCACGACGGCGTTGGCCGGCATGGCGTCAACCTGTGCGGCCGGCGTTCCGCGCCGGATCAACGCCTCTCTGGCCAGCGGATAGGCGCGAATGATTTGCAGGAGAGTCGCCGCGTCTCGGCCGAGCGCGTCCTGCGGGTCTGGCCCTCTTTGATCCATGTACCCGTTGACCTCTTCGATCACTTTGCGGGCCTGTTCGGCGGTCAGGTCGTCTGGGTGGCGAAGTCGTGGAATCGTGTAAAACAACGCCTCCCGCTCCGATTCCATGATGCGCGGCCACAAATCGCGCGAGCCGTAAAGGTCGGCCAGGGGCCAGTACAGGTTGGGGGCGTTGGGCCGCTGGATCAGCGCCCGAACGTCGCTCAACATTCGTTCACGAATGCCCGCGGCGACCAAACATTGAATCAGAATCGGTTCCGCTTCAAGGTGCTTCGCCATCGCGAAGCCGGATCGCAGCATGTGAATCGCGTGATCGAAATCGCCTTGCTTGATGTCGAGCTTGATCTGGATCGAGAGCAGGTTGGCTGACGTGCGGGCGTGGTTCAGGTACGGCAGCAGTGCGCGGTAGCCTTGCTCCTTCAATGCCGTGTCCCACTCGCATCGCGATCGACGGCCGGCAATTTCGAGCAGCTCAAACACGTGCGGCAACACGAAGCGCGTGGCCTTTTCTGCGTCCAGATCATCAATGGAGGCGTCCAGCAACTCATCGAACTCTGCGGACCGCTTTTGGTCCCATGAATCAGAATTCGACTGCACCAACGAAAAGGCGATGAAATAGAGCGGCGCGGCGTTGCCCGGCGTCTGCTCCGTCCACGACGGGAGCAGCCGGGCTTTGAGGGCAGGCTCGGCCAAAGCCATGGGATGGACGCGCAGCTCGATCGGCTCGGGTTGCGTGGTCGCCTCCGCTTGCGCGCGGCCGATCTGGATGACGATCGCCACGATTGTAAGAACGACGATTCGGGATCTCATAGTGACCCTCCACGCAGTGCATCCGGGTCGTGCAGTGGGGACGCGTCCGGAATCGGCAGCGGGTTGTAGTGCCGCACTGCGTGCCCATGCGGGCTCAACGCGTCAATACCCAATGCGAGCACGCGGTCGCGGACCGCCAGATAATCATCGCCGACGGGCACCGGCGCCCGCGGCTCGAGCCTGGTCGTAACGAAAGTGGGCGATGCCGTATCACGAGTGATTGCGGGGGCCGGCGAACGCACATAGACCACATGCTCGCGGACAGCGCTGCCCGGCCGCCAGATCCACGAGAGAATCAGACCCGTCGCGAGTGCCGCCGCGACGCCGCGCCATAGCCATACCTGGCGCTTTGCCCGGCGACGCTGCGCTTCCAATCGGATCCGAAAGGGGTCGATCCGAACCGCGGCGGGTTTGAATCGGGCGATGGCCTCCACCGTTTCGCGCTCTTCGGTGTTCAATGCGTCTTCTTCTGGCATGGTTCTTCCATCCTCTTTCTCATCGTTCCTATTGCCGTCCTGTAATTCTGAAAGACGGTCGAGACGGGCATCTCGATCAGTTCGGAGACTTCGGCGAGCGTTAACTCGCCCCAAACCCGCAGGACGAGGATTTCTCGCTGGGCCGGCGGCAACTTCGCGATTGCCGTCGTCAGCGCCTCCACGTCCCCGCCGGTCGTCGCGTCATACTCGAACAAGGTTTCGGGCAGAGCGGCTTGGCGCTCCCGTCGTTCGCGGCTGCGCGATGAACGCCATTGCGTGATCGCCTCGTTTCGTACGGCGCGGTAAAGCCAGGCCTTCACCTGACGCGGCGGGGTGGGCTGCAGGAGCAGCCGGACGAACGCCTCCTGCACCGCGTCCTCGGCCCCGGACCGATCGAGCCATTGCCGCGCGTACAGCACCAACGCCGTCGCGTGCGTCTCGAACCACCGCTCCAGTTCCGCGTCGTTCATCATCCGGGCCAACGCTTAGACGCAGCCGAGCGTCCGTTTTCCAGGAAAAAATCCTTGCGGCTGCCAGACGCCAGAAGCGGCCATATTCTGCCCCCAAGACGCAATGCTCGCTTGGCGCGATTGCTTAGAGCGTTTCCCAGGTAGGTGGCGCGGTTTTTGATGCGGCTCTCCCTCTTCCTCCCTCTCCCTCCGGGAGAGGGCCGGGGTGAGGGGAAGTCGCGGTAGACATCGACTGGCAAGAGAACGCGCCGCCGGTTTCCCCTCATCCTAACCCTCTCCCGGACCAGGGGTCCGCGTCCCCTTCAGTTTATCCACCGGTGGGCTGTTCGATCGCCTCAAGCTGCCGTGCGGTGAGAAACCGCAGGCCCTCGTTGGTCTCCGTGATGTCGCTGAAGCCTTCGTCCTGCCCGATCAGGAATGGGTCGGGGGCGTACACGTTGAAATGCCGCATCAACGAGGCCAGGACGATGTCACAATGCTCGGTGTTGTAATGGTGCCAATACTTTAGCAGGATGGGCATCATTCTGCCGCGCAGGGCGAACGCGTGGGTGCGATTGGCCGCCATGCAGCGCACCACGCCGGGGCCGATCGGGACCGGCTCGCGCAGATGTTCGCCGCCGAACATCAGGCAGTCCCAATCCTGTGGGACTTTGGCGAGAAAGTCTGCAGCGAGCGCGGCGAAATCGGGCGCCGGGTGTGCGTCGTCCTCGAGCACCAACAGGGATGACACGCCGCTCGCGATCGCCGAGCCGAGGAGGGCTCGATGGGACAACATACATCCCCAAGCCCCGGGGCCCTTATTCCAGCAATCCGGGACCCCAACCTGCAATCCGTCCACGGCTTCGAACCGCCACGGCATCTCGAATGGCCAGTCGCCGAGCGATCGGACGAAGCGTGTGAGGCGCTCGCGTCGCCTGGCGAGGTTGATGACGACTACGCGTTCGAACGTCTTTCTCAAATCCGAGGTGGGATTCATGTAACGCTCGGTTAGACTCAACATCTTCCGTCCGGCAATCGCGCCGGCTCGGTTCGATGAGTCGTTCCGCGGAAGTCGGCCTTTGAGTTATCGGACCCTGACGCGCCAGCCATGAGAATCCAGTCCAAGGGAATAAAAACCCGCTCCCGGTCGAACTGTGTCTCGGGGGCGTGTTGAAACCTCTAGTGGGATAACGGGATGCCATTGTTTTTGTTTGCGGATCATCCTCGGGCAGCGCGAAGATCTGCGGTGTCGATCGACCGTAAGTTCCCGGTTCGCAGGGCGGTGCCTGAGATTGCTGCGCTAGAGGCAAGGCGGCTGTTCAGCGGTGGATACACCTACGAGCAACTCGCGTCGTTCAGCGCTGCCGGTGCCACCGGCTCTGCTCCCGGCGGGCAGATTGCGGTGAATAAGAGCGGCGATCTTTTTGGCTTTGCCACCTCCGGCGGCGCAAACGGGACAGGCGCGGCGTACGAGGTGCAGCAGGGGAACAGCACCCCGATCCTGCTGGCTTCGTTCCCGGCTGCCTCTGGCGGAACCGCGTTTGTCGCGACGGGCCCGGTGATCGACGCCAGCGGAGATCTGTTCGGCGTCACCGAAGGCGGCGGGGACGCCAACCAGGACGGCACGGTCTTCGAAATCGTCGCCGGAAGCGGGGTCGTCACCACCCTCGCCACCTTCAATAGCGCCACTACCGGAAGTTCGCCGGGCGGCAATCTCATCATCGATTCGGCCGGCGACCTGTTTGGAACCACTGCCAACGGCGGGGCAAACGGCTGCGGCACCGTGTGGGAACTGCCCAAGGGAGCGACTGCGGTCGAGGCATTAGCCTCGTTCACCCCGGTCAATGTGAATGGCGTCAACCAGAATCCCGCCGCCAATGGGATCGCGATGGACGGCAGCGGTGATCTGTTCGGGACCACCGCAGGAAATGCCGCCGTGGGCTCGGATGGCACCGTCTGGGAATTGCCGACCGGCACAGGCAGCATCCAAACGCTGGCCATCTTCAATGGATCGAACGGCATCACACCGGTCGGGGGCGTTGCGATTGATGGCAGCGGCAACGTCTACGGTGTGACGCAATATGGCGGAGACGACATCGGCACCACCGCCGATCCACAAGGTTCCGGGGTGGTGTGGGAATTGCCCGCCGGCACGGGCCAGCTTGCCGTCCTGGCCAATTTCGACAGCCCGAGCGGCGGAGAATTCCCGATCGGTGGAGTGGTGCTGGATTCGAAGGGCGACTTGTTCGGGACCACCTCCTCCGGCGGCAACGCCACCTCGTCATCCGCCGGCGATGGAACCGTCTGGGAGATTCCGGCGCAGAGCGTGACGATCAGCTCCATCGCCTTCTTCACCGGGACCAACGGGGCGACGCCGCAGGGCAAGCTCGCGGCCGATACGCTGGGCAACATTTACGGCACAGCCTCCGCAGGCGGAACAGATGCCGGAGGCGCCGTCTTCGAGATGGATTTTGGCGGGGCCAGCACCTCCGCCGCGGCGCTGGGCCCGACAGTGGTCAAGAGCACACTACCGGCCAGTATCCCCGCAGGGACCAAGGCCCATGGGACGGTGACGGTCGACCTGCACAACGCGACCTCTACACCGGTCAGAGGTGCATTCACGATCGCAGTCTACGCCTCGGCCGACGGCGTCATCGACAGCGCTTCGACCAAAATCGGTTCGATCACGCGCACCGTCCAGGTGCCACGCAATGGCACGACCGCCGTGAATCTGGCTGTTTCATCCTTTTCAACCAGCATCCAGGGAACGTACACGCTCCTTGCGCAAGTGACGGATGGCGCCGGCAACGTATCCAGTGCGGTGACGGGCACGTCCGTCGTCGTCGCTCCAGCCGTCATTGCGCTTTCCGAGGCTTTCACGCACGTCACGCTTTCGTCGGCCCTGGTCAGCGGCGGAAAAGTTCGTGCCGCGGTGATGCTGAAAATTACCAACAATGGAAATGTCGTCTCGTCCGGCGTCGTGCAGATTACGCTTGGCCTGGCGTCAGCAGCCGGCGGCAGCGCTCTCATCCCAACCGCGTCGGTGACACCCCGGCTAGCGATCCCCGCCGGACGCTCGGTGGTTGCGGCGGTGCCAGTGACTTCCATTCCAAGTGGTCTGGACGGAACCTATTCCCTTGTCGCGCAGCTTACCGATCCGGTGGGGGGTACGAGCAGTGCCTCATCCAGCTCCACCTTTACCGTGAGCCCACCGTCGGTGACGCTGCGGGCGACAATCGATTCTTTCAGTCCGACGGAATTGGCGGCGAATTCGAACGCGCGCGGGACGATCTCCTTGACGATCACGAACGACGGCAACATCCCCGTCGGCAGTATCGCTGACTCGGGGCCGTTCGACATCACGGTCGGCCTGGCCAACCAGGACGGAACGCAGACCGCGTCGCTTGGGTCGTTTACCCGCACGCTCGTCGTGAACCCGGGCCAAAGCCGGAGGCTGACGCTGCCGTTTTCCGCCACTGCGCTGACGTCGCTGACCGCGGGAAGCTACTTCCCGACGGTATCTGTAACGGTCGCGGGAACCTCGTATTCCACTACTGTAAGCGGACAGCAGCCGATTACCGTGACATGAACCGGGCGGCTGCAGCGATCAAACGAACCCAAACGAGTCACACGATGCCCAGAATGTCGTCCCGCCACGTTCGACCCGTTGCCGAAGCGTTCGAGCGCAGGCTGCTGATGGCCGCCGCCTCCCTGGTTGGCAGTTTTACCAATCAGCCCGCGCCGCCGTCATCGATGGCGGACGGGGAGATGGCGACGGCCTCCTACACGGTCAAAAATGTCGGAGGCGCTTCGAGCTCCGACTTCCTGCCCATCTTTGAATTGGAAGAAAACACGCCCGTTCCCGGCGTCGGCGGAGACATCAGCCTTGCCGCCGTCAACAACATCGGCACTTCCGACACCAGCAACGTTCTGGCGCGGCGCAAGACCGCAACAGAAACGCTCGAGTTCGTGCTGCCGCAGAATTTGAGCGGCACCTGTTACATCATCGGGCAGTTCTCGGTGTCGAACTATTTCGCCTCCGCGCCGATCAATGTGAATGGCCTGACCCCCAATCTGGCCGTGAATTTTATCCAGGCATCCGTGCCCGCCGCGACGACCTTCGGAAGCACGCTCATGCCGCAGTTGCAGATCGCCGATTCCGGCAGCGCCGACGCCTCCGGCCAGGAGCTCACGGATTACTATCTTTCCACGTCGAATGACCCCAATCAGCAGTTGGGCAACGACCTGAGCGGCGTGTACTTTGTCGGATCATCGACCGAGAGCCTCGACCTCGCGCCCGACCAAAACACCGTCGAAACGCCGACACTGACGCTGCCGAACACGGCCACGCTCCCGCCCGGCACCTATTATCTAGTGGCACAAGCCAACGAGGGATCCCCGTCCATCGCCGACCCAATTGCCAACAATCCAGTTGCCGTCAGCGAGGCGATTGCCGTCACGGCATCGAGCTCAGGTGTGACATCACCGCTCGTCCCGTCTTTGTCGCGGACGAAGCTGCCGTCTACCGTTTTGAGCGGCACCGCAACGGCCACGACTGCAACGATCGAGATCCAAAATGACGGTTCCTCGGTTTCGCGCGGATCCACCCACGTGAACCTGTATCTGTCGCTGAGTTCCACGCTCGATTCCAGCGCGATCCCCGTTTCCGGCCTCACGCGTGTCCTGCGCATTCCGGCGCACCGGAGCGTGTCGCTCAGCGTTCGGCTCGGCGCAATCCCGGCGGTCGCCAACGGCGATTATAATCTGCTCGCGCAGGTGATCGATCCCAGCGGCGCGACAAACTTCGTCGCGTCCGCGACAACCGTGCAGGTTGCCGCCCCGTTCGTGGCGCTGGCCGCTTCTCTGGAAACCCCTGCGGCAAACGTCTTGAAGACCGGGATGACGTTGACCGTCGAGAACAGCGGCAACATCACCGACAGCACAATTCTCGACTATACCCTCGGCTTCTCTTCAGACCCCGACGGCAATGTCGCGGTCGGAAAGAGCGACCAGGCCCGAACGGCAGGGCGATTGCTCATCAGGCCGGGCAAGACCGTCAAGCTGCACCTGTCCGGGTGGTCGACGCTGCTCTCAGGCCTGACTCCGGGCCAGTATTACCTTACCGCTTTTGTTGAAGACGCCGGCGGCAATAATTCACTGGCCGTCACTCCCACGACGGTCACAGTTGGCTAGGATTCTGGAAGCATCACCGACTTCAGATAATGTGCTTAATTTCAGATAATGTCCTTATCGGCCAAGTGTCAGCAACCCAAGGTCACTTGAAATAAGATTCGATGGCAGATGACAGGCACCAGAGGTCACTCGGTGAAGCGCCAGGGGGGCGGCGCGTAAGGGTGTGTTTTGAGTAGGGGCTGCCAGGTTGGTTCGCGTCGGCGAAGCGCATAGAACCGAATCTGCTTGGCATCGAGATCGACCTCGCTTCGCACCAGGCGATTCGTCCAGCTCGCACTGACGTCCAAG
>Ga0182024_10018551_pt1 | contig 12941 bp, 12 predicted proteins | sample P32metaG_FD_120480 | JGI IMG/M metagenome (GOLD analysis project Ga0182024, IMG submission 120480) | Permafrost microbial communities from Stordalen Mire, Sweden - P3-2 metaG (Illumina Assembly) | ecosystem: Environmental > Terrestrial > Soil > Wetlands > Permafrost | place: Sweden: Stordalen...
GATCTTTGGAGAACCAGGAGTTGATGCCGCAGGGCAAGAATCTCAGCGTGCAACGCTGCGCGGGTTCGAAGTCCTTGCCGAATCGAAGAAAAGAACGAGAGAATGATCGTGACCATGGCCTAACTAAGCAAACTATCGCGGCGGCCCTCCAAATTCAACTCGGTCAATGAGAATCGAGTTTTTGGTAGGCACAGCAAGCGGCGGTCGCACAAGTCGTCAAAACGATTCGCCGAGGAACCGAGAGTCGATTCACATAATCCCAAACTTGGCGGCGGGACCGTACGCTTTCTGCTGTTGCGTAAGGGAAGGGTGCTCATCATTCTTGCAGGTTCAGCTTCCGCAACCATTTCCGAGCTTATGAAATCCGAACTCTCCACGCTCTTTTCCATAGAAAGACTTAATACAGATTTTATGCGTTCCTGACGGTGGATTGATAAGTATGAGGAACGGGTGATCGAAGTAGCACTGAACCCGTTGGAGGAACCATGAACAAGATTTTGAGTGTACGATTCGTTCGAGCGAGCTTGGCTGTCGCCTGTTCGATTTTGGCGACGCAGGCGTTCGCAAAACCGGCCTCAGTCGATGTCACCTTTACAGGGGTGGTTACGTGCTCACGCTGTCTGGACCTCACGCAGCACAAGGGATTTACACCTTGGAGTTGGGCGATGTACAAGGTGAGCCAGGGCGATGACATCGTAATGGTCACGTCGGGAAAAACCTACAAATTGCAAGGTGATAGACAGCAACTGTCAAAGTACATCCAAGACAGGGTGACGGTTTCTGGAAACCTTGACGTTGACACGATCAACGTGACAAACATTGTCCGCCCGGCGAAAGAGAAGTAAGCGCAAAGAAAACTTGGGAAAGCCGGCCTAAGAAAGCTGCCGCCCGGCGACGCAGCAAGCCGGGCGGCCGTCTTGCCTATTTAGCGCTTATAGCTCTGTGCTGTTTGACGAAGCCGATTTTAGGGATCGGAATTCGCTTGCAAGAACAGGCCGAGCGCCTCACTGTTCTGTAGCTCTCGAAAGTTTCCTGAACCGCGGTTTCACGACGTGAACCGCAAAGTTCATCTCCGATTTGTTTTCAGCAGATTTATCCCTCTATTCACCGATACAACATGATCATGAAAGTGTTCCGCACGTTTGCGTCTCGCGTATCCGGTTATCGGATTACCGTGCACTCACGGTGATGTTCGTCGTGTAGATTTTGAAGTACGCACTCCAAACCACAAAAGCTAGATGTGAGAATGATCTTATCCAAAAAAGCTATCGATAACATATAAGCAAACAATTAGCATTTCGTAACGCCATGTACATATTCTATAAACGCGAATGAACCGCGTATATAGAGACAGATGACGATGGCGAGCCGCCGAAGGACAATAAGCCGATACCCTTATCTCTGGGCGACTCTGCTTTCTTTAATTATTGGCATGTGTCCGATCCGCGCGCATGCTCATGTCAGCAAGGATGCCACTTACGATGGGGTGGTGGATTTCGGCGCTCAAGTGATTCACTTGAAAGACGGTTGCCTTTCAGTGGACGGCACGGTAAGGTCCGGTAACTTTTTTGAGGACCTAAAGCGACTCGACATCGGCATGCGGCCCGAATACCGGAAAGGCCGCAGAGTTGTGACGGAGTATCCGGCAACTCTAATCACCTCAATTCGCATGTTGGGTGACCAATGCCCTGATGCCTTATCAAATTCGCCTTCCGCTGTTTTTGGCGGCGGCGCGTATTCACTGACGTTCCAGGTAGAATGGAAAGACGGAATGCAGTTGAGACCGGCCGCATTGTGTCCTGTTGTTGCTCAGTGTGCTGTATCTCGCATCGCCACGAACCCCGGAAGCGATTTCACATTTCCAGCGATAACGTGTCAGATGATGGTGGATAGTAAGGGTGTTCCGCTCGTAGATCATCTGATTGTGTCGGTTTTCGCAGCCGATGGAAAACGTTTAACTCGACTATCCGCCGCTCCTTGAAAACACGCCTCTGCTCGGCTATACGGTGCGGACTCTCAAGACCGCCTCTTTGAGCACTAGCTTCCACGGTGCTAAGTGACGCGGTAGGGACGATCATCGCTGAACGCCACCGGGTCGACTGGGGCAGTCATCCGCCCCCGACTCTCACGGAACGTAGCGTGCGGATTTCCCGCACTACGCTCGTCGAAAGTTGATTCACAGGACCGCGATAGCCTGCAGCTCCTACTACATATACGACCGCGCAAAGCGCCGGGCTGAATTCTTATCCAGTAATCGCCCGGCCCTAGAAAGATACTCTCTCTCAAAGATGCAGGTCGTTTCATTTCTGGCGCGGGACGGCATGACTATTTATGGTTATCTGACGTTGCCTGTTAAGCTCGGGCCCCGCAAGCTGCCGATGGTTCTTGATGTGCACGGCGGCCCATGGGTACGCGACGTCTGGCACCTCGACCCCGAAGTACAGTGGCTAGCCAATCGAGGCTATGCCGTCTTGCAGATCAACTTCCGAGGCTCTTCGGGATACGGCAAAGCCTACCTCGATGCGGGCGACCGCGAGTGGGGCGGCAAAATGCACACTGACTTAATCGATGGTAAGAACTGGGCCGTCAAGGCGGGCTATGCTGATCCCAAGAAAATCTGCATCATGGGGGCAAGTTACGGCGGTTACGCGGTTCTTTCTGCACTGGCCTTCACACCCGATGAATTCGCGTGTGGCGTGGACTTTGGCGGCCCGTCGAATCTGGTGACATTCTTAAACAATATTCCGCCTGGCTCTCCAATCAAGGCCCAATTCACAAAACGCATCGGGGACGTGGACACTCAGGAGCAGTCCTTAGAATTGCGGTCGCCGCTTTTCAAAGCGGATCAGATCATCGCGCCCTTACTCATTGCCCAGAGCGCGAATGACATCCGCGTGAAGCAAATCGAAAGTGATCAAATCGTAGCCGCGATGCGTAAGAAGGGTCTACAAGTGGAGTACATTGTTTTCCCGAACGAGGGACACAACCTCGAGCAAATAGACAACTCCTTGAAATTCTATGCTGCTGCGGAAGTCTTTCTCGCTAAGTGTCTTGGAGGCCGTTCCGAGGTTCCTTCGGATGAGGAAAACGTTGACGAATTACTGAGATAAGAGGTAGCTGCGTTTCAAAGTTATGACCGGGCGTCCGTCTGTTTTCCGTTTTGCTGCGCCAACTTGACCATCTGAAAACCTCGGGCTCGTTATACCGAGCAAAGAGCGTGCTGTGCGCGGACGGCTCAACCGGCACATAACTTGCTCTGCCAAGGATGCTTTTTAGCGCCATCCATGGCTCCGCGTCGAGATTCCTCGGTAGTCAGCCTGGTTGATTAATGAGTTCCATAGACGTTGCGAACCTGTCTTTACTTTTACCTCATGTTTTATTTATACGTCAAAACGAAATTATCGATTGGACACGAGCGCGTAGTGCCTTTAGTTTACCTCTTCCCACGGTGATGGAGCAGTTCTCGATTGACTAACCATGGGTTAGATCACCGCGATTCGAATACTCAAATACAAAGTGAGGAGCGACGTTGAATAACAACTTGAGAGCTGTTTTGCAAATAGCGGCTATGGTGTTTGGCCTGACGTTCGGATTAGCTGTGCCGGTTCTATGCAGAGCCCAAGCTGACGCAAATCAGGGGACGCAACAACAGATTAGTCTGGCGGCAAGTACTGCAGATCCTAGTGCCCCGGCACAGCAGGCTGCCCCCGCTTCAACGTCTACTGGTCCAAGTTCGACACCGTCCCAGCAGGACCAAAGTGCCCAAACGCCCGCAACTGCGCCGGCAGCGGCTGCTCCAATGCCGCTTCCCATGCCGTCCATGACGGCGCCGCTTTCAACCGCAGCACCGGCTCACACGTTTGATGCGGGCCCGTTTGGAACATTGGCGATTACAGGGATTCTCAGCGGGATGGGAATGATCCAAAACAATTGGGTCCCTGGCGATAAAGCGTCGCACTGGGATGTGAGCAACGCTCAGATTTTTCTACAAAAGACTACCGGCTGGTGGCAATTTTACCTCCAAGGAGGCGCCTACAACCTACCGGATTTGGGAGTTCCCTTCATTTCAACCAACAAAGCGTTACCAGACTTCTTCGGCCCGCTACCGGTAGGATTTCTAAAGTTGGTGAAAGGCGGTTTTTCCGTGGAGGTTGGGGAGCTGCCTACGCTGATCGGGGCCGAGTATACGTTTAGCTTTGAAAACTTGAACATCGAGCGCGGACTGTTGTGGAATCAGGAGAACGCGGTCAATCGAGGAGTGCAACTGAACGAGAGCTATAAGAAACTCAGCGCCTCCTTGAGCTGGAACGATGGCTTCTATTCGAACCGCTACACCTGGTTAACTGGATCTTTAGCCTGGGCAGTTAATTCGGCCAACACGCTGTCGTTTGTGGCCGGCGGGAATGCTGGGCAGACCAAGTATTCCACTGTCGCATCACCTGTGCAAAACAACAGCTCCATCTACGAGATCCTTTACACTTACAGCCACGGGAATTGGTTTATCCAGCCGTACTGGCAGTATACTGACGTACCGACGAACGCGAAAGCCGGGATAACCCAAGGCGCAACTACAGATGGAGTCGCGCTGTTGTTCAACTACAATTTCAAACACGGAATATCCTTGGCTCTACGGCCTGAATATATATCGAGCAGTGGATCCGTTGCCGGCGGCGCCGTCAACTTGTTGTACGGTCCGGGCAGCAACGCCTTCGCTTTCACAGTGACCCCCACCTATCAAAAAGGGGGGTTTTTTACTCGCATAGATTTCTCAGTTGCCGACGCTCGTAGTTTCACGAACGGCGACGCCTTCGGAACCCTCGGCCTAAATGGCACACAAACTCGAGGCGTCGTTGAAGCTGGGTTCATGTTTTGAGGGTTGATGGTCGAGGCCCCTCCCAACCTGATCCAGAATTGCGGCGATACTATCAGCGGTTGAAGTTCCGCCGTGTCATATTGCAGTGGGAAAAGTAGTCCCGGCATGGAAGTTGATGACCTTGGCAGAAGGTAGAAGTAGTAGTCACGCGGTGGGCCGCGGTTCTTATTTTGTTGTCCGCGATCTCCTTGACCGGTCGAACTCGAAAATCCGGGCGGGCGTAGGCCCAGCCCGGGTTTTCTCCGGCCCACCGCGAAATCTAACTCTTTTGCAGCCTTGACGCCATAGCTCTTTGACAATGGCCCTACAGCCAAGCTGTGCTCCGCAAGAATTCGATGGAAGCCGCGGTATGACACATTTTCAAGGCTTCCACCTTCCTGAAGTTTCGATCAGTATTGTGGTTTCAATCACGCCATGACTATTCTTGTCAGCGGGGCCGCGATGCGAAGTTGCCTCATCGCCTCATCGTCAATCCAATCCTGTTCCGTGTATGTCATGCCACGACGGCATGGAACCTTCCGCGCCTGCCGTGAGCGAATCATCTCTACCGCCATCTGGCATCGCCATATGCAGTTCGTGCATTTCTCCTCGTATGTTCGAGCCGCAAGTCGCCGATGATCACGTTTGCGGTAGATGGGAAGCGACGGTGGAACACCGCGTGACGGAGGCGGCTGCGTCTCTTCCCCAGCCTCACGTCCAAATGACTTTCAAATTGCTGACCTTATAAAGCTCAACGTCTTCCAGACGGGGATCAGCAACTGGTAGTGTCTTCTCAACTCCAGTACTCTCTAAGACGGTCAAGCGGGCGTACCTCTCCGATCGGAACTCATGATGCAAACCACCAAGAATCACCTTGGTGACCAGTTGATGATCGATCGGAATGTGGTGTCCGCAGGCTTTGGCACGCTGGCAGCCCTCTAGATCGGGAATGCCCGGTCCCAGGCTCGAATGGGTCTTCCTTGATTGTAATGAGCGCCCCACTCTCTCAGGATTCGCCGCAGTGTTTCTCGTTCAAAGAAAATCAAGGCATTCCCTTCGAATCGTCCCACGAGCCGTTCACAAAACGCATTCGCTTGGGGCGCTCGAAACGGAGTCCTTAAGATGGTGACACCTGGCGATCCCAGGGCAGAATCAAGGTCCGTCGAATAGATACCGTCCCGGTCGTGGAGGACAAATCGGTACGCCTGTTCAAGCTGCCGTAGGATGGTCGGTCACATTGAAGTGAGCGATCTTGCGGGATCCTATCTCCATGACCACAAAGACATAGAGCATTCGAATCTGACCGTTTCGACGACAAAGAAATCGCAAGCCAACATCGCCTGAGCGCGATTTCGCACGAACATCATCCAACGCTGAGAAGGAATGCGATTCCCAGGGCCAGTGTCAGGGGCATGTAGCGTCTGACATCCCAGGCGGATCAGAGTTTACGAGAGGGACATTCAGGCGGCCGCCAAGGATCTATGCGGATCGATGACGAACTTCTTGGCCGCCCCTTTATCGAAATCCTTATAGCCCTTCGGTGCATCGTCTAGGGAGATGATAGTCACATTACAGGCCTTAGCTATCTGTACCTTGTCATGCAGAATGGCCTGCATCAACCGTCGATTGTACTTGAGCACCGGACACTGGCCCGTGTGGAAAGAGTGTGATTTCGCCCAGCCGAGACCAATCCGGATACTGAGTGAGCCAATCTTTGCCGCAGCGTCCACGCCGCCCGGATCGCCAGTCACGTACAACCCCGGGATACCAATGGCTCCGCCCGCACGCGTAATCTCCATGACGGAGTTGAGCACGGTCGCCGGCCGCTCCACCTCCGCTTCCGCGCCGTGCCCGCGCGCCTCGAAACCCACGCAATCCACAGCCGCGTCCACCACGGGTTCACCCACGATCTGCGCAATCTGATCCGCAAGCGTGGCGCCCTTCCGAAGGTCAATTGTTTCGCAGCCAAAGCTCTGGGCCTGTGCCAGCCGTTCCGGAATCATGTCTCCCACGATAACCACTGCGGCGCCTAGGAGATGGCAGGAAGCCGCGCACGCCAACCCTACTGGACCCGCGCCAGCCACGTACACGATCGAGCCTGTAGTTACACCCGCGGTAAGCGCGCCATGATAGCCAGTCGGAAAGATATCGGAGAGCAGCGTTAGGTCTCTGATCTTCGACATCGCCTCGGCTTTGTCTGGGAACTTGATCAGGTTGAAATCAGCGTACGGGACCATTACATACTCGGCCTGTCCCCCTACCCAACCGCCCATATCCACGTACCCATAGGCGGCACCTGGACGGGCCGGGTTTACGGTCAAACAGATGCCCGTTTTGCCTTCACGGCAGTTGCGGCAGCGGCCGCAGGCTATATTGAATGGTACCGTCACGAGATCGCCCACGCTCAACATTTCGACATCGCCGCCCTTTTCGATCACTTCGCCGGTGATCTCGTGCCCCAGAATAAGTCCCGCAGGAGCCGTGGTGCGGCCGCGAACCATGTGCTGATCCGACCCGCAAATATTTGTGGTCACGATCTTTAGGATCACGCCGTGCGGAGCGTCTTTTCCCCCGTAGGGGTTGGTCTCCGAAGCGGGCATTTTTAATTTCGGATACTCGACAGATTTGACTTGAACCTGACCAGGAGCTACGTATGCAACTCCACGATTATTTGCCATATGGAAATTCCCTCCAACTAGAAGGCAGCCACGCCGGCCTCTGCCACGGTGTGGTCCTGATCTCCCGAGCCGCCACTCACTCCGACTGCACCTACGACCTTTCCATTCTTCGTAAGCGGGATTCCTCCCGCGAAGATCATTATATTTCCGTTATTGGAAGCGTGGATTCCAAAGAACTGCCCGCCCGATTGCGAATGAGCCGCCAGATCCTTGGTCGAGATATCGAAAGCTCGCGACGTGTAAGCCTTTTTCTGGGAAATATCAATGCTGCCAATCCAAGCTCGATCCATCCGGACGTGTGCCACTAGATTCCCACCTTCGTCGACCACGGCGATGTTCATCGGCTGTCCGATCTCGTGTGACTTCTTCTCCGCCGCGGCGATTACTCTGCGGGCATCTTCTAAACTGACCATCGAGGGCCCTCCAATTTCGGATTTTCCGGCGCTTAAACGAGCCTGATTACTTTGCGGTCGTGCAGAAACGAAGTCAAATAGAAAGTTCCTATTCCTAGCCTGCGATAGGAAATGTCTATAAGATGGACATCGGCGCGTCTGATAGATTCTGGCTATGACCTAGCGGAGTGTTTTTATTTGACTTTTGCCATAGGGCTCATATGCTAACTGAGGTTGTGCCTTACGATCTTCGTCGATCGCTAGACTGGCACTGGTTCTCCAATCTGGATGGTATCCGATGATCTCTATGTGGACTCTGGGCAACCCGTTGGGCAAATGATCGTTCGAAAACTTGAGTACCTGATTGCATTGGCAAGAGAAGAACACTTCGCACACGCTGCTGCGGCTTGTCATGTATCCCAGCCGACCCTTTCTGCGGCGATCCGCCAGCTAGAGATTGAAATGGGGGTGCTCATCGTCGAGCGTGGACCGCGATTTCACGGGCTGACAGAAGAGGGAGAACGAGTGCTCGCGTTCGCGCAGCGTATGGCGTCCGAGTGCGAGCGCTTGCGCGAAGAGCTTTCCAATCGGGGTCGCGAGACGTTCGGGACGCTTCGCGTTGGTGTGATCCCGTCTGCGATCCCTGTGGTTCCGAACCTGACAATTCCCTTTCACAAGCAACACGCGCAGGTGAGCCTGAAAATCATCGATCTTAACCCGCCGGATGTCTTGCGCGCGTTCGAGGAGTATTCGATCGATGTGGCAATCACTTATATCGATGAAGAGGTACGCCGCTATAGCCGCACTCATCCCCTATACGCAGAGAGTTACGCTCTCCTTATCCGAAAGGGAGCCTTGTTCTCGGGCAGGAAGGGTGTTTCCTGGCAGGAGGTGGCGCAGTTGCCGTTATGCCTCCTCGCTCCCGAAATGCAGCACCGTGGATCGCTACCGGCTGGACTGTTCGGCCACGTAGCGGCGAGTCTGCCGCATATCGAGACGAACTCCATCAGCGCTCTCTATTCTCAGGTGGGGTCCGGAGCGTGGTCCTCGGTTCTTCCGAGTTCGCTTGCGAGCATCGCCGACGATAGCGATGAGTTCGAAATGATAGCCCTTCCCAAGTCAGGCAAACGTGCTCGCGTCGGAGTGATCATACCCGATCGCGAACTCTCCTTGCCGCTCGCCGAGGCCTTTTTTCAGGTCGCCTTGAACACGAAGATCTCTTGGGCGCGCCGAAAGGCGAAATAAGCCCCATTCCCGCCAGATAGAGATCTCCTATCGCCGCTTAGAAGCTTTCTAGTCTCGATAGTCTCCATAACGACAAACGATTGGACATCCAAACGCGACTGCCATTATAGCTGTTCGTGAAGTTTGCGAACTTCGTAAGGCGAATTTAATCCGATGATGCTATTGGCAGCATCGCGGGGAGGATATCATGTCGTTGCAAAAAGGGACCCTTCCGATTGGGTTCTTTTGCTGGCTGTTTCTGCTGTGTGCGGCGGTGCTGCTGCCAAGAGTTGGTTATTCACAATCCACCTTTGGCGACATTCGGGGCACAATCCGCGATCCTGGGAACTTGGCGTTGCCTCAAGTGGCCGTCAAACTCCACAATCTAGACGAAAATACGGATCGCGTAGCGACAAGCGACGACAGCGGGACATACCTGTTCGAAAACCTCAAGCCCGGGCACTATACGCTGTCAGCCACCAAGACGGGGTTTTCCCAATCTACAACGGTCGCGCTGGAATTGACTGCCCGTCAAAGCGCACGAGCGGACCTGACGCTGTCGATCGAGCAAGTGAAGCAGACGGTCACCGTGGAAAGCACGGCGGAACAGATCAATACTGAAGATGCCGAGCTCGGCGACACCCGGGGCAACAACCAACTGGTCGAGATGCCCATCAATTCCAGGGCGCAAACCACCAGCCCCTTGGCTTCGCTGACCCTCTCTCCGAACGTCGTGACCGATAGCCAAGGCAATATAGCCGTCGGGGGCGCCACGTTCGCGCAGACTGGTTTTTCCGTCGACGGAATTTCCACCGCGAATGTCACGACGAACGGCTCTCTTCAGAACGCCTACCCATCGTCTGAAGGGATTGGCGAACTCAAAGTTACGGCGTTCGACAATAGCGCCGAGTTCGCCCAGGTGGCTGATGTGACATTCGTCACAAAAAGCGGAACCAATAATTTCCACGGCAGCCTGTTCGAATACTTGCAAAATGACGTGCTGGACGCAGATATTCTCAACTTCGCGACAAAGGCGCCCAAGCGATTCAATACGTTCGGGGGGAGCGTCGGCGGTCCCGTAACTATCCCCCATCTCTATCACGGCAAAGATAAGACATTCTTCTTTTTTGACTATGAGGGGAATCGCCGGGAAACCTCAGTCCCGGAGCAGTATCTGGTGCCAACCCAGGCGGAGAGAGACGGCAATCTGAGCGCCCTTCTGGCCGCCGGGAGCACGTTGATGGATCCCTTTACCGGCAAGCCCTATCCGAACAACACCATTCCAAGCGGAACCTCGTGCACCAGTTCCAAAGACTGTATCAATTCTGTCGCTCAGAACGTGTTGAACTACTATCCACTGCCAAATGTCAGTACGCCAGGGCTCGGCTACAATTATCAAACGCTGCAACCCACGCCCTCGGGTACTAACGGCTGGGACCTCAGGCTGGACCACAACATCACGACCAATCAGCAGATCTATGCTCGCTTCAGCTGGAAAAACTTGCTCTCAGACGTAGGTCAATCCGGCGCAGCGAATCCTCTTTTGCCGAACGACGTCGATACTGAGCACGATCGCAGTCTTGTGGTCTCCTACAACTACACGATCACGCCCAAGATGATCAACGAGTTTCGCTTTGGTTTCACGAACAGTCTCATCAACGATGTCTTTCCGATCCAAGGGGCCGTGGCCGACAACCAACTCGGCCTGACCGGTATAAGCTTCGCCAATCACCCTAACACGGGAGCGTTTCCGACCTTCAATTTCTCCGATGGAACCGGCTTTACGCAGATCGGCCACGACAAGGACGGACCCGGCGCCTCAAAAACCTTGGAGTTCACCGATAACCTCAGCCGTACCATTGGGAAGCACACGATCCGTACCGGTCTGGATGCCCGCAGAGTATTCTACGAAACCGTGGTTCGATGGGGTCAGTCCGACGATTTTGGCGCATTTACCTTCAACCACGGCATCTTCACCGGTAACGCATTCGGCGATTTCCTACTGGGCCTGCCCAATACGGACTTCATTGTGGGGAGCAGTCCCAATACGAACGAGTCCGCCGTTCATTGGGGCATTTACGTCCAAGACACCTGGCAAGCGACCAGCAGGCTCACCGTGAATTACGGATTGCGATGGGAGGTCAATCCGACCATGAGTGAAGAGACAGGCGATATCGCCAACTTCCTCCCGATCAATGGCGGCGAGGTGGTGGTTCCGGACCAGCTTTTGAAGACCATAAGCAATAATCCCCTGCTCCAGACTAACTACAATAATTTTCTGATTTCCTTCAATGCCTGTCAGTTACCGACAAGGAATATGGCCGTTCAATGTTCGAAAGTGCTGACGAATAGCCAGGCTGGCCTGCCTCCGAGCCTCGAGTACACGTATTGGCATGATTTCGATCCGCGCATCAGTATCGCGTTCCGTCCATTTCGCGACAACAAGACCGTCTTTCGCGCCGGGTTCGGCATCTTCACCGACACGATGCTGGGTCCGTTGGCGTACACTACGATCGGTATCCCGCTCGGAGACCCCTACACCTACACGAATCCGACCAGCAGCGGCCAACCGCAGTTCCAATTTCCGGCAACGTCTCCCCCCAATCAAACGCTCTCGTACGGGGGTAGTGGATTTTACGACGCGATGAACCCGCACTTCAGAGACCCTCAAACTGCGCAATGGAACGTAACGATCGAGCGCGAATTCGGATCCGACACCGCGGTGCGAATCAGCTATGCCGGGATGAACTCGTACCGGTTGAACGTGACGGAGGATTACAACGCGATTCCCCCGAGCACACAACCGTACGTACCCAGTCCTTACGTTGATCCACGCGCTCCTTATCAGAACTGGCTTGAATTATACGTCAGTCAGAACGCGGGCTTTGCCAACTACCAGGCGCTCACGCTCGACGTCACCCATAGAATTTCGCACGGACTGTCCTTCCAAGGGAATTACACTTGGGCCAAAGACATTAGCGATGCTCAAGGCGATGCTCCGGGCGGCTTTATTCCAGAAGTACTCTTGTTTACACCCAGTGCCGATCAATTCGACCTGCGATCGGCTCGTGGAAACGTGGCAGGTATGCCCCGGCAACGGTTCTTGCTGACGGGCACGTACGAGTTACCGTTTGGTCCAGGCAAGGACTGGAAAAGCCAAAATAAGTTTGTCAACGGGGCCTTGGGGGGTTGGAGCGTGAACACGATCACTCTTCTCCAGACCGGGCAATGGCTCACCCCCGTCATCAGCTCCACCGAGGATCAATCGAACACTGACATCGCCTCCCGGGGCGGCATCACTCTGCGGCCGGACGAGATCGGAAACCCATATAGCCAGCTCCAACCTGGTTTCTTGTGGAACGGCGCTGCGTTTGGTGAAACCCCACCGAATGCAGGAAGAATCGGGAATGCAGGAGTCGGTATCTTGCAAGGTCCCGGATTGATCAATGTCAATGCGGGCGTAGCCAGACGCTTCCAGATTAGGGAGGGTCTTAGCTTGCGCTTTGAGGCCACATTCACAAATGTATTGAATCACACCAATTTCGCCCCGCCGGCGACAGACGTCAACAACTCCAACTTTGGACAGCTGACATCGGCGCAGCCCCAAGGCAACGGCGGCAACAGGACGGGACAGTTGGCGCTCCGGCTGGATTTCTAAACGGCTATGTAAGCTGTGATACCTGACCTATGCACGGATTTTGGGGCGAGGCTGAAAATGTGAGGAGAGAAACATTTGGGGACCCTGAGAATCCTGGTGTAAACCAGTGAGGCCGTGAAGTGGTCGCTTCACGACCC
>Ga0182024_10018552_pt1 | contig 12941 bp, 8 predicted proteins | sample P32metaG_FD_120480 | JGI IMG/M metagenome (GOLD analysis project Ga0182024, IMG submission 120480) | Permafrost microbial communities from Stordalen Mire, Sweden - P3-2 metaG (Illumina Assembly) | ecosystem: Environmental > Terrestrial > Soil > Wetlands > Permafrost | place: Sweden: Stordalen...
GACCGCGTCGCCAATGCGGCCGGTGGCGGCGAGCGCGGCGAGCGCCTCGCAGGTCGCCGCGACGCGCAGCTCGGGCATGCGGCCGCCCCAGATGAGCTGCTGCGTCTGGGCGAAGAACTCGATCTCGCGGATGCCGCCGCGGCCGAGTTTGATGTTGTGGCCGGCGACCGCGATGCGGCCGCCGCCGCGATGAGCATTGATTTGCCGCTTGATCGAATGGATGTCCTGGATCGCCGCGAAATCGAGATTGCGCCGCCATAGATAGGGCGTCAGCCGATCGAGAAACATCTCGCCGGCGGCGACATCGCCGGCGACGGGTCTCGCCTTGATCAGCGCGGCGCGCTCCCAGTTCTGGCCCGCGCTTTCGTAATAATTGAGAGCGGTTTCCGTCGAAATCGCTGGTGGCGTCGAACCGGGATCGGGCCGTAGCCGCAAATCCGTCCGGAAGACGAATCCATCCGCGGTACGCTCGGCGAGAATGCGGACCAGCGCATGCGCGCACTGGGTAAAGAATTGCGAGAGGCTGTGCCGGCCTGTATAGCGAACCTTGTCGCCATCGTAGAGCAGGATCAGATCGATATCGCTAGAGTAGTTAAGTTCGCGGGCGCCCAGCTTGCCGACGCTTAGCGCGAAGAAGCCGGAATCGCGCTCGGGCTGCTCCGAAGGGGCGACCGCGATTTCGCCAGTCTTTGCCCCGGCGCGTAACACATGCCGCGTGGCGTGTAGCAGGGCGGTCTCGGCGAAAGTGCTGAGGGCGCCGGTCACCTGTTCGAGCGACCAGCGCCCGGTGAGATCGGCCACGGCGACCGTCAGTGCGACGCGCCGTCGTGCCACGCGCAATAGGCGCATGAGCGAATGAAGCGCGCCTTCGGACCTGAGATCGGCTTCGAGTTGGTCAAGAATTTTGGCAAACGTGTTTTCGGGCGAGCCGAGGGCGAGATCGAGAAGCATCGCCGAGTCGGCGATGCAGCAATCGGTCAGAAAAGGGCTGTTGCCGAAGATTGCCTGGAGTAGCGCGCTTCCATCCTCCTCCGCGGCAAAGTCTCGCATCGCTTTTCCGATGGACGGATCGGATTGTTCCGCCGCCGTTTCGGTCCAGCGCGACAAGCCCAATGCGGCCCGCCGGGCGTCGGCCGGCCTCGGCAGGCGCTGGCGGGAAACGAGCGGCGCGGACGGCGAATTCATGAACGATTTGTTACGTAGTTCGCGGGCGAGGTTGCGCGGGCGGGCGATGCAGGTCAAGCTGGGCCATGGTTCTGCGCACCGGAATCAAAATCGCGGAATGGCTCGGCGCGGTCGCGGCGGCGGCGGCATCCGTTGCCGCATGCGGATTTTGGCTGTTGTCGAGCGGACCGATTTCGCTCGACTGGCTGGCGCCTTATGTCGCGAACGCCTTTGCCGCCGCCGAGCCGGGCGTTCGGGCGCATGTCGATCATACGCTGGTCACCCTCGCCGACGGTCCGCGTCTCCAGATTGTCGCGCAAGGGGTCCATCTGTGGCGCGAGGACGGCAACGCGGAACTGACCTTGCCGGACGTTTCCCTGTCGCTCAGCGCCGAAGCGGCGCTGTTCGGCATGTTCGCTCCCACTCGCATCGGCATTGACGGACCGCGGCTCCGCCTTTTCCGCGCGGCGGACGGCTCGGTTCATCTCGGTCTCGGCGCCGAGCGTCCTGGTAGCGGCGATTGGGCCGAAACTTGGCTCCACGATCTGGCCCAGCCGCCGAATCGGCAAGGGCTGTTCGGCTATCTTACGACGGTCGAAGTGCGGAATGCCGCGCTGACGGTCGAAGACGAGCAACGGGGTACCATCTGGCAAGCGGAGGCCGTTAATGCCTCGCTGTTCCGACGCTCCGAGGGAATCGCCGGCGATCTCGCGCTGACGCTCGAAAGCGCCGGCAAGACGGCACCGTTCCATGGCGATTTTCATTTCGAGCCGGTATCACGGCGGCTCGTCATGTCGTTGAGTTTCGATCAACTGCGACTTGCTCTATTTGCGGGCGCCTTCGCCAATCTGCAGTCGCTCGCGGCCTTTGACCTGCCCACCAGCGGTCAATTCAGCCTGACCTTCGATACGGTCGCGCGGCATGTCAGCGATTTCTGGTGCGATGTCGGGCTGGGGCAGGGGCGCATCGTCGATCCGCGTCTGCCGGGCGGCAGCCTGGCGATTAGGCAGGGGAGCATGCGCGCGGTTTTCGATCCGACCAAGGAGCGGCTCGATCTCGAGAAATTCGCCGTCGCGTTGGATGAACCCGACCAGCCGAAGCTTTCGCTCACGGGGACGCTCGACGGTTTCGATCCCATGATCGCAAATCCGCTCGCTTTCCGCGCGAAATTGGAGGTCCGTGACCTGACCGCGGCGGATTTCGATCATGTCTGGCCCGAGAGTGTCGCGATCCATGCGCGCGCGTGGATTTTGCAGCACGTTCTGGGCGGCAATCTGGATCTGGCAACGATCAAGCTCGCGGGCCACATCGATACGAACCGTTCCGGGGACCCCATCGCGCTCGATTCCGCCGACGGGACGCTCAATTATCGCAATGTCGCGATCGAATATTTCAAGCCGCTCGCGCCGGTGCGGAACATCGAGGGTACGGCGACCTTCGATCGGACCCGCTTCGATTTCTTGCCCACGAGCGGCGCGGTTCGCGACGTTAAGTTCGTCGGCGGTACCGTCCATTTGACGAAACTCGATACCGACAACGAGGAAGCAAGCATCGATCTGGCGCTGCAAGGGCCGATGGCGCAAATCCTCGAACAGCTCGACACGCCGCCTCTCCGGTACGCGCGCGCGATCGGTGTCGATCCCGCAGGCGTCTCCGGCGCGGTCGAGGGCAAGCTGCATTTTCAACTGCCAATGAAGAAGAATTTGCGCTTCGCGCAGATCGATTTCAGCGCTCAGGCGAAGCTCGAGCAGCTCCGACTGGCGCACCTCCTGTTCGGCAAGGATCTGGAGGCCGGCTCGCTAGAACTCGTGCTAAACCGCGGCGCGGTAACCGTTAGCGGGAGGGCCGAACTCGCGGCGGTTCCGGTGACGCTGAATTGGGTCCATAGTTTGGACGCCGACCCCATACGCACGCGATATAAGCTGGCCGGAATTTTCGACGATTCCGCCCGTCGCCGCTTCGGCCTTGATCTGATGCCGGATATTGTTGCCGGGCCTGTGGGCGTCGATGTTGGCTTCGCGATTGAGCACTCTGGCGACGCGGAGGCGACGGTCGTGCTCGATTTGGGCGGCGCGTCGATTGATCTCGGCAAGCTCGGGTGGAGCAAGCACCCAGGCCAGCCGGCGACGGCCAATTTCGTCCTCGATACGCGCGGCGGGCGGCCAGTCTCGGTGCGAGGGCTGACGATCGAGGGCTCGGGTCTCGATGCGCGGCTCGATCTTGCCTTGGCCGACATCGGCGGCGATTCCACTATCACGCGCGCGGATATCCGGAAATTCAGCGCCGGCCAAACCGATGTCTCGGGCACGGTGATACGGCGCGCGGAAGGCGGCTGGCATGTGGACATGCACGGCAGAACCTTCGATGCGGCGCCTCTGCTCAACGATCTCCAGCGCGCCCCGCCCGGCGGCAAGCCGGAGCCGCCGCTGTCGGTGTCCGCCGATCTCAATCGGCTCTCGCTTGGCCCCGATCGGGTCGTCCAGTCCGTCCATGCCCACCTTTTCAGCGATGGCGTGCACTGGCAAACGGCGAATATCACCGCCATCCCGGCTCCGGGCGCGAAACTGAGCTTGCAATTCGGCAATACGCCCGGCCCCGGCCCGCGCAAGCTGGAGCTGGCGACCGATAATTTTGGCGCACTGCTCCATCTCCTCAACATATCGAGCAAGGTGCATGGCGGACAGCTGACGGTGAACGGGCAGGCCGAGGACGATGGGCCGAGGCGCATGCTGCGCGGCACGTTCGACGGGACCAATTACGAATTGGAGGATGCGCCGGCGCTGGCGCGTCTGTTGTCCCTCGCCTCCTTCACCGGCATGGGATCGCTGGTGAGCGGGCAGGGCATCCCCTTCACCCGGCTCAAAGGCGATTTCGTCCTCGACGGCGGAAAAATCGAGCTTCGCAACGCGCGCGCTTACGGCGAGTCGATCGGTGTCAACGCAAGCGGCAACATCGATTACGCCCACGACACCCTCGACCTGTCCGGCACGCTGGTTCCGGCCTATTTGGTCAACAGCATTCTGGGCAATATCCCGGTGCTCGGCGATATTCTCCTCGGCGGCAAAGGGCAGGGCATTTTCGCGGCCAATTTCCACGTCGCGGGCCCGATGACTGATCCGAGCATATCCGTCAATCCGCTCAGCGCGCTTGCGCCGGGATTCCTGCGCGGCCTGTTCTTGTTCGATGCCGCGCGGCCGAATCCGCCGCCCGACGGCGCGGCTCGGGGCGATACCGCTGCAAGCGGCGGCTAGATCGCCTTGACCACCGCGTGCCGCTTCTTGCCGGCCGAGATTTTGATCACGCCCTGAACATTGAGATCGGCCGCCGTCAGTTTGCGGCGTTCGTCGGTCACGACTTCGTCGTTGACACGGATACCGTTGCCGCGGATGAGGCGGCGGGCATCGCCGAGGCTGGAGGCGAGGTTCGAACGATGCAGCCACTCGATCAAGGGCTGGCCGCTGGTCAAATCGGCCCTCCGCATTTCAAAGACTGGCAAATCCTCGCCGATGCCGCCGGTGCCAAAAACCGCGTGCGCCGTATCGGCGGCCGCTTCCGCGGCCGCCCTCCCATGGCATAGGGCAGTCGCTTCCGTCGCCAGCACCTCCTTGGCTCGATTGATCTCGCCGTTCTCCAAGGCTTCGAGACGCGCGATCTCGCCGAGCGGCAGATCGGTGAACAGCTGCAGGAAACGTCCAACGTCGCTGTCTTCGGTGTTGCGCCAGAATTGCCAATAATCGTAAGGCGCGAGGCGTTCGGCGTTGAGCCAGACCGCTCCGTCGGCCGTCTTGCCCATCTTCGCGCCTGCAGCATTGGTCAGGAGCGGCGAGGTCAGGCCGAACAAAGCGCGATTGTCGATCCGGCGCCCGAGCTCTACGCCGCAGACGATATTGCCCCACTGATCGGAGCCGCCCATTTGCAGCGCGCAATCGTGACGGCGGGCCAATTCGAGAAAATCATAAGCCTGCAGCACCATGTAATTGAATTCGAGAAAGCTCAGCGGCTGTTCGCGATCGAGCCGCAATTTCACGCTGTCGAATCGCAGCATGCGGTTGACCGAGAAATGCCGGCCCACCTCGCGCAGGAACGGGATGTAGCGCAGTTCGTCGAGCCAATCGGCATTGTCGGCCATATTCGCGTCGCTCGGACCGTCGCCGAATGTGAGGAACCGCGAGAAGATCCGCGCGATGCTCGTCTTGTTGCGAGCGATTTCGTCCTTGGTGAGAAGTTGGCGCGATGCGTCCTTCCCCGAGGGATCGCCGATCTGGGTTGTGCCGCCGCCCATCAGCACGATGGGTTTGTTCCCGGTCCGCTGCCAATTCCGTAGCAGCATGATGGAAATAAGATGGCCGACATGAAGGCTGTCGGCGGTACAATCGAAACCGACATAGGCGATCATCGGACCCGCTTTCAGGCCGGAATCGAGCCCGGCAAGATCGGTACAGTCCTGCAGATAGCCGCGTTCGGTGACGGTGATGAGAAAGGGGGATTGGAAGTTGGGTGTCATCGCTTCGACGGAAGATCGGGGGCGCGGTTCGTCTAGCATAAAGCGCGAGGACCGACAAATCGCGGCGCCCGCCAACGCCCGGCTTCGTCGCGCGATCGGACTGATGAGCGGAACGTCGCTCGACGGCATCGATGCGGCTTTCATCATCAGCGACGGCCAGGCGAGGGTCGAGACCGGACCCGCAATCACCGTGCCTTACGAGGATTCGTTGCGCGCCACACTCCGCTCGGTTCTGGGCGGCAAAGGGGATGTACCGGGCGTGGAGCGCGCGCTTACGGAGGCGCACGCGCACGCGGTGGCGACACTGCGAAAACGGGATAAACTCGACGACATCGATCTCATCGGCTTTCACGGGCATACGATCCTGCATGCGCCGGCGATGAGACGAACCTGGCAGATCGGCGACGGCGCGCTTCTTGCCGTCCTCACCGGTCTCGATGTGGTGTGCGATTTCCGCTCGGCCGATGTTGCCGCGGGCGGGGAGGGCGCTCCCTTCGTGCCCCTCTACCATGCCGCGCTCGCCGCCGCGCTGGAGAAACCGATTGCTGTCTTGAATATCGGCGGCGTCGCCAACGTGACCTGGATCGGCGAGGAGTCGGATCATTTGCTTGCGTTCGATACCGGTCCCGGCAATGCGCCGCTCGACGATTGGGTCCTACAACATACCGGAAACCGATTCGACGCCGATGGGGCATTGGCGCTAGCCGGGCGTGCCGACGCTGCGCGCGTTGCCGGCTTCCTCGCGCATCCCTATTTCGCACGCAATCCGCCGAAATCGCTCGATCGCGACGAATTCGGCGCTCTCTTGCCGCGCGGCGAATTATCGCCCGCCGATGGCGCGGCGACGCTGGCAGCTATGATTGGCGGCGCGATCCATCGTGCCGCCGAGCATTTCCCCGCTCCCGTCAAGCGATGGCTCGTGACAGGTGGTGGCCGGCACAATCGCACCTTGATGGCGGCGCTCGCCGCAATCTTGCAGACTGATGTGGCTCCCGTCGAGGCGGTCGGCTGGGATGGCGACGCTCTCGAAGCCCAGGCCTTCGGCTATCTCGCGGTGCGGTCGCTGGACGGCCTGGCGCTGAGCCTGCCTGGCACGACTGGCGCGCCGCGTCCCATGACGGGCGGCAGCTTGTTCCGCGCGAATCGCAGGCCCTAGCGGCGCGGCAGCAGTTTGCGCTCAGCGGCGCGTGTGGTGATGAATTTCTGCAGCTTTTCGAAGGCGCGGACCTCGATCTGGCGCACGCGCTCGCGCGAGATATTGTATTTCTCGGCCAATTCCTCTAGCGTGACCGGTTCTTCTCGCAAGCGCCGCTCGACCAGAATATCTCGCTCGCGATCGGTGAGGTGCGACATCGCCGAGGTTAAGAGATCACGGCGCAGGCCAAGCTCCTCGCTTTCGCCAAGCGTCGATTCCTGATCCTCGCCTTCGTCCACCAGCCAATCCTGCCATTCGCCCTGGCTGTCACTTCGCAACGGTGCGTTCAGGGAATGGTCAGGCCCGGCGAGGCGCCGGTTCATGTCGACAACATCGGATTCCGGCACGTCGAGTTCGGTCGCAATCTTGGTGAGATTTTCAGGCGACAGGTCGCCGTCGTCGATCGCCTGGATCTGGCCCTTGATGCGACGCAGATTGAAGAACAGCTTCTTTTGCGCCGCGGTCGTGCCCAGTTTCACCAGCGACCATGAATGCAGGATATATTCCTGGATCGAGGCGCGTATCCACCACATGGCGTAGGTGGCGAAGCGAAAACCCCGTTCGGGGTCATAGCGCTTTACCGCCTGCATCATGCCGATATTGCCTTCGGCGACGAGATCGGCGAGCGGCAGGCCATAGCCCCGATATCCGGTCGCGATCTTGGCGACGAGGCGCAAATGCGAGGTGACGAGTTTCTGCGCGGCTTCGGGGTCAGCATGCTCGCGCCAGCGCTTGGCGAGCATGTATTCTTCTTCCCGCTCCAGCATCGGGAATTTGCGGATTTCCCGCAGGTATCGCGAGAGTCCACCTTCCGCCGATAGGTTGGGAACAGTGGGAACGCTAGCCATCGTCAGAAACCTCCTTGCCGCACGCGGCAATGCAATTCTAGGACCAGGTTTGTCCAATCCCCAATATGAAGTATGGTGACTGAAGTATAACGCATCTTTACCTCTCGGGTTGCGGTCGAAATATTTTGTCGCGAGGGACACATGACACGCATGACGATTATAGACCGTGCCAACATGAACGCCGAACAGGCGCGCGTTTACGACGCGGCCTTGGAATCGGGCGGTCCTGTAGGTGGCCCGTATTATGCCTATATCCGTCTGCCCAAATTGTTCCAGGCCTCTCAAAACCTGAGAGCTTGCCTGGGGGACGGGCCGTTATCCGCCCGCGAGCGACAAATCGCCAACCTCGTGGTCGCGCGTCATTGGGACGCTCGGTATCCGTGGTTCGCGCAGGTGCGTGCTTCCCTCGCCATAGGCGTGGAGCAGGCTGTCATTGATGCGATAAATGCACGCCAGATTCCGAACTTGGTTGATGCGCGCGAGCGAACTTGCTTCGTTGTGCCGGGCGAGATCCTTTCAAGAAAGGGCCTCAGCGACGAAACCTACAGCGCAGCGGAACAGACCTTGGGCCTCGAAGACCTCGTGGCGTTGGTGGCGAGCACTGGTAACTTTTCGATGACCTGTCTGACGGCTGCCACGTTCCAGATCGCCGCCCCCGCCACAAATCCGATCCCACTCATGGAGTAGCGCCGGCTTAGGTACTTGGGAAGGAGCAGGCTAGGCCAGGTCCGCCCTGAAAAGGCACTGGGAGGGCAATCATGGATCCGTTTCAAGACTTTCGTCGGTCGCGCCGCTTCGCGGGTTCGTTTCCGTAGCCTATCGCTGCATCCCTAGATGCTACCCGGGTGACGTACCTGGCCATGGAGGCCATGGGAGCTTGGTTGGGGTGTCGCCGCCCTGTCGCGGTCCTCGTCGGCGCGGTGGCCCGTTCTGGCGACTCGCCGGCCTTGCTACCCCTTGCGGTGATGGCAGGCGCGAGAGCGTTTCGAACTGAACGCTATTTTGCCTATGCGATTTGTCGGGATTTTCCGCCCCAATAGGGCTCGCGCAGGAGCTTGCGGTCGATCTTGCCGAGTGCCGTAACCGGGATGGCCGAAACGAACTCGATCGACTTCGGCACCCACACCGACCCGCGATGCGATTTCACATGCGCCTGCAGGGTTGCCGCGTCACAGGACATGCCGGGTCGCAGGACCACGAACGCCTTAACCGACTCGCCCCATTTTGCATCGGGAATGCCGATCACGGCGGTCGAGGACACCGCGGCGTGGGACAGGAGCGCATCCTCGACTTCGCGCGGATAGACATTGAAGCCGCCGCTGATAATCATATCGGTGGTGCGGTCGACGATGGTGAAGTACCCGTCGGTGTCGCGAATTGCGACGTCGCCGGTATGGAGCCAGTCGCCGCGGAACGCGGCCTCGGTCGCGTCCGGGCGCTTCCAATAGCCCGACATCACAAGACCGCCGCGCACGCAGATTTCCCCTGGCGTGGCCGGCGGGACTTCGTTCATGTCGGGATCGAACAATTTCACCTGCACCGCGGGACAGGGCAGGCCGATGGAGCTGAAACGGGCGGGCCGCGCTGGGTCGTGATCCGCCTTGCGCAATGTCGTGATCGCCATCGGCGCTTCGGTTTGGCCATAGAGCTGGACGAAGACCGGCCCGAACACGCCGAGCGCCTCGCGCAAGCGGTCCGGCGACATCGGCGCCGCGCCATAGACGATCGACCGCAGCGAGGAGAGATCCCATGGATGCTCCGCGAGATAATCGAGCAGCACATAGAGGATCGTCGGCACCAACCAGGTCACGGTCATGCGCTCGGTCTTGACGATGCGACAGAATTCCTCCGCGTCGAACCCCTGGACCAGGCGCGTATAGCCGCCGCGCATCAGGATTATGGGAATGACCGAACCGCTGGCATGGCTGATCGGCGTCACCGCTAGATAGCGCATATCGTCCGGCAAATCCCAGTCGGACAATTCATGACAAAAACATGCGATCATCGACCGGTGCGAGAGCATGGCGCCCTTGGGCCGGCCGGTGGTGCCGCCGGTATAGGCGATGGATACGATGTCCTGCGGATCGGCCTCGTCGCGAAGCGGCTCGGCCTCCATCGACGCCGCCTCGGCGGCAAGATCGAGGGCGCCGATCACGGGACCGAGCGACAGGAAATGCTTCAGCTTGCCGCACCGCTCCCGAAGCGCCACGCCCGGGGCGGCGTGCCGATCGTCGACCACCAGGGCGTCGATCTCGGCATCGTCGAGGATGAAAAGATGGTTCTCATGCGCCGCGGACGGATGGAGCGGCGTGAACCGGATGCCCATGAGCGTCGCCGCCATCCGGCAGGCGAAGCCATCGACGCGATTGCCGCAGAGCATGGCGAGCGCGTGGCCCTTGCGCAGACCGACACGCCGCAACACGCCGATCATGCGCGCGATGGCCGCGCCGAATTCCCGGTAGGTGTAGCGGACGTCGTCGTCGGCGATCGCCGGGCGCTCGGCATGGCGCTCGATCGCCGAGATCATCAGCTGGCCGATCGTCCCGCCGGCATAAAGCGGACGAACGAGGTCGGTTCGTTCCATCATTTGTCTCCGTCCCGAACGTTGCTCATGACACCGCGAGCGTGCGGACCAGCGTGTCGTTGTCGGCCAGAAGTTCCTCGCTGGTCGAGCGATGCACCACGATGCCGCGATCCAGCACGATGGCGTGGCGGGTCATCCGCAAGGCGAGGCGCGCATGCTGCTCGACGATGATGACGGCCAACCCCTCTTCGCGGGTCAGCGTTTCGATCACCCGGACCAAATCCTGCACGATGATCGGCGCCAACCCTTCCATCGGCTCGTCCAGAAGGAGGAGGGATGGATTGACCATGAGGGCGCGCGCGATCGCCAGCATCTGCTGCTCGCCGCCGGAAAGCTGATTGCCGAAATTGCGCCGCCGCGCCTCGAGCCGCGGGAAAAGACGATATATCCGATCCGCGTTCCAGGGCCCCGGCCGCGCCACGACTGTCAGATGCTCGTCGATGGTCAGCGAGGGGAAGACGAAGCGTTCCTGCGGCACCCAGCCGATGCCGAACCGCGCGCGCCGATGCGTCGCGAAGGCCGTGACGTTGCCGCCTCGCCAGGTCGCCGTGCCGCGATGCAGCTTGGTCACGCCCATGATGGTGAGGAGCAACGTGGTCTTGCCGACGCCGTTGCGCCCGAGCAGCGCCAAGCTGTCGCCTTCCGCGAGGCGCAGCGAGACGCCGTCGAGCACGATGCTGTCGCCGTAACCCGCGACGATGTCGTCGAGCGCGAGCAGCTCAGGCAATCGCCGTCTCGCCGAGATAGACTTCGCGCACCCGCGCATTCGCCTGGATTTGCCGCGGCGTGCCTTCGGCCAGGATTTCGCCGGACATCATGACGGTGATTTTTTCCGCGAACCGGAACACGAGGTTCATATCGTGCTCGATCAGGAGGATGCTGACAGCGCGGGGCAAATCGGCGATGACGCCCATCATCTCCTGGCTGTCGCCAACCGGAATGCCGGCGGCCGGCTCGTCGAGCAAGAGGACCTTGGGCCGCGTCGCCAGCGCCAGCGCGATCTCGAGCAGCCTTTGCTTGCCATAAGGCAAATGGCGCGTCGGTGTGTTGATGTCACGCTCCAGCCGCAGCAGCCCGAGGAGCGCGCGCGCCTCCGCGATCTCGTCCTTCTGTTCGGCAACCGAGCGGATCAACCGGCTGCCGCGACCGGTACGCTCGCAGACCGCCAGCACCACCGATTCAAGCGCGGTCAGACCGGGGAACAGGGTCGTGATCTGAAACGTCCGGGTGATGCCCCGCTTGACGCGCTCATATTGTGGCAGCCGGGTGATGTTCCGCTCGCCGAGGAAAATGCCGCCGGCGGATGCCGACAGAGAGCCGGTCAGCGTGTTGATGAAACTGGTCTTGCCCGCCCCGTTCGGGCCGATGAGAGCGTGACGGGCGCCCGGGGCAAGGGCGAACGTCACATTGTTCACGGCCTTGAAGGCGCCGAAGCTGAGCGACAGGCCCTCGGTCCGGAGCGCGGGGGTCACGCCCATCGCGCGGTCCAGCGGCGATAACCGTTGAACAGGACGCCGTGGATGCCGCCGCGGGCGAAGAACACCAGCGCGATCAGCAACAATCCGAGCCAAAACTGCCAATAGGTCGGATTGAGATCGGCCAGAATCTCCCGCGAGATCAGGAACAGCCCGGCGCCGAGGATGCCGCCATAAAACCACCCCACCCCGCCGAGCACGAGCATCATCAGCACATCGGAGGAGCGGCCGAAGCTGACGACGTCGATGCCGACGAACTGGGTCGTTTCCGTGAGCAAGGCGCCGGCGATGCCGGCGAATATCGCGGCGATGGTGTAGATCGTCGCGAGCCGGCGGCGAACGTGGGTCCCGATCGCGGCCATGCGCGCGCGGCTTTCGCGAATGCCCCGCAGGCTCAAACCGAAGGGCGAGGCGACGATGCGGCGCGCGATATAGAAGATCGCGAAGGTCACGCCGAGCGCAAAGAAATAGCCGGTAAAGCCGCGCAAATCGAAGGCGAACAGGCCGAACACCCGCCAGATTTCGAAATCGCCGAGCCCGTCCGCGCCACCGGTGAGCGAGACCGCGCGGTTCGCCACTTCCGAGAGCATCAGGCAAATGCCGAGCGTCACCATCAGCCGGGCGATTTCGCCGCCGCGCAACAGAAAGCTCGTCAGATACCCGATCGCCCCGGCGACCAAGCCGCCGACGACAAGCCCGCTGAAAGGTTCGCCCCAACCGAATTTGGCGAGGATGCCGGCGGCATAGGCGCCACAGCCGAACAGCGCCGCATGGCCGAGCGAGACGATGCCGGCATAGCCCATGATCAAATCGAGCGACAGGGCGAACAGCCCGGCAATGAGGATTTGCGACGCCAGGATGAGATAGCCGGGCAACGCGAAGGGCAGCGCCAGGAGGATCAGCCAGAAGGCGATCTCCGCCGGCCGCCAGCGAACATGCGGCAATCGAGGCTCCAGCGAACCCGCCAAAACTGGCGGGAAGGGCGTTGCTGGGGTGGCGCCGAAACTCACGCCGTGCGCCATATTTCCCTGCGTCAGCGAGCGCGGGCTGAGGCCGCCCGGGAAGACCAGCAACAGCACGATCATCAGCACATAGATGACGAAGCCGCCGAGCTGCGGGAGATAATAGCTGCCGGCAACGTTGCAAATGCCGAGCACCATCGCCGCGATCA
>Ga0182024_10018553_pt1 | contig 12941 bp, 11 predicted proteins | sample P32metaG_FD_120480 | JGI IMG/M metagenome (GOLD analysis project Ga0182024, IMG submission 120480) | Permafrost microbial communities from Stordalen Mire, Sweden - P3-2 metaG (Illumina Assembly) | ecosystem: Environmental > Terrestrial > Soil > Wetlands > Permafrost | place: Sweden: Stordalen...
CCACGGGCATGTTGACCATGCCGGCGTTCAACAAAGACGTCCCCGAGAAAATTCGCGAAGCCGGCATGAAGGTCGAGAGCGAGATCAAGAGCGGAAAGCTCCATCCCTTCGCCGGCCCAATCAAGGATCAGTCGGGGAAGGAAATGGTCGCGACGGGCCAGAATCTTCCCGACGACAAAATTCTCGGCATCAATTGGTTTGTCGAAGGCGTCGAAGGCGAAATGCCGCACTGATCTCGGTTCGACGACAACAACATGGCCGGGCCGGCATTTGCCGCGACCCGGCCATTTTCACGCTAGGGGCTTATCGCGGTCACCAGCCAGATCGCGGCCGGAAGCGATACATGTCCCCCGCGCTCATAAGGTGCGAGAACGCGTCGAATCGACTCCGCCACGGCGCGGCGAATCACGGGTGGCTGGCCCTGCACCGCGCGGCTCGTCGCGCCGATCTTGAACGTGGTCTCGACCGCCCAATCCAGCCCACGGCCGCTGGCGATATCGAGCTCCAGATCGAACGGCTCCATGCCGATGGATTCGAATCCGGCGGCGGCGAGAATACCGCGCACTCGCTCCTCGCGCGCGAACGCGAAAGGACCGGGGGCGTCGGGGTCCGTCGAAGGAGGCGGCGGCACATGCGCGTAAGCCGCTTGAGCCGGAACCATCATCCACGGATTCATTTGCGGCGCGCGGAAGCAGGAAAAAGCCAACCGCCCGCCCGGTCGAAGCGCGCCGCGCAAGTTGGTGAAGGATCGCGCCGGCTCGGCGAAGAACATGACGCCGAAGCGCGAGAACAAAACATCGTAAGCTCTGGCGGGAAACGCATGAATGGTCGCATCGTCGAGAACCCATTCGACACCGGGGCCCGATGGGAGCCGCGTGGCCGCGCGCGCCAGCATGGGCCGTGACACATCGATCCCCAGAACCTTGCCCGTCGCACCGGCCAGCCGCGCGAGCTCGATCGTGGTCGCGCCACAACCGCATCCGATATCGACGATCCGCTCGCCAGGCCGGATCGCCGCCCGCGCGATCGCAGCCGCGGCCACCGGCGCCAGAGCAATATCCCAGGCATCTTGCAGCTCGACCCAGGAAAGTCCGCCCGGACCATTCCAGAAAGCGATCTGCCCGGCATTCCGTTCGTCAGCGTTCACGAATCTCCTCAGCCGTTCGGTGGCTCTTGCAGCATATCGCGCAGGGTCGCGGCGACGATTTCGGTGGCCTTGTCGAGATCGTCGAGCCGGAGGTGCTCATCCGCCGCATGCGCGCCGGCCTCGATGATGCCGCGCGGTCCCGCGCCGTAAAGGACGATTGGAATACCGGCGGCCGCGTAGTGGCGGGCATCGGTATAGAGCGGCACGCCGTCGGCGCCGATGGTCTCTCCGAGAACACGCTTCGCATGGCGCAGCAGCGGCTCCAGGAGCTTGTCCTGCCCAGCCATCGGCTTTAGCGGCTCGGCCATGAGAATGCAGCGCACTTGGACCTGGACGCCGGCATAGCGGCGGACGGCATTAGCGACGACGCGACGAAGCTCCTCCTCGACCGCGGCTCCGTCTTCCTCGGGAATGAAGCGGCGATCGAGGCGAAACGTGACGAGATCCGGCACCACGTTGGTGTTTACGCCGCCATGGATGAGCCCGACCACAAGGGTCGGCGCGCCAATGCCGGAAACGCGCGAGCGCTTAACCTCCAGCGTGCGGCGAAACGCGTAGAGCGCATCGAGAATGCCCGTCGCGGCTTCGAGCGCGTCGACGCCCGTCTCCGGCAAGGCCGCGTGGGCCTGCTTGCCTTTGACCGCGACTTCAAGGTGGAGGCAGCCATTGTGCGCGACCACGACATTGTAGGAAAAGCCGGCGGCGATGGCGTAGTCCGGCTTCACGATGCCGCGATCCAACAGATATTTCGGACCGATAGTGCCGCCGGCCTCTTCGTCGTAGGTAAAATGCAGCTCGATCGCGCCGTTCAACCCATGCAGCGATTTGAGGGCGAGCAGCGCGAAAGCATAAGTGGCGAAATCCGATTTTGAGACGGCGACGCCGCGTCCGTACATCGCGCCGTTCTCGATAGCCGCGCCATAGGGATCGCGCGTCCAGCCTTGCCCGGGCGGCACGACATCGCCATGCGCGTTCAACGCGACGGTCGGACCGCCCCGCCCCGCGGCACCAAAGCGCTCGCGCACGACAAGGTTCGTGGCGGAGACCATTCCATTCTCGCGAACAAGCTCAATCGGCACGGGATGGCTTTCGACGGAGAAGCCGAGACCTTCGAGCAATTCGGTGGCGCGCGCGGCGTGCGGCGCGCAGTCGCCGGGCGGATTGTCGCTCGGCACCCGCACCAGTTCCGCCAGGAATCGCCGCTGCTGTTCGCGATGCCGTGCGAGGAAGTCGTGCAGCGCGCGATAATCCGCTTCGCCGCTCATTCGGCCGCTCCGGCGCGCGCTTCATCCCGAGGCTGGAAATCGCGCATGAATTTCATCAGCACGCGCGCCCCGGTTTCGGCGTCCGCCGCCGTGATCGCCTCGTCGGGATGATGGCTCACGCCGCCTTTGCACCGCACGAAAATCATGCCGATATCCGTGAGAGCCGCCATCGCCATGGCGTCGTGTCCGGCGCCGCTCGGCAAGCGGCGGCGCGGCAATCCGAGTCCGGCGACGGCGCTGTCCAGTTCATCCATGAGCCACCCCGAGCACCCGACGGCGGGACTCTCGAAACTGCGATCGAAATGGATTCCGACCCCGCGTTTGCTGGCGATTGCGTGCGCCGCGGCTAGGATGTCGGCATGAGCCGTGAGCCGTGTCGTATCGTTGGGTGAGCGGAGATCGAGGCTGAATCGCGCTTTGCCGGGAATGACATTGACCGCGCCAGGCTTGGCCTCGATCTGGCCCACGGTGGCGACCAGCGCAGCATTCGCACCGGCGCGCGCTTCAATGGCAAGCATGATCTCCGCCGCGGCGGCGAGCGCGTCGTGGCGCAATTCCATGGGCACGGTCCCGGCATGGCCGGCGTGGCCCGTAATCTCGAAGGTTCCGCGCGTGACGCCGGCGATCGACGTGACGATTCCGACTGACAGATTCTCGGATTCCAGCACCGGACCTTGTTCGATATGAAGCTCGACATAACCGAGCACGGAAGCGCGCGCTCGTGCCGCCTCGCCGATGCGCGACGGATCGAGACCGAAGGCCGTCAATGCCTGTCGCAGCGTGATCGCGTCCGGGTCGGGGCGATCGAGCGCCGTCTCATCGAAGATGCCGGCCACGGCGCGGCTTCCCAAGAGGGTCGATTGGAAGCGGACGCCCTCCTCATCGCCGAAGCCGAAAATCTCGACGGCAAAAGGGAGCCGCTCCCCTTGGGCGTGCAGCGCGCTGATGCAGGCAATCGGCGTCAAAACACCCAGCATGCCGTCATAGCGCCCGGCGTTCCGCACGGTGTCAAGATGCGAGCCGAACAAAAGGGCGGGCGCGTTCCGGGATTGTCCCTCATAGCGGCCGACGACGTTTCCGATGGCGTCCATTCGCGCCTTCATGCCGGCTTCCCGCATCCATGCCATTACCTGTTTGGCGGCTTCGCGGTGCCTCGCGGTGAGGAAGGTGCGGGTCAGCGCGCCCTCCTCCTCGGAAAAGACCGCGAGGCGGTCCGCCCACGCCAACAGCTTATCGCCTACGCCGGTCATCGCGTCGGCACTTGGTTCAACTCCGCTCGCCAGCATTTCGTCGAGTCGGAACCGCGCGATCTTTGCGATTTCGGCGAGCGCGGCGCGAAACTCCTCGTCCGGCTCGTTTCCGAGACGCCGTTCCAGCGCCGCGCGGATCTCGGCTGGGCCGAGCCCTTTGACCGCCAGGATGAACGGAAAGCCGAAGCGCTCGCGGTAGCCGAGATTGAGGGCGCGCAATTTCTCTCGCTCGGCCTCCGCCTCCACAGCAAGTCCGGCCGCCGCCTGCTCGCGCCGCGAAAAATCCGTGGCCACGCGGCCAGCGCCGAGTTCCGGATGGGCGCGGATCAGTGCCAGCTGTCGCTCCCGACTCGCTTCCTCGACGATATCGGCCATGACGCGATGCAGTGACGCGATGTCGGCAAATGGCCGCTTCGGCCACGCCGCTTCCGCGATCCACGGCGAATGCTCGAACACTCCGCCCAGCGCAGCCACGAAGGCGCCGCGGTCCATCGCGTTGAGCACCGCCAAAGTCGACGGCTCGTTCACGCGCCCGGCCGATAAGGAAAATGCTCGCGCCAATGACGAGCGATGTCGACACGGCGGCAGACCCAGACACGATCGTGCTTCTGGACATAATCGAGGAAGCGGGCCAACGGTCCGGCGCGGCCTGGGCGCCCCGCGAGCCGGCAATGCAGCCCCACGGACATCATGCGCGGCTTGGTTTCGCCCTCGTCGTATAGGAAATCGAACGTATCCTTGAGATATTGGAAGAACTGCTCCCCGGTGCCGAAACCCTGCGGAGTCGTAAGCCGCATGTCGTTGGCTTCGAGCGTATAGGGCACGACGAGATGCGGCTTGCCCGAGACCTCGACCCAGTAGGGGAGTTCGTCGGCATAGGAATCGGCATCGTACAGAAAGCCGCCATGCTCCACGACCAGGCGCCGCGTGTTCGGGCCCATGCGCCCGGTATACCAGCCCAAGGGTTTGACGCCCGACACCCTCTCGATCGCCTCGATCGCGAGATCGATATGCGCGCGCTCGATCTCGCGGTCCATATATTGGTAATCGATCCAGCGCCAGCCATGGCTGGCGATTTCGAAATCAGCCTCGATCATCGAAGCCGCGATCTCCGGCACCCGCGCGAGAGCCATGCCAACGGCGAAAACCGTGACGGGCATTTTGCGCTCGACGAACAGGCGCCGCAGCCGCCACCAGCCGACGCGGCTGCCGTATTCGAAATGCGATTCCATGTTGATGTGGCGAACGCCCAGGAGCGGCGCGGCATTGACGATATCGGAGAGAAACGCCTCGGAGGCGGCATCGCCATGGAGGATGTTGTTTTCGCCGCCATCCTCGTAATTGACGACGAATTGAACCGCGATCCGCGCGCCGTTGGGCCAGTGCGGATCGGGCCAATTCCGGCCATAGCCGACCATGTCGCGAGGATAGTGGTTCGGCGATTCAGTCAAGCGGCGCTCCTTCCGCGATCCAGGCGCGGATCAATGCGCGTTCCTGCTCGGTCATTTGGGTCTTGTTGCCCAACGGCATGGCATTGCTGTCGACGGCCATCAGCTTGATCTTGGCGATGGCGCCCGCGATCTCCTGCTTCGTGTCGAATTTCACCCCGTTGGGCGGTTCATGGAACATGTCGTCGGTCGGGCGCGCGGAATGACATTCCGTGCAGCGCTGGGCGAAGACCGTATCGGCTTGGGCGAAACTGACACGCTGCTTCGGAACCGTGCCGCCGCTCATTGGCACCGATGTCACCAATGCCAGGGCGATCACGGCAATGACCGCTCCGGCCAAAACATACGGCGCGGACTTGGCGCCCCGGTCGTAGGTGTTGAGGAAATACCGGACCGCGCCGCCGATCATGAACAAGGCGAGCAGGATCGCCCAGTTCCATTTCTGCGCATACGTGTTCGGGAAATGGTTGCTGATCATCACGAAGATGACCGGCAGGGTCATGTAATTGTTGTGGACGGAGCGCTGCTTGGCGGCGCCTCCCCAGGCCGGATCGGGCACCTGCCCCGCGCGGTTGGCGCGCACCATGCGGCGCTGTCCGGGCTGAATCACGAACAGGACGTTCGCCACCATGATGATGCCCATCATGGCCCCGACATGCATGAAGGCGGCGCGGCCGGCCAGAAGATGCGTCAGACCCCAAGCGATCCCGACCAGCATCAGGAAACAGATGCCGTTCATCGCGCCTTCGAGCCGGTTCAGAGGCGAGCGCCACATCAGCTCATAAATCAGCCAGCCACCGGCGATGGTGCCGACGCCAATCACCACGGCCTCGGGCTGAGTGAGATCGGCGACGCTCGGATCGACCATGAAGCTGCTGCCGCCGAGATAATAAACAATGGTCAGAAGCGTAAGACCGCTCAGTCCCGTGAGATAGGCCTCCCATTTGAACCAGTGCAGATCGGAAACCCGCTCGGGCGGCAGGTATTTGCGCTTCTCGATCTGATAATAGCCGCCGCTATGGATGAGCCAGGCTTGACCCGCTGAATGCTTATCGGCGGCGGGCTTGGCCGTCAGATGCGCATCGAGAAACATGAAGAAGAAGGACGTGCCAATCCAGCCGATTCCAACGATCACATGGAACCAACGCACGAACAGATTGCACCATTCGAGAATGACCGGACCCATAAGCCCCCGTCCGAGCGAGGGAGCGGCGCCCGGGCGCCGCTCCGTTCGTCGTTACGCTACCGGTTGCAACCTGAAATCGTATTCGAGGCTGTAGCCGTTGCCATCGGGCCGCTTTTGGAAGTCCTGAATCAATTCTTCCTTGACGCCGAACACGGCGTCCGAATCGATATGGGCGGCACCCTTGACGAAAAGATGGGTAGTCAGCGGCTTGTAGCCTTCCGCGGAGAGCATGAAATGCAGATGCGCCGGCCGCCAGGGCGGACGGTGGGTCGCTCGCATCAGTTGACCGACCGGGCCGTCGGTTGGAATCTGATAACCCCGCGGCAGCACCGAACGGAAATGATACGTGCCGTCGCGATCGCTGCGAAACTTGCCCCGCAATTCGAATTTCGGCTTGCCCGAATCCTGGTTGCTGTAGAGCCCGTCCTCGCCCGCCTGCCAAACATCGAGAAGGGCATTGACCACCGGTTTCCCCTTAGGGTCGAGGATGCGGCCTTTCACCTCCAGGGGAGCGCCAGGCGGGTTGCCGTCCACCATCGCTCCCTTGGGAAGTTCCGGCGCGCCCGGGACATAGAACGGCCCCTGCACCGTCGCCTCGGTCTCGTTCGCGGCGGATCCATGATTGAGCTCGACCACGGTCATCGACAAGCCCAGCACATCGGACAAGAGGATGAATTCCTGGCGCATTTCGTCACAGAGTTGCCCGACTTTGGTGACGAACTCGATGCCTTTCATCCATTCCTCGTCGGTGAGGTTCAGCTCGCGGGCGAAGGAATGCAGATGCCGCACCAGGCCGACCATGATCTCCTTGAGCCTAGGATCGGGGCAATCCTTGTAGCGCGAGATTACTTCTTCGGTCAGTTTCGAGCCAATCAAACTCGCCATGGATTCCTCCTTCTCACTGCAGGCGCACGCGGCGGCGCACCGGGAAAAACTGGATTTCGAAACGATCGCTCACGAGGCCCCATAGGCCCCGGGGCGCGCGCAGCATGACAATCACGGCAACCGCGCCCAGCAAGATCATGTACCAGGCACCGTAATCGGCCAAGAGGGAACGTAAGCCAAAGAACACCAAGGCCCCGAGGAACGGGCCTTCGATGCTGCCGATGCCGCCAATCACGACAATGAAAATGATGTCCGCCGTCCAGTCGATGATGTCGAAGGCGGCATCTGGCGAGATGCGCAGCTTCTCAAGATAGATCAGCGCCCCGATCATGCCCGTCGCCAAGGCGACAATGAGATAGACCGCGAGTTTGGTGCGGTCGCCATTGACGCCGACGCTGCCGGCGGCGGTCTCGGAATCTCGGATCGCCGTCAGCGCCAGCCCCTGCCGTGACCGCAGCCAGAAAAACACCATCAGGATCGTGCCGATGGCGATGGCGAGCCCGGTATAATAGAGCACGATCTCGCGGCCAACGCGGCTCTCCGCGACCGCGCGCGAGATTGCGACGGGGAGACTCATGCCGGTACCGGCTCCGAGCGCCGGTATCTGCCCCATGACGCCACGGAACACTTCGGCCACGACCCAGGTTCCGATGGCGAAATAGGCACCGCGCAGCCGGAACACGACGAGTGCGGTTGGAAAGGCCAAGATCGCCGCCACCACTCCGGATAGGACAACCGCCGGAATCGGCGGCAAGCCCACAAGGATGGTAAAGGCGAACAGCGCATAACCGCCGATGCCCACAAAAGCCTGCTGTCCGACCGAGACCAGCCCGGCATAGCCGGCGAGTAGATTCCAGCATTGCGCCAGCGCCAGCACATAGCAAATTTCGACGATCGAGCCGAGATCGTCTTCACCGCCCCAGAAGGGCAGCGATGACAACAAGGCCACGGCGATGGCGAAGCCGACAAGGGCGAGCCGGCTCGCGCGCGTCGAGCGCTCGATCCGATAAGCGGGAATTTGCGGAGCGCCGGCCATCAATCGGCCAATTTCGGAAAGAGACCGCGCGGGCGGACGATCAAGACGATCAGGAAAGCCACATGGCCCGCCAGCGTTTCCCAACCCGGATTGAGCTGCGCCCCAATAGCTTGCGCGATGCCCAAGACCACCCCGCCCGCCAGCGTGCCCCACAGGCTGCCGAGACCGCCGATGATGACCGCCTCGAAGGCGTAAATCAGGCGCGCCGGACCGCTCGCCGGATCGAAGGTGGTGCGCACGGCGAGAAAAATCGCGGCGATCGAAATCACCGCGAGCGAAATCGCGGTCGCGAGCGCGAAGACGTGGCGATTGCGCACGCCATAAAGCCGCGCGATATCGGGATCGTCGGAAGTGGCGCGGAACGCACGCCCCAGCGCCGTCCGGTAGAGCAACAATTCCAGGAGCGCGATCACCACCACCGCCGCGAGGAAGACCGCCGCCGGGAACCAGCCGATCGCAAGCTGGTCGGTGATCCGGATGCTGGCCGTCTCGAATCCCGGGGCCTGAAGCTTCTGATCGTCGGCGCTGAAGCCTTCGAGGAGCGCGTTCTGAATGATGATCGAGAGGCCGAAGGTGACGAGAAGCGGCGGCAGGATATCGCCGCCGAGCGTGAAATTGAGCAAGCCGCGCTGCAGCACATAGCCGAGCGCGAACATCGCCGGCACGACGACGACGAGACTGACGAAGGGGCTGAGACCGAGCGAATCCACGACCACCAACGCCAGATAGGCCGCGAGGACGATGAGATCGCCATGCGCGATATTCACGAGCCTCATGACACCGAACATGAGCGACAGGCCCGCGGCAAACAACGCGTAAAGGCCGCCAATCAGCGCGCCCTGGACGATGGCGTTGATCCAATCCATCCGCGTCTCAGATGCCGAAATAGGCGAGTTTGATCTGCTCGCGCGTGAGATCGGCGGGGCGGCCTTCGAGCGTCACGCGACCTTCCTGGAGGCAATAGACGCGATCGGCGACGCCGAGCGCGCGGTTGATATCTTGCTCGACCACGACAAGCGTCGTGCCCTCGCCGCGGATGCCGGGCAGTGCCGCATAGACGTCGCGGATGATGACGGGGGCGAGGCCGAGGCTGATCTCGTCGCACAACAGGAGTTCCGGGTTCGTCATCAGCGCGCGTCCGATCGCCGCCATCTGCTGCTGCCCGCCCGAGAGCGAGGTCGCTGCCGCACGGCGGCGGTCGCGCAGCATTGGAAAAAGGCGGTAGACGCGATCGAGATGCCACGGCCCTTTGCGGCCGCATTGCTGACCCATCAGAAGATTTTCCTCGACCGAGAGGGACGGAAACAGGCGGCGGCCTTCCGGCACCAACGCGATGCCCAGCGTCACGATGTCGGCCGGCGGCAGCGCGCCGATGGCGCGGCCGCGATAGCGAACGTGTTCGCTCGGCGCCGGCAGCAGGCCCGAGATCGTTCGTAGCAAAGTCGATTTGCCGGCGCCGTTGGCGCCGATGACCGCGACCGTTTCGCCCTGCCCGACCGCGAAATCGACGCCGAATAGAGCCTGGAAATCACCATAGAACGCGGTCAGGCCCTGGGTCGCCAACAAGGTCACTCGGCCTCGATCCCCATATAGACTTCCTGCACCGCGGGATCTTCCATCACCATCCGCGGCGGCCCCTCGGCGAGCTTTTGGCCGAAGTTGACGACGAACAAACGGTTCACCACGGCGATCAGCGCATGCACGATATGCTCGATCCAGACGATCGATACGCCGGAGGCATGGACCGCCCGCACGGTATCGATCAATTCCTGGCACTCGCTGTCGGTGAGGCCGCCCGCGATTTCATCGAGGAGCAACAGCTTCGGCGCGGTGGCGAGCGCTCGGGCGAGTTCAAGCCGCTTGCGCTCCAACAGGGTCAAGCTGCCCGCCGGCTGATTGGCTTGGCGCATCAGATGGGTCAAGGTCAGAAGCTCGACGCAGCGGTCATAGCATTCCGTCTCGCGGCGGCCGGCGCCGAAGGCCGCGCCCGCGAGCAGGTTCTCGAATACCGACATGGCCCCAAAGGGATGCGGAATTTGATAGGTTCGGCCGATGCCGAGCCGGCAGCGCGCATAAGCGGGCATGCGGCTGATGTCGCGGCCGTCGAAATGAATGGCACCGGCATCGACCCCAAGATCGCCGGCAACGAGGTTGAAAAGGGTGGTCTTGCCGGCGCCATTGGGGCCGAGGATGCCGAGCGCCTCGCCCGCCTCAACCGCGAGCGACAGATCGTCAATCACCTTGAGGGCGCCGAAGCTTTTCTCGACATGCTCCAAACGCAGGATCGGCGCCATCGGATGCGTTCTCGGTTATCGGTATAAGTTGGCAGTTGGTGTCACCGACAACCGAAGACTGATAACTGACAAAATAATCCCCGAACAGTCCTCTCCGCTCTGAGGGCAGAGAGGGGCAATTCACATCAGCGACTGCCTATCAGCTATAGAGCTCCATCTTGCTGGCGACCGGGATTTGCGGCGCCGTATCGTTCACAACGACCGAAATGTCGATCGGCCATTTGCTGCCTTCGACATGACGCCACTGACCGCCGACCATCGGCGTCTTGGCGACGTTCTTGACCGGCCCCTTGCCGCTCCAAGAGATCGGTCCGACGACGGTTTCGAGATTGGTCGTAACCAGCGCATTGAGCGTGGCCGCGGGGTTCCCGGGTCCGTCCGAACGCTTCACCACGTCCGCCGCCATTTCGAACAGCGAATAGGCGAAACCGATATGCTGCGTCCATTGGCGTTTGGTCGCGTCGGTATAGGCATCGCAGAGTTGCTGACAGGTCTGGCCGGTGAGCGACGACTTATAGGGCCAAGTGGGGCCCCACCACATCTCGCTCGAGAGATTCTTCGCGGCGGCGCCGAGTCTGTTGATATCCGCCGGGAACAGCAACGCCTTGCCGACCGTGACGGCCTTGGGCTTCAAACTTTGCTGGCTGGCCTGGGTCAGGAAGGTGCCGATGTCGGGTGGAATCACGACGCCGGTGACGATCTCGACATTCTCCTTCCTGAAGGTGCCGATATAGTTGGAAAAATTGTCGTTCAGGTCGGGAAAACGGCCGGGATCGATGAGCTTGTATCCAGCTTTCTCCATGGCCGGCGCGATGCCGAGCTTGGGATCGCCCCAGGCGTTGCCGTCGCCGTCGTTCGGAAACAGTCCCCCGACGATCTTGTTGGTCGGCAGTGTTTTCCACATCGCCAGATAGGCGCCGATCACGTCCTCGAGACCCCAGAAATAATGGTAGGTGTATTTGAAGCCGGCGTCCGGCTTGCCGCCGCGCGCGAAGAACCACGGTTGCCACGGCGCCATGGTCGAGATGCAGGGCACTTCGTTGGTTTCGGCCTGATCCGACACCGGGTTGGTGGTCTCGGGCGTCGAGGCGACCAACAAAAGATCGACCTTGTCCTTGGAAATGAGATCGGAAGCGACTTGGGCCGCCCGGTTCTCCTTGGACTGGCTGTCCTTGACGATGATCTCGACTTTGACCGTCTTGCCGTTCGCGGTCTTGACGCCCGAGGCGAAATGTTTGCGCGCGAGACCGAGCATGAAATTGTCGGCCTCGCCAAACGAGGCGAGCGGCCCGGTCTCTGGGCTCACATAACCGATCTTGAAGGTACTGCTCTGCGCGATCGCGGGCGCGCCGAGGAGCGAACCCAGGCCCGCCACGGCGACGGCGGCGCCGCCAGCCTTCACCACCTGCCGGCGGCTGATCGCCCCCGGCTTATTCGTATTGTCCGTCATCTATTCCTCCCCTCGAAGCGATTGATAGGCGCTCGGACCGCCGTTCCGACGGGCCCTTTTCAGTCGCGATGATGGTGGGATCGCGCCTCGCGCGCAATAGGTTCCTTTACCGGTTGTCGTGCAAAACCGACCGAGGCGAACGCGCTAAGCTGGCGCGCCCGAGATGACGATCACCTCTTATAGAAGGGCGGCGTATTGCCGGCGTAATTGACCCAGACGGCCTTGGAGTCGGTGTATTCGTGCATGGCCTCGAAGCCCATCTCGCGGCCATAGCCCGAATCCTTGACCCCGCCGAAGGGCGAGCCGGGATGGAACCGCTTGTAGCAATTGATCCAGACCATGCCGGCTTCCATCCGCTTCGCCAGGCGATGAGCGCGGTTGAGATTGCGTGTCCACATCCCGCCGCCGAGGCCGTAGGAGGTGGCGTTCGCCATTTCCAGGACCGCGTCCTCGTCGCGGAACATGCTGACGGTGACGAAGGGACCGAAGACCTCGTCCCGATTGACCCGGTCTTGCGGCTTGGCCCGAACCACCGTGGGCAGGACATAGCAGCCCTTTTGCAGGTCCTTATCCTCGGGCACCGTGCCGCCAAGCAGTATCTCGCCGCCCTCTTCGCGCGCGATCTGCGAGTAACGCAGGACTTTTTCCTGGTGGGGCTTCGAGGTGAGCGGCCCCATCTCGGTCTCGGGCTTGCGCGGATCGCCGACTCGGATCGTCTTGGCGAGCGCGATGAACTTCTCAAGGAATTGGTCGGCGATGTCCTCGTGCAGCATCAGCCGCGACCCGGCGATGCAGGCCTGGCCCTGATTGTGGAAGATGCCGAACGCCGAGCCGTTGACCGCGAGATCGATGTCGGCGTCCTCGAACACGATGTTCGCGCCCTTGCCGCCGAGCTCGAGCGTCAGGTGCTTGTGACTCGACGCGACGCGTTGCTGAATGAGTCGGCCGACGTCCGTCGATCCAGTGAAGGCGATCTTGTC
>Ga0182024_10018554_pt1 | contig 12940 bp, 11 predicted proteins | sample P32metaG_FD_120480 | JGI IMG/M metagenome (GOLD analysis project Ga0182024, IMG submission 120480) | Permafrost microbial communities from Stordalen Mire, Sweden - P3-2 metaG (Illumina Assembly) | ecosystem: Environmental > Terrestrial > Soil > Wetlands > Permafrost | place: Sweden: Stordalen...
AACTTGAGCCTCCTCTATGCCATGAGCGGAGATTACGATCGCTCCTTCGACGCGTTGCGGCGGGCGGTGGGCGAAAGCGAGGCGCGCGTCAAGATTGCCCGGCTGTTCCCCAACGGACGTCCTGTAGCGAAGGATGGAGACGAGGTGATCGCCTCGTTCCAACCGTCGGAGCCGAGCGACGCCAGTTCGCCTGCCGCGGTTGAAGAGCCTGCCGCCGCGGCGGCTCCAGCAAATGGGCTGCAGCCCTCCGCACCGATGAGCGTGACGGAACCGGTTGCCACCTTTGGCTCCGCCGACGCGCCTTCCACCGCACCCTCCGCAGCGCCGCGGCCGCCCGAAGCGCCCGGCGCGTCGATCGGCCGTGTTTCGGATAGCCAGATCAATGAGGCGTTTGCGGCCATCGACCGCGAAGCCCCGCACGAGCCGCAGACGGCAGCGGCCGCTGCCCCGTCGCCGGCACCGGTGGACGCTGCTCTGCCCGCGCCTGCGCCACAGCCGTCTGCCGCGCCGCATGGTGCTGCGCCCAGTGGTTCCGATGCGACCGATCTGCAGGCCGCTCCGGGTGCCGATCCGCTGGCATCGATGCCCCTGTGGTCGCCCGCAGCAACTGCGTCGCAGCAACGCAAGCCGCCGGCTGCGTTCCTGTTCGACGGAGGGGCGCCCGCATCGCCACATCCCCCTGCCGTTCCCACCGGCCCCCGTGCCGTACCAACCGGCGTCCTGCCGATTAGTGCGAATGACGAAGTGCCGCGCGCTTCCCGCAAGGGAGACGCGCTGAGCGAATTCGAGGCGGAGCTCGAGAAGGACAAGCAAACGGTCAGCGGCGGTCGCACGCAGTCGAACGCGGGACTTGCCCGGGAACCGTTAATCGCCCAGCGGCCCAAGGTGGGCCAGGACAGCTCGCCAGATCAGCGCGGCACGGCCGACGACCCTTCGTGGCCGGCCCCTTTCGATACGGCACCCTCGCTGCACATCCAACCCCGAAGCAATCCGGCTCCGCTGTTTCAGCCGGTCGACGGATTTGGGCCGGCCAACGACTTCGCGCCGGGCGACAACGCTACGGTTCCGGCTTGGCCGAGCACCAACGGAAATCCTGCGGGTCCCAATGCAGACGCGGGTCAAAGCGGAGATGCCGGGCCGGTCATTCGCCCACGGTCGCCCAATTAGCCGGAACGGGTCCATTTGCAACTCACCAAAGTGCTCGCAGCACTAAAGCACATCCCATCCAGGTGTAGCGGTCCCGTGGCGGAAACCATCGTTAAATACGAGACTTTCATCGCGTCACCGAAGTGCTCGCAGCACTAGCCGGTGAGGAGTTGTTGCTCCAGCGAGCTGACCAGGTCGCCGAGCTTCCAGCTTTGCGACGCGACGCGAAACGTGACCTGAGAGGCCAACAGCTCGCGGACGCGCTTCTCGGCCGACATCACGGTACTGTGGTTCCGGCCGCCGAAATACTCGCCGATCTCGCTGTAGGCGGCCGGCGTCATTTTGCGGGCCAGGTACATCGCCAGCATCCGGGGCTGGCTGACCGAACGACAGCGGCGAGGGGACCGCAGCTCCTCGGGATCCACGGCGAAAAAGCGGCAAACCGTCTGCTCGACGTCGGCCAGCCGGACGACTCGCACGCAATCGCGCTCCAGGTCGGCGAGGACGTGGCGGGCGACCGAGAGACCGACCTGCTTGCCCGTCATCAGGCCATACGTTTCGAGGCAGTTGAGGGCGCCCTCGAGTTCCCGGACGCTTGTCCGGAATCGCTGGGCGACAAGCTCGATCGCTTCCTCCGAGACGCGGGTGGTCAACCGGGCCGCCTGGCGGGCGACAATGGTTCGTCTCGTCTCCAGATCGGGCGATTCCATGCGGCAAACGATCCCGGCGATGAACCGCGTCACCAGCTCTTCGCTCAGCTTCGTCAAGAGCCGCGGATGGCGGTCCGCGCTCAGGACGATTTGGCGCTCGTGCGATTCGAGCTGTTTGATCGTATGAAGAAACTCCTCCTGAATGACCCGCTTGCCGTCAAGGAAATCGACGTCGTCAATGACGAGCACATCGACACTTCGAAACCGCTGACGAAAACTGGGAAGCGACCGGTCCCGCAACGCCTGCGTAAAATGATTGGCGAACCCCTCCGCCGAAAGGAACAACAGACGCAACGTGGGATGGCGGGCGCGCAGCCGGCGGTACGTCGCCTCGAGCAGATGGGTCTTTCCGGTCCCCACTCCGCCGTAAAGCACCAGCGGATTGTAACGGCTTCCGGGCTGCTCGCAGATTTGCAGGGCGGCCGTCATCGCCAATTCGTTGCCGGGGCCTCTGACAAAGTCCGCGATGTCCGCGAAGCGGCGGCCCGCTGACTGCGAAGGGCCGGGTTGCTTGGGTCCCGACGGTGGCGGCTGCGGCGGTCGGCCGCCGGCATCCGGCGTGGAGCACTGAGCAGACGAGGAACGTCGATCGGCCTGGCTGCGAAGAGCAGGCGACTGGGGGTGACATTTCCGAGCGACCACGTCCAGCCTTGGCAACGAGTTGCCAAGACGTCGATCGTCGTTTCCAGCGAGGGGCTCGGCAGTGTCCGGTTTTTCAACCAAGCGCAGTGGTGGCTGCGAAGGCTTGTTGGCGGCGTCGACGACTTTCACGGGCGCGGCTTTCACGGGCGCGACTTTCACGACCGCGCCTGGCCGGGTCTTGAAACGGATCTGGGCCGACTCCCCGAGCACGCGCCGCGCCGCCTCGGCCACGGCGGGGCGAAAGCGGTGTTGCATCCACGAGAGCAAGAAAGGGTTTTCGACTCCGATCGTCACCTTGTCATCGGTGATTTCGATCGAGGCCGCGCCCTGAAACCAGTGGTCGAACGTCTGCGACCCGACAAGCTCTTTGACCTCGTCCAACATCCCGCGTTCCGGCGGGACAGACGGCTGCGCCAGCGCCGTGGCATTGGGCTGCATCTTGCCACCCCTTTCTGAGCGCACCTCTCCCGGCTGCTTGAGAATCCGGCGCGGCTGATAGTGGTCGCCGCAACCAAACGTCAGACGCCTGGGACAACCGCGCTGTGTGCGCAGACTGTCCGCGTTCGTCCAACGAGGATCCCCGAAAAAACCACAGCACTCCGTTGCCGCTAGTGGCGCGGTTGACGGTGGAGAAGCGCGATCGGTCCGTTTTTGAAAGGCAGGCCGAGCCGACGAATCGTTTTGGCACCACGTCGCCGGCTCGAAGTCTCACTCACTCCCGGGAACCGATCCTATCGGACCGCGTCGGCGTGTCAAACCAAAACGATTCGAAATGTTTTCGACGACGCCGATCGTGGAGCGACGACAGCACCGATCTTCCGGCAGGTTCACCGATTTCGGTGCGGTCCGATTTTCAATTTTTTTCTGGCGGGCCTCCGCGGACTGTGAACGGCGTGTCGATAGATCAATGCGCAAGGGTCGCCCGCCGACGGCGCGGAAAATAAAGATGGACCGCCCTGCGATCCGTCTCGCGAAATCCCAGATCGGCGTAAAGTTTGCCTGCATACTCATTTCGACAATCGACCGCCAAGAGAACCGCGGATGTTTTCGCCGCGCGGGCGGCCGCCAGTCCCTCGGCCAACATGCGTCGGCCGAGCGCATTTCCGCGGCAATCGCGGACGACCCCCAGGTACACGACCTCCCAGGCGGCCTGCTCGGGGTGATCGTTCATCAACAGCACGCCGGCGTCCCGGTCATGCCAGCGGAAGAGTTTCCAGCGAGCGGCGTCGAAGTGGCCCGACATCTGATGGCTGACGAGTGCTTGTTCTCCGGTGCGGGTCCCTTCGAGCTCGGGGCAATCGTGCGTCTCCACGTAGGTCTGCTCGATCACGCGGGCAAACCGGTCCTCGTTGACGCCCGGCTGATAGGCGATCATCTCGAACCCCTCGGCGGAATCCGGTGCGAGGACCGCCGGCTCATTGCGAACCGGGTCCAGTCGACACGCCAGGAACCGCAGGTCGGTCAGATGCGAAAAACCATTTCGCTCGAGCGTTTGGCGCTCTTGGCGCCGGTTGAGCTCGATCAGGCACTGGCCGATCCACGCGTCGGCCATTTCGATGCGGCGGATCACCTCGCCCAAAAGCGCGTCTTCCGTCGCGGGGACCGATCCGTGGGAAGACGTGGCCGGCGGCCAGACGAAGGCCGTTCGATCCGCCTGCAGCATGTAGAGAATCGAGCCGACCATCACGCCGTCGACCCGTGCCGTCAACAGGCTGTGAAGTGCGATGCGGCCGCCGCCCAAGGCATGCAGCACGTCGGCGATCGACGCTTTTTGCTCGGCGGAAGGGAGCCGGTCGAACAAGAGGGCAAGGGCCGCATCGTATTCGTCGCGGGCGGCCGGAACGATTTCAATCATTGCAGCCGGCAACAGCCGGGACCGCAAGGAGGCGCGTCGGCTGGCGGGCAAGCAGATGAGACCGGAAGCGATCGAACGCCGGATGCCCTTGCTGAAACGGCGCTCAACAGGCGTTCGGGCATCTTGGCGTGACACTGGGGACAGTCAGGCGAGGCGCCGTCTCGAATCAACGCCTCAAATTGATGATTGCAGCGCGTGCACCGGTATTCGAACAGCGGCATCAGCCCCCCCTTACGAATGGCCCCATACGAGCGGCGGCGAGCAATCGAAACGGAGCGAGAACCAGGCTCCGCCGCCGGGCCGTCAATGGGTCGGCTCGTTCACGGGAACGACCGGAATCGCGGTGGGGCTTGGTCTACGAAGAGGCATTATATCCGATTCGTCGCCGGACGGGTCATGAGCAGACCGGTGAGGCCGCGATTCGATCCCTTTCCGACTTGGCGAGCTGCCCTCGTCAAAGGAGGGAGGAGCGCCGACCGGCTGGGGCTGAAGTTGAAAGCTGTTGAGCATCGACGGCGAATCGACGGGTTGGTCGGCCGACCAGCGGCTCGACGCGACCCAAAACATCGCCGTGCAAGCCGCCGCAACGGCCAGCGTCGGCGCCCAACCGCTCAAACGATGAGGCTTCTGGCCGGCGTTCGGCGAGGCCAGGCGGGCCGACAGCTTGGGCCAAAGGCTTTCGTGTTCTGAAGTCCAAGAGCGGGGAGGGGCCTGCAACACTTCCAGGCAACTCGACAACCGCTCGAAATGCTGCCGACAGCCGACGCATTGGCCGAGGTGATTGCGAACGTCCTGCAATGCGGTCGGGTCGAGATCGTTGCCGATCAGAAGGGCAGCTTGTGTTTTGGCCTGTTTGCAGTTCATGGCACCACCTTTTCGTCCGATGACGGAGCGATCCCTTGGCGTTTCACCCAAAGTCGCTGAAACATGTTGCGGGCCTCGGCCAACCGCCAGCGGATGGTGGCCTCCTTGCGATTCATAATGGCTGCGATTTCCGAGGTCGAAAAGTTTTCCATGTCTCGCAAAATCAGCACCGTTCGATATTTCTCCGGCACCTGTTTCAAAACCAACTCGACTTCCTGCCGCGTATCAAGCTCGTTGCGGGGATCGGGAGTCTCCGGATCTCCGGTTGGGGAATTCCAATAATCGGTAAACACCGACCACTTGCCCCGCCGGCGCCGCCGGCGAAGGTAGTCGAAGGTCAGGTTAACGCCGATCCGAAACAGCCAAGGTCCGAATCGGCGGGAGGGGTCAAATTGATCAAACCGCACATAGGCCCGCAGGAAGGTTTCCTGCGCAAGGTCTCTCGCCAATTCAAGATCCGACACAAATCGGAGAATAACCCGGATTAAGCGGCGCTCATACCGCTGTACTAACGTACCAAAGGCGTCCCGGTTTCCCCGGCGCGCGTCCTCAACCAAACGGGCGTCGCTGAGTGCGGCTCCCTCTTGCTGAGCACCGCTGGTATAAAGTTCGGGGTCCGACATGTGCTTCCTGTCGGACCGGCGCTCTTTTGTTCGCATCTATCGGGAATTACGAACGCTCAAGCGCCGGCGTTGGACGATTCCGGCCGCCCTCGCCATAACGTGGGTCGGCCCGACCCAAAAAGCCAGCAACTTCACCTGAATTCTACGCAACCCAAGGATCGGGCGACAGGGATTGTTCGGGCGAGACCAGGCGGCCGAAAAAAACGGCGGCCGGTCAGGCAAAATTGCATGCTGCGCGCGTCGTTCTTTGCGTCGTCGCGCCCGCCTGGGCCCGGAAACGTCTTCAACGCTTGAATCCCTTCCGCCGCTCTCCGAAGATAGCGGCGTGCCGTCGTTCAGGCCTTTCCTTTCTTCGCGTCCGCCGAGGTGAATCATGCGCGCCGTGCGGCCCTTCGTTTTTATTTGCGTCGCCGCCTGTCTGGGCTGCGAACAGGAATCGGTTACGGCCCCCAAATCGTCGACGGCAAAAAAGACCGCCAAAGGGGCCGACGCATCGGAGGCAACCGGCGTGCGCATTCAATCCGAGCCGTTTGGCGAGACGAAAGAGGGACTTCCCATTACGCGCTACCTCCTGGCCAACGATCGGGGGATGACGGTCTCAATCATCAATTACGGCGCCACCGTCACGTCGATCGAGCTTCCCGACCGCGAAAAAAAAGTGGCCAACGTGGTATTGGGGTTTCCGACGCTGGACGGGTATCTCGGCAAGGACCCGTACTTTGGCTGTATCGTCGGCCGGTACGCCAACCGAATCGCCAAGGGGAAATTCACGTTGAACGGCAAGTCGTACACGCTGGCCATCAACGACGGCCCGAACCATATGCATGGCGGGCTGAAGTCGTTCAGCGATGCCGTGTGGAGCGCTCGTCCCACAGAGCCGGACCCGGAGGGAAAGACAGCGGGCGTCGAGCTAATGTACGAGAGCCGCGACGGCGAAGAGGGTTACCCGGGGACGGTCAAGACGACGGTGGTTTACACGCTGAGCGACGCGAACGAGCTGCGCATCGATTACCGGGCTGTCTCGGATAAGCCGACCATCATCAACCTCACGAGCCATATCTATTGGAACTTAAAGGGAGCGGGGACAGGCCCCGTCTTCAACGAGGTTTTGATGTTGAACGCGGACAAGTTTCTGCCGGTCGACGGCACGCTGATTCCGACCGGCGAGCTGAAGCCGGTCAAAGGGACGCCGATGGATTTCACGTCGCCCAAGCCGATCGGCGCCCGGTTGAACGAGGTCGACGGGGGGGGCGTCAAGGGCTACGACCATTGTTACGTCCTCAACCCGCGCACCGATCCGCTCAAGCAGGCCGCCGCCCGCGCGGAAGACCCCGAATCGGGACGGATCCTCGAGATCTTCACGACGGAGCCCGGAATCCAGTTGTACTCCGGCAACCAATTGACGGGAAAACCGGAGGACGGCGGGTTCAAGCCGTACTCGGCGTTCTGCCTGGAATGCCAGCACTTCCCGGATTCGCCGAACCGTCCGGAATTTCCCAGCACGGTGCTCGAGCCGAACAAGCCGTACACGCAGACGACGATCCATCACTTCTCCGTGAAGTAAATGACTGGGGAAGTAACCGACCGGTGAAGTAATTGACCGGGACGCGGGCCGCCGGCCGCTGATTTGCTTTCGCTGGCGCGCCGGAAGAGATACCTTGGAAGTGTGCCGGGGTTTAATTCCGAGGAAAGCGGGCGCCGGGGACAGCGTTGAAAACCGTGGCCGCAGCCAGCGATGCCGGTTCCGAGAAGACCGGAGCGGGCAAGCGCGAACCCAGCAAAAGCGAGCAGAGTGCGTTTCTTCGCGACCCCGACGTGCAATTGATGTTGCGCACGAAGGCCGGTGATGACGACGCGTTTTCGCAGCTTGTCGCGTGCTACCAGGACCGTTTGCTGAGCATTTTTTACCACATGCTGCGGGACCAAAGCTCCGCGGAGGATCTCGTGCAGGAGGTCTTCCTCCGCATCTATCGGGCCCGCAACGGATACCAGGCGACGGCGAAGTTTTCGACGTGGCTCTTCCGCATCGCCAATAACGTGGCCAGCAATGCGCGGCGGACGATCGGTCGTCGGAAGGAGGTTTCGCTCAACACGCAGCAGGAGTCGATTTCGGGCGACGGCGGAGTGCGGAAGACGGCGATGAGCGACCGTTCGTCGCTGCTCCCGACTCGCCAGGCCGTCAAACGAGAGACATGCCAGATCGTCCAGTCGGCCGTCGACACGCTCAACGAGCGGCAACGCATGGCTGTGCTGCTGCACAAGTTCGAAGGGATGAGTTACGAGGACATCGGGGCCGCCATGGACCTGTCAACCGAGGCCGTGAAGTCGCTCTTGGCGCGGGCGCGCGAGAACTTGCGCGGCCAGTTGGAACAACATCTCAGACCGTAGGGCCAGGAACATGGAAAAAATTCCTCGACTGAGTTCGGACCAACGGTCCAACCTGGTCGCCTACCTGGACGGAGAGCTTCCCGAACCGGCGGCCAAGGAGATTGAGCACGTTCTGGCGAAAAGCCCGACCGTGCAGCACGACGTCGAAATGCTGTCGCGGACCTGGGACCTGCTCGACCAATTGCCCCGCCTGGCCGGCAGCACCGATCTGACGGCGCGCACGCTCACCGTCGCGAAAGCCGACGAAGCGCCCCGGGCCCTGTTGCCCCCGTCTTGGGTCGAGCACTTTCCGAAGGAGCCGCTCCGGCGGGGGGCGATCGTCGTCGCCTGGGCGGCGGGCTTGGCGCTCGCCGCCGTCACCGGCTTCGCGGTGACCAACCGGCTGATCCCCGACCCGTCGGACGAGCTGCTCCGTAATTTGCCGGTCATTGAGAAACTCGATTTGTACTCGAACGCCGAGTCGATCGAGTTTCTGCGGGAATTGGACAAGCGAGGCGTCACCTTTGACGAGCCGCAAACACGCAAACGGTAACTGCCGGTCGCGGGCAATCGGCCTGTCGGCCGCGCTCTTCGCCGTCGTCCTCTCGAGCGGAACGACGACGGAGGACGCGGAGCTTCTCCAATCGCGTCGCTACAAGATCGAAAAGCTGAGCCAATCCGAGCGGAACCGGCTCAAGCGAAACTACGAGACTTATCTCAAGCTGTCTCCCGAGCGCCGGGAGCAGTTGTTCCGCCTGCACGACGAACTGGGGCAGGACGCCAAGAACGGCGGACATCTCCAAAAGCTGCTGGACCAATACAACGCCTGGTTTTTCAAGCTTTCACCGTTTGACCGGGAGAAGCTGCTGAGCACGGCCGACCCTGGGGAACGCGCCCAACTGGTGCAAAAGCTGCGAGAAGAGCAAAAACAGCGCGTGGCCCGCGCCACGAAAGCCCCCTTCCCGTTGATGGCTCTGCGTTTTGAAGGCGCGGCCGCTCCGCTGAGTACGAGCGAATTGGATGTCGTCCTGGCCGCGGTGCAGCAGAACTACCTCCGGGACGAGGTAAAGCAACGCCTGATTGGGACGTCCGCGCCCCGAGATAAACACCTTCAAATCCTCCGACGAACGATGGAACAATTGCGGCGCGACCGCGAGGCGGGGACGGAAATGCGTCCCCGCGAAACCGCCCTCGTCACCACCATTCTCGAAGCCATCTCGAATGAGACCGTTAAGTCTCAAGTCACCCGCGGCCGTATGCCCCAGCGGCAACTGGGCCAGGCCCTCGCCCGCTCCCTCCTGGCCGAATGGAAGGCGGAGCTGGACGAGTCGCCGGCAACGCCGGCGCAGATCGAAGACGCGACCAACAGATGGCTGGAAGGCGCCGCTGCCGACAGGCGCGAGGCGATTCAAGAGCGGCTGCAAACGGCAAACGGCCGGAAGTTCGTCGCGGGCATCGTCGCACTCCAGACGAACCCGCGATTGAAGAGGCAGCGACAAATTATTTTGTGGCTGTTTCGCGTCTTCCCCTCGCCGCCGTCGAATCGTACAGCCCGATCGGGCAGCCGGGCGGGACCCTCGGGCCAACCCGCCGCCGCCAAAGCGACGAACCCTGCGACCGATGATTCGGAGAAGGATGCGTCGTCAACGGACTCAAATTGAGCCAGCCCGTCGGCGAGAAATTGCTCGATTCAACGCTTTGACAGCGTGTCGCGGGCCTCGGGCGGCCGCAGATCGAGCGTGACGAGCGGCTTGCGTGCCGCCCCGGACGCCGGGTCTTTCACGGTGCACGTTTGGCAGCCGGCGCCGCAGCCGCCTTCGGCCGATCCCTTCCACAAACGCAGCGCGCGCCGGCCAAGCAGGAAGGCAGCGCCGGCCACGCACGCCAGCGCGACGATTTGTTGCCAGTCCCACGTCATCGCGAAAACCTCTTCGGCTGCGGCCGTCAGCCCAATCGAATGCCGATCTGGTAGGTGAGCAGGGCGCCGATGTAAGCCAGCGCCGTCATGTAAACGAAGGTGAATACCGGCCAGATCCAGCGGTTTGTTTCTCGTTTGATGGTCATCAGGGTTCCGGCACACTGAGCGCACAGCGCGAAAAAGACCATGATCGACAGGGCGACCGGCACATTGTAGACCTTCGTGCCGTCGGGGCGCGTCGCGTTCTTCAGGGAATTTCTCAGTCCCGGGTGGTTCTCGTCGACGTCGTTTCCCAGGCTGTAAATGGTCCCTAGCGTGGCGATGATGACTTCGCGCGCCGGAAAGGAGGCCAGTGCCCCCACTCCGATCCGCCAGTCCCATCCCAGCGGCCGCACGGCCGGCTCGATCGCATGGCCCAGCCGCCCCAGGTAACTCTGTTCGATCAGCCGGCCGCCGAGCTCGTTTTGACGCTCGTCGAGTCTCTTTAACTCCGCAGTCTTCGCCGGATCGTCGGGTTGCCCGCTTTTCTGCCGTGCCTGGATCTCCCCGAGCACGCCGTTGAGCTCGCGGTGATCGCCGGGGAAATAACCGGCGAACCAGACGACAATGGCGGTGGCAAAAATCAGACTGCCGGCCCGCGTCAGGAACGCCTTGCCGCGATCATACGCGCGATAGAGGACGACGCGGAGCGACGGGATTTTGTACGTCGGCAGTTCCATCACGAAGGGGGGCGTTTCGCTGCGAAAGATCGTCTTCTTCATCGCCCAGGCCGTCGGCACCGCGACGAGCGCTCCGACGGACGACATGGCCAGGAGCACCACTCCCTGCAGCGAGACCAAGCCTCCCAGGTAGGTCGTGCCGGGAATGAAGGCCCCGATCAAGAGCAGGTAAACCGGGAGACGGGCCGAACAGCTCATGAGCGGCGCGATGAGCATCGTCACCATGCGGTCGCGGCGGTTCTCGATCACCCGCGTCGCCATCACGCCGGGAATCGCGCAGGCAAAGGACGACATGAGCGGGATGAACGATTTGCCGCTGAGACCCAGCCTTGCCATCAGCCGGTCCATGAGGAAGGCGGCCCGCGCCATGTAGCCGCAATCTTCCAGAATCGCGATGAACAAGAACAGCAAGACGATCTGCGGCAAAAACAGGATGACGCTGCCGACGCCGCCGATCACGCCGTTCGAGAGCAGGCTCTGGAAGGCTCCGGGGGGAATTCGCGATTCCACCACCCCACGGACGACCTTCTGACCCGTCTCGATCCAATCCATGAAGGGACGCGCCCACGTGTAGATCGATTGGAAGACGACGAACATGACAGCCGCGAAGACGATCAGGCCGGAGACGCGATGCGTCAACAGGTGGTCGATGCGGTCGCTGAGAGTCGCGCGCCGCACGGAGGGATGCCGCACCACGCCGGCCAACAAAGTGCGGATGGCCGCGTAACGCACTTTGGCTTCGCCCGTGGGGACCCGGAAACCGGACTGTGCCAGCCGCTCGCGCGCCCGAGCCAGCCGCTCGCCCAGGCCCTGAGCGCCCTTGGCCGAGAGCGACTTCTCGACGTGCCCGTCGACATCCAAAAGCAGTCTTTCGACAAGGTAACTTGGCACGGCTTTGCCGTTTTGCCCGCGAAGCTCGCGGGAAAGCTCCGCGCACTCTTCATAGAACTGCCGCGGAAAGAGGGGCGCCCGATGCGGCGCGGGGGACTCTGAAGCGGCCACGATCGCCTGGCGCACCTCATCGATGCCGATGCGCCGGTGCGCCTCGGTGGGAATGACGGCGATCCCCAGCCGCTCTGAGAGCGCCGGCACGTCGATCTCGGCCTTGCGCTGTCGCGCGACGTCGCACATGTTGAGCACGAGGACGCTCGGCAGCCCGAGGTCGAGCACCTGGCTGACCAGAAACAGGTTGCGTTCGATGTTGGAGGCGTCGGCGATGCACAGGACCGCGTCGATGGGGCCGACGTCCGGCTGGCGTCCCAGCAGAACATCCACGGAGACCATTTCATCTGGCGAACGAGGAGCCAGGCTGTAAGTCCCCGGGAGATCGACCAGCCGCATCGTCGTTTCGCCGCAATGCACGCGGCCCATTTTCTTCTCGACGGTCACGCCGGGGTAGTTCCCCACGCGGGCCTGCATTCCCGCCAGCGCGTTGAACAACGTGCTCTTGCCGGTGTTCGGATTGCCGACGAGCGCAACGGTGATCGTTCGCGGCGCGGCGGAGGAGGGGGTTGGGAGGGCCATGCTCTACATCGTCATGAATTTGTTGATCGCGCCTCGCGCAGGCGCCCGGCGGGAGGGTGGTCGACCTCTCAGGCGGCAAAAATGCTTCGACGAACAGGACAGAGGGGCAGCTCGGTCGGCGCGGGCTGCCTCCGCGGAGGCTCATGGGTCGAGCCGTTTAACGTGAAGGCGGCGTGCTTCGTTGGCCCTGAGTGAGACGCGATATCCTCGCACTTGAAACTCGATGGGATCGCCCAACGGGGCGAATCCGACCACCTCGATCTCCTCTCCTTCGGTGAGTCCCATCTCCAAGAGACGGACTGCGATGCCGTCCTCCCCCGCAACATCCACGATGGTCGCCCGCTCGCCAGCCTGCAGTTGATCGAGCGTGTTCATAGGCGGGGTCAAACCGGGTCGGAACCGTCGACTTCGACCAGGACGTGAGCCGCCTCGGCTCCGCGAAAGCCGAACCGGTGGTTGTCGATCGCGACGATGCAGGCTTTCCCAGGCCGGACCATCCGCACGTCGCAGCCGGGACGAACGCCCATCTCGTGCAGCCGCGCGACGACCTCCGGCTTCCCGTCCACGTCGAC
>Ga0182024_10018555_pt1 | contig 12939 bp, 5 predicted proteins | sample P32metaG_FD_120480 | JGI IMG/M metagenome (GOLD analysis project Ga0182024, IMG submission 120480) | Permafrost microbial communities from Stordalen Mire, Sweden - P3-2 metaG (Illumina Assembly) | ecosystem: Environmental > Terrestrial > Soil > Wetlands > Permafrost | place: Sweden: Stordalen...
CGCCTGTCCACGCTGTCGCGCGACCACCAGGGGCCGCGTGCCGTGCTGAATGCCCTCGAACGCCTGGCCACTGGCTACGGCTCCGAGTGCGTGCGCGTCCGGCAGGACCTGGCCATCGCCGAATCCCAGCTGCGTGACTACCGCGAACGCCTGGGCAAGCCCTTCGCACATGAGCACTACCTATCCGAAATGACCAGCCTGCGCGACCAGCTCAAGGCCGGTCTATCCGCCACGGCTCATGACGCAAGCGACGAAAACGGTCCGACCGTTTCCGAACTGGCCGAAAGGGTCAAGGCACTGAAAGCCGCCAACACCATCGAGACCACGCCACAGCGGGTTCAGTCGAAGCAAGCATCCGCCGAGGAGCCGATCACCGCTCGCATACGCAAGCGGCAGGAAGCGAATTCCGCATCGGACCACCCGGTTGGGGGCGATGTTTCACCGGAACTGCCAGCCCTCCAGCCGCCGCCGGCAGTCGGGGATGATTCATCTTCTGGGAAGCCGATGACGTTTCAGGAGCGAATCGCGATGGAACGCCAACGGAAAGACAACGAGCCGAACCTGCCGTAAGGCCAGGTCGAGGCATTCGTCGGTAAAGGCCACCGCTCCCCATCCATCCGGGGGCAGGACCAGAGGCCCCAGTTCCTGCCCCCAGACCCCCATCCCCTTCCCTCATTTCTGTTCCGGGTAAATCCAGAAAAAAGAGCCGCTTGACAAGTCTATCACCGCCCGATAGACCGTACTTCAACAGAAAGGAGCACGCGAAATGCCATTTGAGCGATCCCTGGAGATCGAGCGCCGGTTGGACGATGTTCTCCGCCTGATTCGCACCGGGCGGTTTTCAACGCCCATGCTGGCTGAAGAAGTCGGCGTCTCGATCCCGACCATTTCCCGCTGCGTCACTGCTTTGCGGCTGCGAGGGAATGACATCCGGGCTGAAAGGCTTGACGGCGGCTGGCGGTATGTGATCGTTTGTACCGATTCATCGAGCGGCCCAAAACGCCAGTTTGCGGCCCGAGGTAAGGTGCACTCGGAAACGACTCCAGTAAGCCACTGAAGGCGTTAGCGAATGAAACAGCCATTGGAAGATGACCGGGCCAAATCTATGACATCAACTACCAGATTGCCGGTTTCCGGCCAAATTGCCCGAGTAAGGCAGCGCCTTTATCTCGTGGAAAGCACGGTTGCCCCGCCACGTGCTGGCGACAGCACGCTTGTGTCGCTTTCTTGTGTTGAAGATGACGCGCAGGGCCAACGGCTCGATGTCCTCTGGGAACGGGAGATTGATCCCGAGGTGATAACGGGGGAAGCATGGGATCTGATCGCCAAACGTGGCTTTGATGCATCCAAACTCTTTGCCGCCTACCTCAATACCCTCAAATGGAATTGCGTCACATCCACCGATCCTCGATTATTCCAATCTCCATTTCGCGCCGGCATTAAGCTCGACGCGTACCAGCTTGAGCCGCTCCGAAAGGCGCTTCGGCTTCCACGGGTCAACCTCTTCATTGCTGATGACGTTGGCCTGGGTAAGACGATTGAAGCGGCGCTTATTGCCCGAGAACTGCTTTTGCGGAAGAAGGCGAAGGAAGTCATCGTCTGCTGCCCGCCATCAATGCTCTTCCAGTGGAAGGACGAACTCGAAGTTCGATTTGGACTCACCTTCGAAATTCTTGACAAGGAGTACATGAAGCGAGTCCGCCGCGAACGAGGCTTTGGCGTTAACCCCTGGAGTACGCACTCTCGGTTCCTTGTTTCGCATCGGTTGCTGATCGACGAAGCCTATACAGCACCGCTTCGTGATTGGCTTGGGGACTTCCGCAGTGGAACGCTTTTCATCCTCGATGAAGCCCATCACGCGGCCCCATCGAGTGGCCAGAAATACGCAATTGATTCCCAGATCACGCGAGCCGTCCGTGACCTTGCTCACCGCTTCGAGCATCGCCTGTTTCTGTCGGCAACGCCTCACAACGGGCACTCCAACAGTTTTTCGGCTCTGCTTGAAATTCTTGATCCGCAACGGTTTTGTCGCGGCGTTCCGGTCACAAAGAAGGCGCTCGATGATGTCATGGTTCGCCGGATCAAGGACGACATTCGCGAGATTCAAGGCGGATTTCCGAAACGTCACGTTGTCCAACTCGACATCAAGGGACTTCCAGAAGATGCCCCAGAATTGAAGCTCTCGGCACTGCTTGATGAATACCGTTGCCTGCGCGAACAAAGACTCAGCGGAGAAAACAAACGCAAGCAGGCGTCAGCAGGGTTACTAATTACTGGATTGCAACAGCGTTTGCTTTCATCGATTGAAGCCTTTGCACGAACTCTCCGAGTGCATCGAAAAACGGTTCAGCGGCATTGGGAACTAGCCCAAAGCGATCAATCAGCAAAGGTTGCAACCATCCCGGCGCGAGCTAATCTTTTTACGGAAGCTGTCGGGAGTGATGACGACCGCGCAGACCTATCTGAAGACCAGCTTCACGCAGAAGAAGAACTCCAGGTGTCGGCCATCAGCGCCGCCACGGTCGGGCCGCTTAAGGGTTCACAGGCTCAAGCACTCTTCGCTCGCGAGCAAAAGCTGCTTGACCAGATGACCGGGATTGCGGAAGAGTCACGGACATCGCCCGACGCGCGTATCATTCGACTCATCGACTGGATTCGGGAAAACCAGTGCCCTGATCTTCCCAAGCCCGGAAAGCGTGCCAACGCCCCCGCAAAGTGGAATGACACGCGGGTAATCATTTTCACTGAGTACGACGACACCAAACGCTATCTGCAACAGCAACTTCAGTCGGCGATTGCAGGTACGGACCGAGGCGATGATCGGATTGCCATCTTTCACGGACCAACGCCAACCGAGGAACGCGAGGCAATCAAGCGGGCATTCAATGCCGTACCCAGCAAGCACCCCGTCCGAATTCTGATTGCCACTGACGCGGCACGTGAAGGTCTCAACCTTCAGGCACATTGCTGGAATCTGTTCCACTTCGATGTTCCGTGGAACCCCAGCCGCATGGAACAGCGTAACGGCCGCATTGACCGCAAGCTTCAACCGCGTGATGACGTTTTCTGCCATTACTTCGTTTACCGGCAAAGGCCTGAAGACCGCATCCTGTCTTGCCTCGTGCGCAAGACCGAAACCATCAAGAAGGAACTCGGAAGCCTGGCACAAGTCATCGACGCAAAACTTACCGATACGCTGAAGCGAGGTATTCGCCGCGATGCGGTCGATGATTTGGAAAAGGAAATCGAGGCCGCCGACCTTCCTGCCGACCGTCGGCAGGCCGTTGAAGAAGAACTCGAAGCAACCCGCGACCGACAACAGGCTCTACGAAAGCAGATTGACACGCTCCGCAACTTGCTTGACGACTCTCAGAAGAGCATCGGACTCGATGTGGAGCACTTTCGGTCGGCAATTTCATCGGCCCTTGAATTAGTCGGCGCGGAACCGCTGAAGGCCATTTCATCTGACGAAGCAGGCCCGCCCCGGTGTTCCTTCCCGTCGCTCGATCAACGGGAAGGAGCTGATCCAACCTGGGCCGACACTATGGATACGCTGAGAGTTCCCCGCGCTCGTGACCAGAAGCCGTGGGAGTGGCGTCGAGTTTCGCCGATTCGCCCCGTGGTTTTTCAAGACCCAGGCACGATGACCGATGAAGTCGTTCACTTGCATTTAGAACACCGTATCGTTCAGCGATTACTTGGAAGATTCACCGCCCAGGGCTTTGTGCATCACGACCTGTCGCGTGCCTGCCTCGCACAGACAACCGATGCGATTCCTCGCGTGGTGCTTTTGGGCCGTCTGTGTCTGTATGGCCCTGGAGCGGCACGCCTGCACGAAGAACTCATCCCCATAACTGCTCGCTGGACCGATCCTAAGATTCGCAAAACTGACCTCAGCCCATATGCCCGAGAGTCAGAGACCAAGACAATGGGCCTGCTCGACGAAGCCTTGATCGCGGGAACTGGCCGACGCATCAACGATCAGATTCTCAAACAGTTACAGGCATCGGCTCCCAAGGACATCGAGCAGTTGCTGGCGCACCTGCAAACACGCGGCGAGGATTACGCCAAAGACGCACGAAAGAAGCTGGTCGAGAGAGGTGAAGCCGAAGCCAAAGCAATGCGTGAGATTCTGGAAACGCAGAAGAAGTACATTGCAGAAACAGTGACCAAGCATGACAAGCCGCAACAGAAATTGCTGTTCGACTTTCTTGAGGAGGAACGCCGCCAGCTCGAATCGAATCGACGTTACTGGGATAAGCGACTTACTGCCCTCGAAAATGAACTCCGTACAGAACCCGACCGCATCCGCGAACTGTACGACGTGAAGGCAACCCGGATCGAACCCGTCGGGTTAGTCTACCTCTGGCCGGTGACTGGTTGAAATCATGGCAAAAGACCCGGAACAACTCGCTCATCAGGAATGGCTCGGCTACGTTCAGCCAGTCGGCCTCGTCGTGTCGATTCCGGCTTTGCTGGCCGCGCAGGCTCACGTCAATCGAAATATCATCCCGGACCATCAGCGATTCCTTGATTGCCTGCCGCGTGATACGCATGACGAACTGATTCCTGAGCTACGCGACTTCGCGGAGTTCACTGAGCAGGTATTGGGATGGCGGGCCGGCGATCTCGAACCGGTTCCGGCTGACGACGCGAGATATGGGTCCATTGAGGTTCCGCTCCCGGAATATAACGAGACACTCCGAGCCACCCATGTCGTCCGCGAATTGGAGCCGAAGGACCCGCAGCATCCCTGGATGATGCTCATCCAGCTATTGCCCACCGGCACGGCGCTCGATGACGCGCCCGAAACACATGACCGGACTTGGCACGCACCGCCGCAGGCTCGATTCGAGCGGCTGCTGCGGGAGACCCGCGTTCCCATCGGCCTGCTTTGCAACGCCACACAGATTCGCATCGTCTATGCCCCACGCGGCGAAACAAGTGGATACGCCACCTTCAGCGTGTCTGAAATGTCCCAGGTCGCCGGACGGCCTATCTTTGCCGCCCTCCACATGCTGCTCTGCGAGGAGCGGCTGTTCAGCCTTGGTGAAAAGCAGCGTCTCCCAGCGATTCTGGCCGATAGCCGCAAGTATCAGAACGTCGTCTCGACACAACTGGCCGAGCAGGTGCTCGCCGCCTTGTATGAACTGGTCCGTGGGTTTCAGGCCGCTAACGATCAGGCCAAGGGAGGATTGCTTCGCGAGGTGCTCGCCGAGAATCCCAACCATGTCTACCAGGGCCTGCTGACCGTCCTGATGCGACTCGTGTTCGTGCTATATGCCGAAGACCGGAACTTGCTCTCCAGCGATCCGACCTTTGCCAATTATTACTCGCTCACGGGGTTGTTCGACAAACTGCGAGCCGACGATGGCCGGTATCCTGACACGATGAATCAACGGTACGGGGCCTGGGCACAGTTCCTCACTCTGTTCCGGCTGATCTACGAAGGGGGCAGTCACGGCGAATTCAGGATTCCTCCACGACACGGCTATCTGTTCGATCCTGACCGCTACAATTTTCTGGAAGGCCGCCCGTGGAAGACTGCTCGCCGGGATCACGCTGGCGATGTCCTTGTTCCCCGGATTTCCGATGGTGTGATCTTCCGAGTCCTCAATAACCTCTTGATCCTCGACGGTGAACGCCTCAGCTACCGGACGCTCGATGTCGAGCAGATTGGCAGCGTTTACGAAACGATGATGGGCTTCGACCTGGAAGTAGCCCGAGGACGATCCATTGCGCTCAAGCCCAAGAAACCGCACGGAGCACCGACGACAATCAATCTCGAAGCTTTGGTAGCCGTGAAGGGAGCAGACCGGGCGAAGTGGCTCAAGGAAAACGCGGATCAAGACCTGACCGGACAGGCACTCGATGCTCTGAAGAAGGCGACGACGCTCGATGAACTACTTGCCGCCCTCGATAAGAAGATCGCCAAGCTCGTCACTCCGAACGTCGTTTCCAAAGGAGCAATTGTCCTGCAACCAAGCGATGAGCGTCGCAAGAGCGGGTCACATTACACACCCCGGTCACTTACCGAACCGATTGTCCGCACTACCCTCAAGCCGATCCTGGAACAACTCGGTGCACAGCCAGCACCCGATCAGATTCTGTCGTTGAAAGTCTGTGACCTTGCGATGGGTTCGGGAGCGTTTCTGGTTGAAACCTGCCGACAACTCGGCGACGAACTGGTCAAATCCTGGCACTTCCACAAATGCCCACCCAAACTACCGCCGGATGAGGACGAGCTGCTTCACGCTCGCCGTTTAATTGCGCAACACTGCCTCTACGGTGTTGACAAAAACCCAATGGCCGTGGACCTGTCGAAGCTGTCGCTATGGCTTGCCACGTTGGCCAAGAATCATCCCTTCACGTTCCTCGACCACTCATTGCGGGCCGGCGATTCGCTGGTCGGATTGTCGCCCGAACAGATTGCCGCCTTTCATTGGCAGCCTCCAGCCAAAGACCAGAAAGACGCGACGTTGTTCGGCGAACCTATCGCTGCGAAAATGAAAACCGTTACTGAGTACCGGCAGCGGATTCTGGCTGCGCGAGACGACAAGCCCTACGAGCAACTCCGCCAGGAACTCGATGTCGCCGACGAGGCGTTGTCCCTCGCCCGGCTCACTGGCGATTGCGTCATAGCAGCTTATTTCTCCGCCGCAAAAAACAAAGACCGGGAAAAGAAGCTCAGCCAATTGGAGAATCAACTGGTGACGTATATCGGACCACAGGGCCGGATCGACGATCGGCAACCGCTGGCGGAAGCTGCCGCATTACTGCGTAATGGCGACCATCCGGTCCAGCCTTTTCACTGGCAGATCGAGTTCCCGGAAGTATTCACGGTTGATGCGAAAGGGAAGCCCACCGGCGGCTTCGACGCCATCGTTGGAAATCCGCCATTTTTCGCTGGAGCGTGGCTCCGACCATTGGTCGGACCTGCATATCGAGAGTATCTCGTCAAGGAAATCGCCAATGGCATAACTGGACTTCGAGGAACCGCAGACCTTTGCGCCTATTTTCTTCTGCGAAGCTATGCATTACTAAGGAACGGCGCAGCATGTGGCCTTGTTCTGAGCAGCACAGTTGCAGAGGGGGACAGCCGAGAAGTCGGAACCGCGCAATTGGTGGGGCTGGGCGCATGGATTTATTATGTACGGCCTGCCTTCGAGTGGCCTGGCGCTGCAACTGTGGAAGTTGTGATGCTGTGCTATGCGAAGAATGTAACGACTCTTGCATGCACAATCGGTGAGACATCGGTCGATTCTATTGATTCGGGTCTATCCTCCGGTGCCGTCGAGCAAGAACCGTCAAAGCTCTTGGCCAACTCAGGATTGATCTGCAAAGGGCACGAGTTGCAGGGCGATGGCTTCAAGCTTTCCTTAAGTGAGGCGCAAGAGATACTTCGAGTTGAGCCACATACTCGGCGTTTTCTTCGCCCATTAATCACTGGAGAAGATCTAAATGAGTCGTCGTCACAAACCTTTCGATGGTATGTGATTAATCTGTGTGAGATGGAACTCGACGCAGCGGAACGTCACGTGCGTGTGATGGAAATAATCCGAGAACGCGTTAAGCCAGAAAGAGACAGGTACACTGGAAGTGCGTCACGTGACCGCTACTTGCGCACGTATTGGTGGAAACTACGAGGTTTTCGTGAGGAAATCGAATTGTTTGCCAAGACGCACGACTCCTACTTGGCATGCACTGTTCACACCAAATACCTATCTTTTTCGTATTTGCCATCAGACGTTATGGCCACCCCTTCCATTTATTGCATTCTGCTTGACTCGTTTTCGGGGTTTGCAACTCTGCAATCGAGAGTACATGAAATGTGGGCCTTCAAGTATGGTTCCACATTGGGCGACACGTTGCGTTACATAAGCGGCAGATGCTTCGACACGTTTCCATTCCCAGATGACAACAAACAAGACTCGTCACTGGAAATGTCTGGAAAAGCGTTTTATGAGTTTCGCAAAGCGATGATGACTCGACGAGACGAAGGGTTAACCGACTTGTACAACTCATTCCACGATCCGGACGAGCGTTCGCCCGACATCCTTAAGCTACGCGAACTCCACGCCGCGATGGACTGGGCCGTCCTCGAAGCATATGGCTGGTACGACCTTGCCAAAACTGCCACCTGTGCGTTCCTACTCGACTACGAAGACGACAAGGACGAAGAAGACGGCTTGACCGAAACCTCGCCCACCCGCCGTCAAAAAAGAAAGCCTTGGCGCTACCGCTGGCCCGACGAATTCCGCGACGAAGTCCTCGCCCGCCTGCTGGAATTGAACAAACACCGTGCCCAACAGGAGCGCCTGACCGGCGAAGCGGCCGGTGCAGAGCAAACCAAGGCTGCACAATCTGCACGAACGAAGTCGAAGAAGTCCAAGACAGGGGCCGATGAGAATGCTAGCCTGTTCGATTTGAAGCAAGCCGGAGGTGACCAATGAAGCCAGTTGAAGTGCGACGCGAACTCGCGGATGCTCTGAAGCTCGACCTGGTTGGCCCAAGTGAACTGCTTGGCTCTCCCACCGAAGTCCTGCCGCAGGCTCCCTCACGCTGGTATCTGACTGGGTTTCTGGTGCCCATTGATGCCGAGCCGGGCCAAAAAGTGGATGAGGACATCACGGATGCCGTTGACGCCATGAGCGATGCTGGCGGAGCCGACGATGCGACAACTCCGGAACCAGCATCCGCTCAGCAAAGCTATATGCCTTCATCAACGGGCCTCAGCATTTTGATTAGCAGCAAGACCAATAAGCTGAAGATCAAAGTCCGCTGGGGAGATTACAAACGCCGCAAACCCACAGATGGACACGGAACACAAGAAGAATGGGAACGGGAACAACGTGAGCAAGAGCTGACAATCGACATCCCAGAAAGAACCAAGAATCCGCGAGAGACCGAGATTCGCGGCAGCGGTGGCCTCAAGGTCGCGTTGTCAGTCCGCCAGGTTGAAAGCGACGGGGCCGACGGCAGCTTGCCCAAGAACACTCGGTGTGCTTCCGTGTTTCTCGTCAATCGGCGAACTCCGAAACCCGACGAACTCCGGGACGAAGCCTTTGCGTTTCAGACTCAGCTTGAGGTCAATTGCGACGAAGGCTTCATCGCCAGGCCAAATCTCCGAAGTCTCGTAAGCGATGACTGGGATGAGCGAATCGCTGACCTGCAATACCGCGATGCCTGTGAATATGCAGTCGGCCACAGTATCGCGACCGATGCCATGCTGACGGATGGGCATTGCCACACCGTCCGCACGTGCTGGATTCCCGAAGCACAAGTCGAGCGCGTTGCCCCGGCCGACCTCAAAGACATTGAATTGTCGATGGATGCCCTCGCACTGCTTGGCGACGGCAAAGCCGCAAAAACCGCTCTCGACAATTTTGTGAAGCAGTACACGGCCTGGATCGCAGAACAGCGGAAAACGGCCCCAACATCGCCTCGGCGACGAGTGGAGACAGCAACAGAACTCTTGAACAGGGCTCAGGTCGCTGCGAAGCGCATCCAGGAAGGCATCGACTTGTTGAGCGATCCTCAATGTCTCGACGCATTCCGCCTCGCGAATAAGGCAATGGCAACGGCGGCTCGACGGCGCATGGGGGTAATGCAGGGAAAGCCGCCAGAATCCATTCAACCGAAATGGCGGCCCTTCCAGTTGGCATTTATCTTGATGAATCTGAAAGGGATCGCGGAACCGTCGCACGCAGACCGCGAAGTCGTCGATCTGCTCTTCTTCCCGACGGGTGGTGGTAAGACTGAAGCCTACCTTGGGCTTGCAGCGTTCACGCTCGTCCTGCGCCGCCTACGCCATCCTGGCGTAGCTTCGGCGGGTTTAAGCGTCCTGATGCGGTATACGCTTCGATTGCTCACACTTGACCAGCTTGGCCGTGCCTCGACACTGATCTGTGCCCTGGAACTGGAACGCCAGCAGGACACAGACAAACTGGGCGAATGGCCGTTTGAAATTGGCCTGTGGGTTGGCCAGGCGGCGACACCAAATCGGATGGGACAAAAGGGAGACACATATCGCGAGACCGCCCGAGCGAAGACAATCGCCTTTATGAATGATGATCGGAAGCCCTCTCCAATTCCATTGGAAGATTGCCCCTGGTGTGGAAAAAAGTTCAACCGGCACTCCTTCAAGCTCCTTCCGAACCAGGACACCCCGACGGACTTACGCGTTACCTGCATAGATCGCGATTGTTCCTTCAGCCGTGGCAACTCGTTGCCGATTCTCGCGGTCGATGAACCGATCTATCGCCGTCTCCCATGCTTTATGATCGCCACGGTGGACAAATTCGCAGCAATGCCCTGGACTGGCGAGGTTGGTTCGTTCTTCGGGCGAGTTCAGCGACACGACCAACATGGCTTCTACGGTCCCTGTCATCCACTTGCGGGACATCCTTTGCCGGTTGATCGCCTGCCTCCGCCGGACCTGGTCATCCAGGATGAATTGCACCTGATTTCCGGGCCACTGGGCACAATGGTCGGGCTTTACGAGACAGCGCTCGACGTGCTTTCCACCGTGGAATTGAATGGCAAAAAGGTTCGTCCAAAGGTCATCGCCTCAACGGCTACTGTGAGACGAGCGGAGAGCCAGATTCGCGCGATCTTCAATCACCGGGTAGTTGATATTTTCCCGCCGCCCGGCCCTGATAATCGGAATTCTTTCTTCGCACAGACACTTACCCCAGAGCAGAGCAATGCCCGGCTTTATGTGGGAATCGCGGCTCAAGGCCGAAGCCCCAAGGTGGTAATGCTCCGGGTTTATCTGGTTCTGCTCGCGACTTCCCAAAAGTGGTACGAGAAACTTGGCAAGAAACCCGACCCGACAAATCCTGCCGATCCCTTCATGACATTGCTCGGATATTTTAACAGCTTGCGAGAGCTTGGCGGTGCTCGCCGCCTGATCGAAGACGAAGTCCGCAATCGCTTGGCTGGTTATGCGAACCGCAAGAGGATCGGCGAGACGGAGGGGCTCTTCGAGAATCGCCAGATAGACTATGAACCGCTGGAGTTAACCAGTCGCGTGAGCACTTCGCTGGTGTCCGAAGCCAAGCGGAAGTTGTCGCTGACATTCAACGAAAAGGATGCGACCGACGTTGCGATTGCCACAAACATGATTTCAGTTGGTCTCGATATCATACGTCTGGGCCTGATGGTTGTGTTTGGGCAGCCTAAGACCAGTGCCGAGTACATTCAGGCCACCAGCCGAGTTGGTCGTGACCACGACCGCCCCGGCTTGATCGTCACGATCCTGAATATCCACAAGCCACGTGACCGTTCCCACTACGAACGATTCGCGGCTTACCACGAATCCTTCTACCGCAGCGTCGAAGCGACCAGCGTCACGCCTTTTTCGCCTCGTGCGCTCGACCGGGGACTTGCGGGGACGCTCATTTCGCTGGCCCGACAAGGGCACCTGCCGATGACAGCGCCCCGAGGTGCGTCTGAAATACTAAGGGAACGAACGAAGCTCGACTTCGTGGTTGATTCGCTTGCCGATCGCGCCCGCGAATGCTGCGGCCTCGATCCTGCGTCTGCCGAGGCACAACAAATTCGACAGCGGGTCCGTGACCGCACAGTCGATTTGCTCGATGACTGGAGCAAGATCGCAAACGACCTGAGTCAGTCCGGCGTCCCTCTTCAATACCAGACCGAGGTCGGTAGCGCTCAACGTCTACTTTACGAATTCCTGAACCCAGAGCTGAAGAACCTGCCTCCCCAAAATCCAAAGATGAAGTTCAGGGCAAACCGCTCAATGCGCGATGTTGAGCCAAGCGTCAACCTTTGGATGAAGAAGCTGGATGGTGCGGAAGTTGAAGAGGAAGACACATGAAACGGAAACCAGGAGCCAAACCCCACGGTGAGATTCGGGAGAGCCAGGTCGTCATGACTTTCGGCCCAGGTGCGATGCTTGATCTTCCGAACCATTCTGTTCTGATCGCCGGCCTCGACTTCTGGTCGAAGGGCGGCGAGGAGATCATCGAGCCAAGACTGACCGACAAATTGGCCAGGCTTCTCGACGTACCGACGCTGCGTTTATTTACGCCACCGACCGAACAGGAAGACCCAACCGCGCCGTCAACAGGAATCGACTGCTTCCAGTTTCCAGAATGGTTCATTACCCAGGATGTTGAATCCACTCCTTCGGAATCGAGTAGTCGCTCCCGGATGCTCGTGCATCTAAAGGAACTCACTCGCGGCAGGTTCATCGACCTCAACCGCAAGAAAAGACCGGTAGTCCCCGTTCGATTTGTGAGGGCATGTCGCTGCGGCCATATCGGGGATATCGACTGGTATACCTTCGTCCATAGCGGCAAGAATGAGTGCGCCGCCAAGTATCGCAGATTGTGGATCGACGAACGTGGAACCAGCGGAGACCTTTCCGAAGTGTGGATTCGTTGCGAATGCGGCAAGGCCGAACGCAACATGTCGCAAGCGGCAAAACTTCAGGACCGCGCCCTCGGACATTGTGACGGCAATCGCCCGTGGCTTGGGCCATTCACAAAAGAGAAATGTGGTGAGCCGAACCGACTGCTGATTCGCACCGCCAGCAACGCGTACTTCCCGCAGAAGCTTACGGTAATCTCACTGCCGGATAGAGACGAGACGGTTAAGCAAGCGATTGATGCGGCCTGGGAATACGTCGAAGCAGTTGAGACCATTGACGAGCTTCGGTACGAACGAAAGAAAGCGAAAGTGAAGGCCGCTCTCGATGGGATCAGCGACGAAGAGGCTTTCACGGAGATCGATCTCCGTCGTGGAGGACGCAGCAGGGACGATAAGAAGGTCAAAGTCGCCGAACTGGAGACTCTTGTCGCGTCCAAAGACGAACTGGGCGATGACCGTCCAAATGGCAACTTCTTCGCCCGATCTCTACCTCGCGCCGCTTGGGATACTCCGTGGATGAAGAACATTGCCCGCATCATTCTC
>Ga0182024_10018556_pt1 | contig 12939 bp, 12 predicted proteins | sample P32metaG_FD_120480 | JGI IMG/M metagenome (GOLD analysis project Ga0182024, IMG submission 120480) | Permafrost microbial communities from Stordalen Mire, Sweden - P3-2 metaG (Illumina Assembly) | ecosystem: Environmental > Terrestrial > Soil > Wetlands > Permafrost | place: Sweden: Stordalen...
CGATGCCATTATGCTCAAGGATCCCGCCGGCAAGGAACTGAAGGTCGACTGGAAAACCACGCGCCCCGACGAAGTCGAAATCAAGCTGCCGCTGCAAGACAGCGTACCGGGCTCGATGACGCTGCTGGTCACGCAATACGGCGCCGCCCAGCCCGAGCCGATCACGATTCATACTTTTGCGGACGCGGGTCATTTCGATGGCTTCACCATGCATTCCGGCGACATCATCGGCGTCCTCAAAGGCAGCCGTCTCGACGAGGTCGCCAGTTTGACCCTGAAGGGCAACGTCTTCGTTCCGGGCGAGCTGTCGACGCAGCACGGCGTCGATGAGCTGCCGATGGTGGCGCAGGATGCACAGTCAGTGGCCGCGTTGAAACCCGAACATCTGCTGGGCGCAAAGGTGACGCTCAGGGACGGCCGGACGATTTCCGTCATAGGGAACGTGGATGCGCCCCGGCCCGCGGTGACGCTGATCGGGATGAACGTGCAGGGCTCCGCCTCAACCAGCCAAAGCAACATTCAATTGGCGGACCAAAGCGAGCTGCCGTTGGATGCCGTGCTGACCTTCTCCGTGCGCACACAGTCGCCGGCCGCCTTCACGCGCGATCAGAATATCGAGGTCGCGACCAGCGACGAATCTTCCGCCGTGACCTTGAACTTCAGCAACGGAGGCCTGATGCTCGAGAATGCTCAGGTCGCCGTCGTCACCCTGAATCCGTCCAAGGCTTTCGGAGGGTCCGCCTTCGGCCCGCTGCAATTTCGCGTCGCTGCGAAAGGGGTCGCCGGCGATTGGCTGCCGCTCGCCAATCTCGTGCGTCTGCCGATGCTGAAGGAGCTGAAGTGCCCGGCGACCCCCGAGCTGGCCTGCAAGCTCACCGGCTCGAATCTATTCTTGATCGATTCGGTGTCGAGCGATGCGCAGTTCAGCCAGGCGGTGAAGGTGCCGGACGGATTTCTCGGTTCGGCCCTGCCGGTGCCGCATCCGAAGGCCGGCCAGCTTTACTTGAAGCTGCGCGACGACCCTTCCGTGGTCAATCCGACCCTGCTGACCGCGCAGGAAATCGCGCCGTCGAGCGAGGATGCGGCGCGGGCCGCCGCGCGCAATTCAGCGTTGAAGAGCGAAAACCAACCGGCCCCCGCCGCCGCGCCACCCGTCTCTCAGCCCTGAGGCTTGCCGCAGCCGAACAGTCCGCGCCGTTTGATGCCGTCGGCCACCACCGCGGGAACGAGGCTCTCCCAGGTTGGGTCGCTATTTCTGATCTTCCTGAGCACGTCTCGGGAATAGATATGCAGCACCTCGGGATTGAAGCCCACCACCGAGGTCACCAGGCGCCTTTTACAGATGTGCTCGTATAAATCCGCGACATTGCCATGGAGGCTGATATTGCCCGCGTCCACCAATGCCCCGGCAGCCGCATCCTTGAATTCTCTTGATACCTCCGGCGCGCCGCTGCGCACGCGGTAGCTCTCGTACTCGGAAAGCCACATCGGATACACGTACAGCTTGACCGAATTTCTGAACATGCGCCCGAATGCCTCGAGGATCCCGCCCTCGAGATTCGAATAATACTTCTCGTCGAAGACTTCCTGAACGTTGTTCACACCCATCGCCACGCCGATCATCTCCTTGGTGTAGCGCCGGAAGTATGAAGTCAACCGGTAGTACTCCGGATAATTCGAGATCAGCACCGTGTAGCCGATGTCGCCCAGCAAATCGACGCGCGACAAAAAATCCTCCGCGTCGAGCGCACCATCCGACAGCAGGTTGTTCATGGTCAGCTCCATGAGCACGACCAGCTCCCTGCCCTGCAGTTGCTCCTCTTTGATGAACATCGCTTTCGCGCATTCGATCATGTCGACGTTCACAAGGGTCGGGGGCCGAAAGGAGCCGCGCTCGACCAAAATCGCTTTTTTGTGCAGCACCTCGGACGGTTGCAGCACGTCCCCGGCGCGATCGAACATCACGGCGTTGGTCAATTCGGATTGCAGCAAATGCAGCGACATGAGGCGATTGTCGACGTCCTTGAAGGACGGCCCCGAAAACCGCAGCATGTCGATTTCGATGCGCGCCGGCTCGAGGTTGTCGCGCAGCGAATCGATCAATCGCGGCAGATCGGCGCGGTAGTACAAGGCACCGTAGATGAGGTTGACGCCGACGACGCCCAGGGCCTGCTGCTGCAGCACCGCTTCCTTGTCCCACATGCGGACGTGCAGCACGATTTCGCTGGGTTCATCGTGAGGCGCCGCCTGAAACTTGTACCCCAACCAACCATGAGCTTCGTTGGTGCCCTTGAAGTTGCTGGTCGACACCGTATCGGCGAACACGAAGAACGCCGTGCGCTCGCCCCGTACCGACGCCAATCGGTCGATGAGCAGCTGAAACTCATGGTCGAGCATCAACTTCAGCCGTTCGCATGAAACATAGCGTGGCGCCTTGCCGTAAATGGCGTCGCTGAACGTCATGTCGTAGGCGGAGATGGTCTTGGCGATCGTGCCCGAGGCGCCGCCGGCGTGGAAGAATTCCCGCGCCACCTCTTGGCCGGCGCCGATTTCCGCGAAGGTCCCGTACTTGAGCGCGTCCAAGTTGACGGTCAAGGCTTTCTGCGTCGTGGTGAGCAGTTCTTTGGGTGAATTCATGTGTCGAATTATCGGGGTGCCTGATGTCAAAAAGAAGTCGGATCATCTCTCCAGCGTGGCCGCACGCGCCGCCAACAGCCGGCGTTCGGGTTCCGACACGGTGCAAGCCAGTGCCGCCGCATACGCCTCGCGGGCCTCGGCAATGCGTCCCAGCATTTGCAGAAAGCGCGCCCGCGCCGCGTGCAGCAGATGATACTCGATGGCTTGTCCGCGTGCCGCCAGCGACTCCAGCAACTGCAGTGCCGGTGCCGCCCCATCTACCATGGAAATCGCCACGGCCCGGTTCAACTCGACGACAGGCGAGGGCTGCAAACGCGACAGCACTGCATAGAGGCCGACGATTTGCGGCCAGTCGGTGGCATGACTGTCCGGTGCACGCGCATGCAATGCGGCGATGGCCGCCTGCACCGTGTAAGGGCTGACGGTTCCCTTGACGCTCAAAGCGCGTTCCACCAGCGCCAATCCCGCCGCGATCTTCGTTTGATCCCACAGCGACCGATCTTGGTCCTCCAGCAGCACGATATCGCCGCTGGCCGATACGCGTGCCCCGCGGCGCGCATCGTGCAGCAGCATCAGGGCCAGCAAGCCGACGAGCGCAGCGCGGTCGGGCATCAGTTCATCGAGCAGCTTGCCCAACCGAACGGCCTCGGCGCATAGCTCGACATCGATCAGCCGATCGCCCGCCGTGGCTGCATAACCTTCGGTGAACACGCTGTAAATGACTCCCAGCACGCCGTCGAACCGCTCATCGAGAGCCGCGGGGCTCGGCGTTTCGTAGGGAATGCGCGCTTCGCGGATCTTTCTTTTCGCCCGCACCAAACGCTGCGACATCGTCTCCTCGCCGACCAGGAATGCGCGGGCGACCGCCTGAGTGGACAGGCCGCATACCTCGCGCAGCGTCAGTGCGATCTGCGCCTCCGGATTCAATGCCGGGTGACAACACGTGAATATCAGGCGCAGACGATCGTCGCCGAAGACGGCATCGTCCAGCTCGGGTTCAGCGGCGTCGTTCGACTGCGCCGATGCGATCTCCAAATCGGCGATCTTGGTCCTAAACAGCCCGTCGCGGCGAATGCGATCGATGATCTTGTTGCGGCCGGCGGCGATCAGCCACGCTCGCGGATGCAGCGGCATGCCCTCTGTCGGCCATTGCGCGATGGCAGCGGCAAATGCCTCTTGCCGCGCATCCTCGGCCAGGTCGAAATCGCCGAGCAGGCGGATCAGGGTTGCAAGCACCCGACCCGCCTCTCGGCGGAACACCGCTTCGACGTCGAAGGCGGCGCCGGCGATCAAGTCAAGGGCCAGATCGGGCGCACCTCGATGCTGCCGTGGCGCGCGCTCGGGATGCGCGCGGCGATGGCGATCGCCTCGTCGAGGTCCTTGGCATCGACCAGGTAAAACCCGCCCAACTGCTCTCGAGTCTCTGCGAAGGGACCATCGGTGATTGCGGTCTTGCCGTTGCGTACCCTGACCGTCGATGCCGTCGACACCGGTCTCAAGCGATCGGCCGCTTTGAATTTCCCGGCTTGCACGATCGATTTGGTGAATTCTGCATATTCCTCGCTGATCGTCGCCAAGGCTGCCGTCCCGAGCGCCGCAAACTCGGCCTCGTTGCTATAAATCAATAGTAGGTAGTTCATGTCTCGTTCCTCATTGGTTGTGTGACGAAATTCGCCATGTACTAGTCGAACGACAGCCCGGGATTTCGACATCACCGCACGCAGTTTTTGTTATATTAGCAAAATCAAATACTTATAGTGATTGCGGCGCGCGCTGGCGGCCCTTCGCCCTTGGCCGTAAGATCAGGGGGCATTGCATTTCCAATTCCGATCCATAAAGAGGAGTCCCGATGAAGGCTTTGATCCCGCTTACGCTGGCTTTTGCGCTGGGCGCTGCAGTTCACGCACAGGCGGCGTGTGTTTATCCGCACGCCCCCGACGCCCCCCCCGACGGCAATACCGCGACCCGAGATCAGATGATCGCGGCGAAGCGTGACTTTGACCGCTACAACGGTGAAATGAACGTCTATCTGGATTGCCTCAAGCTCGAGACGGACGCTGCCGTGCCGAAGGACCCTTCCAAACTGACGTCTGACGAGAAGAAGAAGGCGGACGAGCAGGCCAAAATTCTCGCCCAGAAAAACAATGCGGCGGTCGATGAGTTGCAGGCGGTGGTCGGGAAGTTCAACGAGCAGTTGAAGATCTTCAAAGCCCGGCAGAAATCCTAAGCCAACGCGCGACGGAGCAATCCGTCGCATTTTCCATATGCAGACAGCCTCACTCATGACTCCACGATTGGCCATTGAAGCGATCTCTTCGCGGCTGACGTGCCTGCCGATCGAATCATTGCCCTTGACCCAGTGCGTCGGCGGCACGCTGCGCGAGAACGTCTACGCGGAGCGCGACCAGCCTCCCTTCGATCGCGTCACCATGGATGGTATCGCGGTGGACAGCGAAGCATTGCGGCGCGGACTCAGGCGTTTTCGCATCCAGGGAACGCAACCCGCGGGAGCACCGCCGCTCAAGCTGCAAAGCTCGCAGGATGCCATCGAAGTCATGACCGGCGCGATGCTGCCGTTGGGCAGCGATTGCGTGATTCCGGTCGAGCAGCTGCAAGTCGAGAACGGGTTCGCAGTGCTGCAGGCCGCGGTGAGCCCTTCGCCGTATCACAATATTCATCGGCGCGGCAGCGACACCCGTCAGGGCCGGCTGTTGCTGGAGGCCGGTACCTTGTTGCGCGCTCCGGAAATTGCCGTGGCCGCGTCGGCCGGTATGGCACGCGTGCGGGTGAGCAGCCAGCCGGCCATCATGGTGGTATCGACCGGCGATGAGCTGATCGAGCCGGGCGATCCGATCACCGACTATCAGGTGCGGCGCTCGAATGCGTATGCCGTGGCGGCTACGCTGCGCAAGCGCGGCTTTGGCCGCGTCGGCGATGATCATGTGCCCGACGATCAAAATCTGCTGCGCGCGCGGCTGGAGTTGCATCTGACGACGCACGAAGTCGTGATCTTGAGCGGCGGCGTGTCCATGGGTAAGTTCGATCTGGTGCCGCAGGCGCTCATGCAATTGGGTGTCGAGGAGGTGTTCCACAACATCGCGCAGCGCCCCGGCAAACCGATGTGGTTTGGCATCGGTCCGCAGGGTCAGTCGGTATTCGGACTGCCCGGCAATCCCGTATCGACGCTGGTGTGCCTGATCCGCTACGTCATTCCCGCGATCGCCGAGGCCATGGGCACGAAGCGCGCCCCACCTGAGCGGCTGGCGTTGGCAGCGCCGGTGGTTCTGAAGCATGGACTCACCTATTTTTTGCCGGTGCATATCGACCACGACGATTGGGGCCGCCCTTGGGCCAACCCGCGGCCGCCGAACGGCTCCGGAGATTTTTTGAGTCTGGCCGGTACCGACGGCTTCGTGGAACTCCCGCCCGGCCCAAATACCTATCCGAAAGGCTTCGTTACCAGCATGTACCGTTGGTAAGCATATGTCCTCCGCCATCGTTCATGACATTCGCGGCGCGGCCAATCCGCTCGATCGTCTGGCACGGCCGCTGCACGATTTGCGCATCTCCGTCATGGACCGCTGCAATTTTCGCTGCCCCTATTGCATGCCGAAGGAACAGTTTCACGACAACTACCGCTTCCTGAAGGTAAACGAACGCTTGTCGTTCGATGAGATTGCGCGCCTGTCGCGCTTGTTCGCCCGGGTCGGGGTGCGCAAGTTGCGGCTCACCGGCGGCGAGCCGCTGCTGCGCGCCAATTTGCCGGATCTCGTCGGCGATCTGAGCGACATTCCCGGTATCGAGGACATCGCGTTGACCACCAATGGTGTGCTGCTCGGCAAGCATGCGGTGGATCTCCAGGCCAACGGCCTGCGCCGCATAACGGTCAGCCTGGACACCCTCGACAAGGCGGTGTTCGCGCGCCTGAGCGGCGGATTCGCGGCGCTGGATCAGGTGCTGCAAGGCATCGAAGCGGCCATCGGAGCCGGCCTCACACCGATAAAAATCAACACGGTCATCGAACGCGGCGTGAACGATCACACCGTGTTCGGCCTGTTGGAGCACTTCCGCGGCCGGCCCGTAATCGTGCGTTTCATCGAATTCATGGACGTGGGCAATCGCAACAAGTGGCGTCCGGAAATGGTCGTGCCTTCGCGTGAACTGGCCGCTCGCATCCACGAGCGCTGGCCGATCCATCCGGTGTCGGAGAATTATCACGGCGAGGTCGCGAAACGCTGGTGCTTCGACGACGGCGGCGGCGAGATCGGTTTCATCTCCTCGGTATCGCAACCATTCTGCGGCGCCTGCAGCCGCGCGCGGCTCTCATCGGAGGGAAAGTTCTATACGTGCCTGTTCGCCACGCAAGGGCTCGATCTGCGCGAGCCTCTGCGCGCCGGCGCCGGCGACGAGGAGCTGCATCGATTGATTCGCAACACGTGGCTCGGGCGCACCGATCGCTACAGCGAACTGCGCGACTCGTTGCGCGGCGAAACGAGCCGGTCGCAGAAGATCGAGATGTACTACATCGGTGGGTGATCCATTGACTTTCACGCATTTGGACGCCGAGCAACGCCCTACGATGGTCGACGTCGGCGGCAAGGAAGCCACGCGTAGAACGGCCACGGCCGAGGCACGCGTGCATTTTCCCGGGGCAGTCGCGGCGGCGCTGCGCGAGAGCGGTCTGCGCTCGCCCAAGGGGCCGGTATTCGACACGGCCATCGTGGCGGGCGTGATGGCGGCAAAGCGCACCCATGAGCTCATTCCCTTCTGCCACCCGCTGGCGCTCGAGAGCTGCAAGATCGGCATCGAACTCGAAGCCGACACCGCTGTCATCCGCTGTACCGTGGGAGTTCATCACAAGACGGGAGTGGAAATGGAGGCGCTCACCGGCGCCAGCGTCGCCGCGCTGACCGTTTACGATATGTGCAAGGCGTTGTCCCATGGCATCGTCATCGGAGATCTGCGCTTGGTGGCGAAGGACGGCGGCAAGCGCGGCTACGTCGAGGAGAAGCCTTGACCCCGATATATGGATTGATACTGGCCGGCGGCTCGAGTACGCGCATGAAGCGCGACAAGGCGGTCCTGTCCTATCGAGGCAGGACCCAGCTCGATCGCGCCTTCGAACTCGCCGCGCGCCACTGCGGCGAAGTCTTCGTTTCGGTGCGCGCCTCGCAGGTCGCGGATCCGTCGCGCGCCGCCCATCCCTTGCTGGTCGATTCGGTTGCCGGTGAAGGACCCATCGTCGGGATCCGTTCGGCGATGACGGCATTCCCGCAGGTTGCCTGGCTGGTCATCGCCTGCGATCTGCCGTTTTTGTCCGATGCCGCACTGGAGCACCTGCTGCAGCAGCGCGATCCAAACAGCCTCGCGACCGCCTTCTCGAGCGCGCACGACAACTTGCCCGAGCCCCTGTGTGCGCTGTGGGAACCGGCGGCAGCCGCCGCACTCGCCGAGTATCAGGCCGCGGGCGGGATGTGCCCGCGCAAATTCCTGATGAAAAACCGGGTCAAGCTGATCGAACCGCTCGATAAGCGCGCGTTGGACAACGTCAACACGCCGGATGAATACGCCGCAGCCCTGTCCGCGCTTGAAGTGAACCCCATGAAACTGCGAATTCAATACTTTGCCTTGATGCGCGAGCAGGCCGGACGCTCCGAGGAAACCATCGAGACCGCGGCGGCCACGCCGGCCGATTTGTACGGAGAATTGGCGGCGCGCTACGGCTTTACGCTGACACGCGAGCAACTCAAGGTCGCCGTGAACAGCGAATTCAGCGAATGGTCGCGTCCGCTCGCCGCCGGCGATGACGTGGTGTTCATACCCCCGGTGGCCGGCGGCTGATGCGCTTTCGATTCGCACAGACCGCGATCGACACCGAGCAGGCGCGGCGCGAATTGCGCGACACGGGTGCCGGCGGTTTCGTCAGCTTCGAGGGCTGGGTGCGCGATCACAATGAGGGCAAGGAAGTCACGCGCCTCGAATACGAGGCCTTTCAGCCGCTCGCGGTCAAGGAAGGCGATCGCATCGTATCGGAGGCGCTGAGCCGTTTCCCCATCAAGCATGCCCTGTGCATTCATCGGGTCGGCACGCTGCAGTTGAGCGACATGGCGGTCTGGGTGGGCGTGAGCGCCGTGCACCGCGGCGAGGCTTTCGATGCCTGCCGATACATCATCGACGAGGTCAAGCATCGCGTGCCCATCTGGAAGAAGGAACACTACGTCGGCGGCGATTCCGGTTGGGTGAACTGCGAACATTGCGCCGCGGCGCCTCATCACTCGCGCCATGCCGATGGGTACCATGCCGATGAGCATCACGCGGCCCTCGACATTGACTCGCGCAAGTAAGGCAGGCGCGACCGCGACGCGGCCGGACTATTCCCGGCAGCAGTTGCTCAAGGAAATCGGCCCCCAGGGGCAGGAGTTGCTGGCCCGCAGCCGCGTGCTGATCGTCGGTGCCGGTGGTCTGGGCAGCCCGGTGCTGCAATATCTGGCCGGCGCGGGGGTCGGCACCCTGGGGCTGATCGATGCCGACACCCTGGACGCCAGCAACCTGCACCGTCAGCCGATCTACGCACTGGCGGACGTGGGCAAACAGAAAGTCGAGCTGGCCCGTGCGGCTGTGCTGGCGCTGAATCCCACGGTGCGCGTGGAAACCTTTGCCGTGCGCTTCGCTGCCGACAATGCGCGCGCCCTGGTCGCGGACTACGACGTCACCGTCGACTGCACCGACAATTTCCGCGCCAAATATCTCATCAACGATGCAGCCGTGCTGGCCCGCCGTCCGGCCGTGTTCGCCAGCGTTTATCAATACGAGGGCCAGCTGCAAGTCTATAAGCCGCAGCACGACCACGCCTGTCTGCGTTGCATCTGGCCGGATGCCATCGCCGATGGAATCATCGGCAACTGCGCCGAGGCGGGCGTGCTTGGACCGATCCCCGGCGCCGTCGGCTCCCTGCAGGCGCTCCTGACCTTGAAGATTTTATTGAAGTTGGCCGGGCAGCTGGCCGGCGAGTTGCTGTTGCTCGATTTTGCGAATTTTTCCAATACCAAGATCAAGGCGGTGCGCCGCACGGAATGCCGCGCTCCGGCGTGCGCGCACATACAGGCGCTGGCCGGCGACGAGACGGACATCATTGAAGTTTCGCTCCGGTCGCTGGCCGAGGCCGGCAAGCAAGGCCTCACCGTGATCGACATCAGGACCGCCGAGGAATTTGCCGCGCATCCCACGGCGGCGCGCCATTTACCCATGGCGGATTTGCTGGCGAATCCGCAGCTTCTGCGGCGGGACACCCCGGTGGTTCTCATGTGCGCGTCGGGCAGGCGCAGCGCCGCTGCCGCCCGCGAGCTGCGCAAGCGGGGCGTGGACGCGCGCTCCCTCGCAGGCGGACTTTCGAAGCTGGAGCACTGATTTGCACTTCACCAGCAAATTGCCCGACGTCGGCACGACGATATTCACGATCATGTCGCGACGCGCAATCGAGGAAGGCGCGCTCAACATCGGACAAGGTTTCCCCGACTACCCCATCGACCCCAGGTTGAGCGACTCGCTGCTGCAGGTGATTGCCGAAGGGCGCAACCAGTACGCTCCCATGGAAGGGGTGGTTGAACTGCGCGAGCAAATTGCGGCAAAGCTTGCGGCCAGTTACGGGCGCCGCTTCGACCCGGTGGCGGAAATCACCGTGACTTGCGGCGCAACGGAAGCGCTCTACGATGCCATCCAGACGGCCGTGGGTCCGGGCGATGAAGCGATCATTTTCGACCCTGCGTACGATGTCTACGAACCGGCAGTGCGCCTGGCCGGCGCGCGTTGCGTGCGCATCCCGCTGAGCCCGCCTGCGTTTCGCTTCGACTGGGATCGGGTCAAGTCTTCGATGTCGGACAGGACGCGGCTCATCATCATCAACAGCCCGCAGAATCCCAGCTGCAGCGTCGCGTCGGCGGACGACTTGAATGCATTGGCCGCCTGCGTTCGCGATCGGCCAATCACCGTTCTTTCGGATGAGGTCTACGAGCATGTATTGTTCGACGGACAGCAGCACCATTCGGTGCTGCAGCATGCTGAACTGCGTGAGCGCAGCTACGCCGTGTTTTCCTTCGGCAAGACGCTGCATGCGACCGGCTGGCGGGTAGGCTATTGCGTCGCGCCCGCCGACTTGACCCGCGAGCTTCGCAGAGTTCATCAGTTCAACACTTTCAGCATCGCCTCGCCGCTGCAATTCGGCATTGCGCGCTATCTATCGAATCACCCCGATGCCTGGCACGGTTTGGCCGCGTTCTTTCAGGCCAAGCGCGACTTGTTGGCCGGATTGCTGCGCGGATCCGGGATCGAGCCCGTGCCGGCCGCAGGCACCTATTTTCAGTTGGTCGATTACGGCGCGTTGAGCGAGGACACCGACATGGATTTCGCCGATCGCTTGATACGCGAGGCCAAGGTCGCAACCATTCCATTGTCGCCGTTTTACGCTGAGCCGCCGCGCATGACCCTGGTGCGTCTCTGCACCGCGAAGCAGGACGCGACGCTGATCGCAGCCGCGGAACGGCTGCAGGCTTTCGCCTCCAAAAGCTCTCGATGAGCAGCCCGGGTCGATCGTCCACGATCGATTCCATAGCCGATCCCCCGCTCCAAGCCGACACTCACCATCTACCGCGCCAACTCACGCTGCGCGATCTCGTGCTGTCGCAGGTACTATCGGTGGTCGGCAGTTCCTGGGTGGGCATCGCTGCAGGTCTCGGACATGCGCAAAGCGTTGTCTGGCTGATCGCCTTCGGCACTTTCTACCTGCCCATGGCCGCCGCGGTGTTCTACCTGAATCGCGCGCTGCCTCTGGAGGGCGGTTTGTACGTATGGGCGCGCCACGCCTTCGGCGATGCGGTCGGGTTTCTCGTGGCATGGAACGTCTGGGCTTACGGCCTCTGCACCATTGCCACGATTCTGTTTCAAATCCCGAGTGAGTTCGCCTTCATGGTCGGGCCGCAAGCCGCTTGGATTCCGGAGAATCACCTGATTGTGCTGTGCTTTCTGGGCTTGATCTTGACTCTGCTGGCGTTGTCGGCGGTACGCGGTTTGGCCCTGGGAAAATGGATTCACAACGTCTCCGCCATCGCCATGCTAAGCGCGTTCACACTGCTGATCATCGCTCCCCTATGGGCGTGGCTGCGCCACGCGCCCATTCTGTACACGCCGCTCGAATTTCACGCTCCTGACGCAACCCCGACCTCATTTGCCCTCATGGGACAGACCCTGTTCGCCGCGGCAGGCCTCGAATACATCGCCATCATGGCGGGCGAGTCGAAGGCCCCGAGCCGCAATATAGGCCGCTCCGTCTTGATCGCCTCACCCATCATCTTTCTGATGTTCACGCTCGGCACCAGTTCCGTACTCGCCTTTCACGAATTGTCCGGCACCGCCATCAATTTCATCGCGCCGATTCCGCAGACGCTGCGTCTGGCGTTCGGGGATTCGGCACTCGCCGATTGGGTCGCGCGGCTCGTGATACTTATGCTGCAAATTCGCATTCTGGGTGCCGCGAGCTTCATATTTACCGGCGTTACCCGCCTGCCGATGGTCGCGGGCTGGGACCATCTCATTCCCGCCTGGTTTTCGCGCCTGCATCCGCGCTACCGCACGCCGACGAACTCCATTCTGGCTGCCGCCCTCATCATTGCCGCGCTTTTGGTATTGGCCTCTGCCGGTGTGCGCGCGGCGGAAGGCTTCGCCGTACTCAACAACGCCTCGAACATCCTCTACGGTCTCGCGTACATGGCCATGTTCGTCATTCCGTTGGTGGGCGCGAAGCTGGTGCGCGACCGCATCCCCGCCTGGGTTGCCATGCTCTGTGCCGTCGGCTTCTGTGCGACGCTCTTCAGCTGCATCACCAACGCCTATCCCTTCCTGGATGTCGCCAATCCTCTGCAGTTCGGCATCAAGATCATCGTCACGACGATCTTGGCCAACGTGCTGGGCTATCTTTTCTATCGCTCGAGAGCTGCGTAGCGGCGCTCCACCGACGGCAGGTTCTGCCGTTGACGTATGCGCGCTGCATCCATGAGCATGCGCCCCGCCCAGCGGTAGACGTTGTTCTCCTTGACCGTGCGGCGCATCAGGCTCATGCGGCTGCGCCGCTCGTCCCTGCCCATGCGCATGGCAATCTCCATCGCGCCGGCGGTCTCGGTGACGTCGAACGGATTGATCAACACGGCTTCCGGGAGTTCCCGCGAGGCGCCCGCGAAGGTGCTCAGTATGAGCACACCGTCTTCATAGTCGTGGCTCGCGGCGATGGAGACAGTGGGCTCATACTGAGCA
>Ga0182024_10018557_pt1 | contig 12938 bp, 12 predicted proteins | sample P32metaG_FD_120480 | JGI IMG/M metagenome (GOLD analysis project Ga0182024, IMG submission 120480) | Permafrost microbial communities from Stordalen Mire, Sweden - P3-2 metaG (Illumina Assembly) | ecosystem: Environmental > Terrestrial > Soil > Wetlands > Permafrost | place: Sweden: Stordalen...
GACCTCTTAAGGCTGATCTAAGGCGTCATTGCGGGGAGCGAAGCGGCGAGGCAATCCATTTCTGTGAGGCCGCGCTGGATTGCTTCGCTCGCTCGCAATGACGATTAACTGCGAATGCGCTGTACCTTGGCGCGCGCCGCGGCCCGCTTGTGCTTGATCGCCGGCTTGTGCCTGCCGGCCGCGGGTTTGCGCTTGGCCGAAGTCTTGTCGCGGTTCGCCAGGATAATGTGGCCGACCGCTGTGTTGGACGCCGGCACGGTATAGAAGCGATAGACCTCGTCGACCTTGTCGTCGAGCGCGCCGCGCATGACGAGCCACATCACCATCTCGATGCCCTCGGCGCCGGCCTCGCGCATGTAGTCGAGATGCGGAATCTTGACGAGCTTCTGCGGGTCCTTCGACAGATTGTCGAGGAAGTTCTTGTCCCATTTGCTGTTGATCAGCCCGGCGCGCGGGCCTGATATCTGGTGCGACAGCCCGCCGGTGCCGAAGATGACGACCCGCAGATCGTCGGGAAAGGACTCCACCGCCTTCCTGATGGCGCGGCCGAGCATGAAGCAGCGATGGCCGGTCGGCGGCGGATACATCACCACGTTGACCGCAAGCGGAACCACCGGGCACGGCCAGTGCGCATTCTTGTCAACCTTGCCGAACAGGAGGTTCATCGGCACCGTCATGCCGTGATCGACTTCCATCTTGTTGCAGATGGTGAGATCGAACTCGTCGAGAATGACGGATTGCGCGATATGCGAGGCGAGCGCCGGATGACCCTCGACCACCGGCACCGGCCGCGGCCCCCAGCCTTCGTCGGCCGGCGGGAATTCCGGCGCGCAGCCGAGCGCGAAGGTCGGGATCATCTCGACCGAGAACGCCGAGGCGTGGTCGTTATAGACGATGATGGCGACGTCGGGCTTGGTTTCGCGCATCCACTCTTGTGATTTCTCGAAGCCCGAGAACACCCGCTTCCAATACGGCTCCTCGGTCTTGTTATTGTCAATCGCCGCGCCGATAGCGGGCACATGCGATGAACCTATTCCTGCGATGATCCTGGCCACGGCGTCACTTCCGTTTTGCTGATTTGGATTTGGTCTTGGTGGGTTTGGCTTTGGCTTTCGCCTTGGGCTTGGCGGCGGCCGCTTTCTTCGCCGCGGCCGAGAGGAATTTCGACGGCGTGTTCTTGCCCGAGCGCGAGCGATTGCCTTCGACCGAACGGCCGCCGCCGAGCATCATCGCCGCGTAATCCGGCTGCGTCGAGCCGGTCATCAGCGCCGCGAGATGCTGGAAGGAATGCCCGTCGGTGGCGCCGAGCTTGGCGGTGAAATAGATGTTGCCGCCGAGCTCCAGCATGCGGTTGTAGTCGCGCTTGAGCACGGCGTCGGCCTGCTCGGGCGTCAGCTTGAACTTTTTGAGATATTCCACCTCGTTGGCCTTGAACGCCTCGCGGTTCTCGTTCTTCATCAGCGACATGCAGAACATGTTGATGCCGAAACCCTGGCGTGATCGCTCGGCGTCGAACACAAAAGTGCCCGGGATATCGTCGTAATCGTGCTGTTCGCGGGCCATTGATCTCTCCCGTTCGGGCGTGGCTCCCGTTTGCTTTGACATATATAGCGCAGCGTCCGTTGGCAACTTAAGCTGCCGGCCACCGCCGCGGTTCAATTGGGCGGCTTGGTGCCCAGCAATTTCAACTCAAAATCCCGAGCCGTCGATTTGTCGCCGTCGAGGCCGCGAACGCCGAACAGCTTGATGCCCTTGCCCAGTTCGGCCTGAACGACGATCACCGGCACGGGTTTTTCGCCGGCCTTGGTCAAATAAGCGTATTGCGGAATGGTGATGTCCATCGCCTTGCCGAAATAGGTGCCATAGGCCTTCAGCACAAAGACGGCATTGCCGGCGGTGACGTCTTCGTCGGTCGCGGTCCGGCCGGAAACAAAGCCACTGGTCGGCAATGGCGGCCAATTCACCGAGGCGGTCTGCGCCGAGGCCGCCGCCACGCCCAGAACCAACAGAAAAGCCGCAAGTCGTACAAACATTGGAATTGGTCTAGCTCCAATAAAGCCGCATCGGATTGTCGACCAGTAGCGCCTGCTGCGCTGCCGCCGTCAACGCAATCTTTGGGATTATATCCACCAGCACGCCGTCGTCTGGCGCTTCCTTGGGCATGTTGGGATGCGGCCAATCGGTGCCCCAGATCACCCGGTCGGGGAAACGCTCGACGATGGCGCGCGCGAACGGCACCACATCATCGTAGGGCGGACCCGCAATCGTGAAGCGTTCCGGGCATGTCACTTTTGTGATCCAGGTTTTGTTGGCGTCGAGCGCCTTGAGCCAGTTCTGGAAGTGCTTGCCGTCGACGCCTTCGCGCACGTTCGGGCAGGCCATATGGTCGAACACCAGCGTCGTCGGCAGCGATTTGAGGAACGAGCCCATCTCGTCGAGATCGGCGTGCTCGAAATAGATGACGATGTGCCAGCCGAGCTTGGCGATGCGTGCGGCGATGCGCACCATCACGTCCTTGGGCGTCGAATCGACGAGGCGCTTGATGAAATTGAAACGCACGCCTTTCACGCCGGCTTTGTCCAGATCCTTCAGCTCGGCATCGGTGATGTCCTCGCCAATGAAGGCGACGCCCTTGGCTTTGCCGTTGGAATGAACGAGCGCGTCGACCAGCGCGCGATTATCCGTGTCATGGCAGGTCGCCTGCACGATCACGTTCTTGTCGAAGCCGAGAAAGTCGCGCAGCGCGAAAAGCTTTTCCTTTGGCGCATCGCAGGGCGTGTATTTCCGTTTCGGTGCAAATGGAAACGCCGCCTCCGGACCGAACACATGGCAATGCGCATCGACCGCGCCAGCCGGCGGCTTGTATTTAGGCTTCGACGGATTGGGATGAAAGGGAATGTAACCAGGCGACATCGGCACGCAGAATCTCTCCTTTTTATTGTTATGGCCCGCGAAGGCGGGCCATCCAGTAATCTCCCGCCATTGCGGTGTTTTTACTGGGTCCTCCGCTTCGCGGAGGACGACAGGCGATCAGACCTTCTCCAGCGCCAGGGATACACCTTGGCCGACGCCAACGCACATCGTCGCCAGCGCGCGCTTGCCGCCGTCCTTTTCCAACCCGTGCACCGCGGTCAGGGTCAGCCGCGCGCCTGACATGCCGAGCGGATGGCCGAGCGCGATGGCGCCGCCGTGGGGATTGACGTGCGCGGCGTCGTCGGCGAAGCCAAGCTGGCGCAGGCAGGCGAGACCTTGCGAGGCAAAGGCTTCGTTGATCTCGATCAGATCGAAATCGGAAATTTTCAGGCCGAGCCGCTCCATCAGCTTTCTGGTCGACGGCACCGGGCCGATGCCCATGATGCGCGGTGGCACCGCGGCCGAGGCCATGCCGAGGACGCGGGCGCGCGGCGTCAGTCCATGCGCCTTGGTGGCGTCCTCGCTGGCGAGGATTATGGCGGCGGCGCCGTCGTTGATGCCGGACGAATTACCGGCGGTGATGGTGCCCGGATTGCGGACGATCGGCATTAGCTTCTGCAGGGTTTCGAACGTGGTGTCGGGCCGCGGATGCTCGTCTTTCTCGACGACAATCGGACCGGCTTTGCCGCCCGGCGCCGCGACCGCCACGATCTCTTCGGCGAAATAACCGGACGCATTGGCCTTGGCGGCACGCTGTTGCGAGCGCAGGGCGAAAGCGTCCTGTTCGGCGCGGGTGACTTGGAACTCCTCGGCGACGTTCTCGCCGGTTTCGGCCATCGAGTCGACGCCGTATTGTGCCTTGAGCAGCGGATTGATGAAACGCCAGCCGAGCGTAGTGTCGTAAATCTCCGCCGAGCGCGAAAACGCCTCGCCGGCCTTGCCCATGACGAACGGCGCCCGCGTCATGGATTCGACGCCGCCGGCAATGGCGAACTCCATCTCGCCGCAGCGGATGGCGCGAGCGGCGTCGCCGACCGCATTGAGTCCCGAGGCGCACAGCCGGTTGACGGTGATGCCGGGGATCGAGTCGGGGAGCCCGGCGAGCAACAGCGCCATGCGCGCGACATTGCGGTTGTCTTCGCCGGACTGATTGGCGCAGCCGAAGAACACTTCGTCGAGCCGCGACCAGTCGGCCTTGGAATTGCGCGCCACCAGCGCCTTGATCGGAACTGCGGCGAGATCGTCGGTGCGCACCTTGGCGAGCCCGCCGCCGTAGCGGCCGATCGGGGTGCGCGCGGCATCGCAAATAAAGACTTCCCGCATCGCCGCTCCTGCTTCGCATGATTGGTTTCTTGCAGGCTATTTACGGGCCGCGGCGGAACGGGTCAAATGGCGCAAATGACGACCTCACCATCCGAATTTGCCGACCTGCCGCCGACCTTGAAGGCGGAGCGCTATGGCGCGGTCGCAGTGTTGCGGCTCAATCGCGCCGCCAAGCGTAATGCGCTCGACGATCAGATGGTGCACGGCATCGGCGCCTTCTTCGCGGCGCTGCCGGACGACGTCCGCGCCGTCGTGCTCGCCGGCGAAGGCGAGCATTTCAGCGCCGGCCTCGATCTCACCGAGCTCACCGAGCGCGATATTTTTGCCGGCGTCGAGCATTCGCGATCCTGGCATCGCGCGTTCGAGGCCATCGAATTCGGCAAAGTGCCGGTCGTTGCCGTGTTGCATGGCGCGGTGGTGGGCGGCGGCCTGGAAATCGCCGCCGCGGCGCATATCCGGGTGGCCGAACGCTCTGCGTTCTATGCGTTGCCGGAAACCAGCCGCGGCATTTTTGTCGGCGGCGGCGGCTCGGTGCGGTTGCCGCCCTTGATCGGCACTGCGCGCATGATGGACATGATGCTCACCGGCCGCACGCTCTCCGCCGAAGAGGGGCAGCTGATCGGGCTCACGCAATATCTGGTCGGCGAGGGCGAAGGTCTCGCCAAGGCCATGGAGCTTGCGCACCGCATCGCCGGCAATGCGCCGTTCACGAATTTTGCGGTCATGCACATGCTGCCGCGTATTGCCCGGAGTGATCCCGCCACCGGCTTTGCCACCGAGGCGCTGACTTCGGCGATCGCCCAGGGTGAGCCCGAGGCGAAAGCGCGGCTCAAGGCGTTCCTGGAAAAACGCGCTCCCAAAGTGACGCGAAGCTGACATCGGAAGCGCAATGGCAACCGCGCCGGCAAAGACTTTCGCTGTGCAGAACCGGCCGCCGCTGCGGCCGGTGAAGCTCGGGCCGCCGGACGTTGTGGTCGAACGCCGCGGCGACGGCGCGATCGTGCTGCGCTCGCCGCATCCGCTGCCGCTGCATCCGCAAAAGCTTACCGAGCGTCTGACCTATTGGGCGCGGACCGCGCCGGAACGCGTCTTCCTGGCACAGCGCGACGCCGCAGGCGGCTGGCGCACAATGACTTATGCGGACACGCTAGCCGCGGTGAACGCGATCGCGGCGGCGCTGCTGGCGCGCGATCTGTCGCCCGACCAGCCGCTCGCCATTCTTTCCGGCAACGACATTGAGCATGCGCTGCTCGCGCTTGCCGCCATGCATGTCGGCATTCCCTATGCGCCGATTTCGGTGCCCTATTCGCTGCTGTCGGCCGACTTCGGCAAGCTCAAAGCCATCATGCAACTGCTGTCGCCGGGGCTCGTCTTTGCCGCGAGTGGCACGGCGTTCGCGCGCGCCATCGCCGCCGCCGTGCCGGTGAGCGCCGAAGTCGTCGTCACCGCTCATCCGCCGCTCGGCCGGAACGCGACTCTGTTCTCTGAATTACTGCAGGCCGCGCCATCGCCCGCGATCGCAGCTGCGCATGCCAAAGTCGGTCCCGGAACTATCGCGAAGATTCTCTTCACCTCCGGCTCGACCGGGCAGCCGAAGGGCGTCATCAACACCCAGCTCATGCTCTGCGCCAACCAGGCGATGATCCGCGCCGGGCTTGCCTTTCTCGCCGATGAGCCGCCGGTCATCGTCGACTGGCTGCCGTGGAACCACACCTTCGGAAGCAACCACAATTTCGGCCTCGTGCTCGACAATGGCGGCTCGCTCTATATCGACGAGGGCAAGCCGCTGCCCGGCGCTATCGAGACGACCGTGCGCAATCTGCGTGATGTCGCACCGACCGTTTATTTCAATGTGCCGAAGGGTTTTGAGATGCTACTGCCTTATCTCAGCGCCGAGCCGGCTCTGCGCGAGACCTTTTTCAGCCGTCTCAAGATCATGTTCTATGCCGGTGCGGCGATGGCGCAGCATGTGCTCGACGCCTATGAGGAGCTTGCGATCAAGACCACGGGCCAACGCATTCTGTTCATATCGAGTCTCGGCTCGACAGAGACGGCGCCGGCAGCGCTCGCCTGTTCGTGGGAGGCGGAGCACGCTGGCAATATCGGCCTGCCACTGCCAGGCGTGGAGCTCAAACTGGCGCCGTGCGAGGACAAGCTCGAAGCCCGGCTTAAAGGCGCCAATATCACACCGGGCTATTGGCGCGCTCCGGAATTGACCGCAGCGGCGTTCGACGATGAGGGTTTTTACCGGATCGGCGACGCGCTGAAGTTTGCCGATCCGGACGATCCGGCCAAGGGCTTGCTGTTCGACGGCCGGCTCGCCGAGGATTTCAAGTTGGCAACCGGCACCTGGGTCAGTGTCGGGCCTCAGCGCGCGGCTTTCATTGCACATTTTGCCCCGCTGGCGCGCGATGTCGTGTTCGCCGGCCCGGACCGCGACGAGGTTACGGCGCTGGTGTTTCCCGATCTTGACGGCTGCCGCAAATCCGCGCCGGCCGCCGCCGCGGATATTCCGCCGCAATCGCTGCTTGCCGATCGCCATGTGAGGGCCGAGTTCGCTCGTCGGCTCGATTCGTTTTTCGCGGCGGCGAGCGGCACGTCGAGCCGCGTCACCCGTATGATCCTGTTGCACGAGCCGCCGTCGCTCGATCTCGGCGAGATGACTGACAAAGGCTCGATCAACCAGCGCGCGGTGCTGGCCAATCGCGCGCCATTGGTCGAACAGCTTTACGCCGACACGCCGCCGGCCAACGTTCTGGTCGCCGGCGCCAGACAAACCGAACGGGTGAACTGAGATGGATATTCGTGGACACGCCGCGATCGTCACCGGTGGTGCTTCGGGCCTTGGCGCGGCAACCGCGCGAATGCTGGCGAAGGCCGGCGCCAAGGTCGCGATCTTCGACGTCAATCAGAAAGCCGCCGCCGAAGTCGCCATCGACGTCGACGGCATCGCGCTGGCCTGCGATGTCACAAATAGCGTTGAAACGGAAAAAGCCGTCGCCTCGGCTGCGGCCGATCACGGCACGGCGCGGATCGTCATCAACTGCGCCGGCGTCGGGCCGGCGAAGCGAATCGTCGGCCGCGACGGGCCGATGCCGCTCGCCGAATTCGCCCGCGTGGTCGAGATCAACCTCGTCGGCACGTTCAACGTGATGCGGCTTGCGGTCGCTGCCATGCAATCGATCGAACCGCTGCAGGACGGCGAGCGCGGCATCATCGTCTGCACCGCGTCGGTCGCGGCTTATGAGGGCCAGATCGGTCAGGCCGCCTATGCTGCGTCAAAAGGCGGCGTGGTCGGGCTCATCATGCCGGCGGCGCGCGAATTCGCGCAGTTCGGCATCCGGGTCAACGGCATCGCGCCGGGAATTTTCTCCACGCCGATGCTGCATGCGCTGCCGGAAGCCGCGCAGCAAAGCCTCGCGGCGTCAGTGCCGTTTCCAAAACTGCTCGGCCAGCCGCCGCAATATGCCTCACTGGTGCGCCACATGATCGAGAACCGCTATCTCAATGGCGAAGTGGTGCGGCTCGACGGCGCGCTGCGCATGGCGCCGCGCTGATCGACTGCAATGCTGACCAACACCCGTACCGTGCGCATCGAATGGGGCGACTGCGACCCCGCTGGAATCATCTTCTATCCGCGCTATTTCGCGATTTTCGATACCTCGACCACCATGCTGATCGAACGCGCGGCCGGCATGAAGAAGATCGAGTATCTCAAGGCCTATGCCATTGCCGGCCATCCGGTGGTCGAAACGCGGGCAAAATTTCGTCTGCCGACCCGGTTCGGCGACGAGGTCTCGATCGAGAGCGCGGTGGCGGCCTGTGGCCGCTCGAGCATCAAGATCGAGCATCGCCTGACCCTTGCCGGCGCGCTTGCGGCCGAGGGGTGGGAGACGCGGGTGTGGGCCGGGCGCGATCCCGACGACCCGACGCGCATCAAAGCGCAGGCCATCCCGCCTGAGGTCGTCGCGCGGCTGACGCATGGCAGCTGATATCGGTGCTGTTTCCAGCCGGCGCGAAAGTGCGCTAGAAGCCTAGCCGCCAAAAGGAAGGAAACGCTCATGTCCATGCGTGTCGACGCCTATACTCATTTTTTCCCGGAACGGTTCTTCACCAAGCTCAACGAAGTCGCCGGCGACTATAAGGACATGGGCAAGCGCATCCGTTCGCTGCCGGCGCTGTTCGATCTCGACGTGCGCAAGAAGATCGTCGACGGCCACAAGGACTATCAGCAGATCTTGTCCTATCCGCAGCCGCCGGTCGAGCGCTTCGCCAAGACGCCCAAAGACATCGACGAATTCTGCCGCATCATCAATAACGGCTTTGCCGAGCTGATCGCCAAGGAAAAGGACCATTTCCCCGGCTGGGTGGCGCAGGTGTCGCTGGCCGCGCCGGACGCCGGCGTCGGCGAAGCGGAGCGCGCATTGAAGATGGGCGCGCTCGGCGTGCAGATCTATACCAATGTCGCCGGCAAGCCGCTCGACCGCCCCGAATACGCGCCGTTCTGGAAGAAAATGAACGAGCTCGGCGCACCGATCTGGCTGCATCCGGCGCGCGGCGCCGAGACGCCGGACTATCTGGACGAAAAACAGTCGCTCTACGAGATCTGGTGGACCATCGGCTGGTCCTACGAGACCGCCTGCGCCATGCTCCGCCTGGTCTATTCCAAGATCATGGACACCTACCCGAACCTGAAGATCATCACCCACCATTTCGCCGGCATCGTGCCGATGCTGGAAGGCCGGCTCGGGCCGGGCAACGATGTGATGGGTAACCGGACCACGGATCACGATTACGTTGGGTTGCGCAAAAGCCTGAAAAAGCGGCCGCTCGATTATTTCAAGAACGATTTCTGGGCCGACACCGCCGCCTTCACCGCGGAGCCGGCGACCAAATGCGGCATGGAGTTCTTCCCCATCGACAAGATCGTGTTCGCCTCCGATTGCCCGTTCGATCCGGAGGGCGGCACGATGTTTCCGCGCGAGACCTTGCGCATCCTCGACAAGCTGAAGATGGACAAGACCTCGAGCGACAAGGTCTTCTACAAGAACCTCGAAGCCATCACCGGCAAGACGCTGGTGAAGTGATTGTTGTTTCCTCCCCCGCGAAAATTGCTTTCGCGGGGGAGAACGTCGCCTCAGGCATCGTATTCGCTCGAGACGTCCTTGCCGGAATATTCCTTCAAGAACGACGTCGCGACGATCGAGATGATCGCCGTAATCAGGATATAGATCGCAATCGGCGTGCCCGATTTATAGGTGGCGAACAGCGCCGTCGCGATCAACGGCGCGGGCCCGCCTGCGGTGATCGAGGCGAGCTGATAGCCGATCGATGCTCCTGAATAACGCAGCCGTGGCGTGAAGCTTTCATCGATCAGCGCCGCCTGCGGACCGTACTGCATGTCGTGAGGGATCAGCGACAACACGATCGCGGCGAAGATCAGCGCTGACGAGCCGGTGTCGATCATGCCGAAATAGATGAAGCCGAACACACCCATCGTGGCGCAGCCGATGATATACATCTTCTTGCGTCCGATCAGGTCGGAGACATAACCGCTGAGCGGAATGGTGATCGCCGAAATACAGACCGCACCGAGCACGCCCAGCAGCAACAGATCGCGCGATGCATGGAGCGTGGTGATGCCGTAGGCGAAGATGAAGGCGGTGAAGATGTAGAATGGCCCTTTCTCCGACGTGCGCGCCAGCGCCGTCAGGATGATCGTGCCCCATTGCTTGCGGCACACTTCAAGGATCGGGGTCCGCTCAATTTTGCGTTCGGCGACGAGGTTGCGGAACACCGGCGTTTCCAGGATACGCAGCCGTATCCACAAACCAATGCCGACGAGCACGATGCTGAGTGCAAACGGGATACGCCAGCCCCAGGCGAAGAATTGATCGCCCGACATCTGGCTGAAGATGAGCACGGCAAGATTGGCCAAGAACAGGCCGGCGGGCCCACCGAACTGCGGCCAGGACGATAGGAAGCCGCGTTCATTGTTGTGCCGCGCCCATTCCATCGAAAGGAGAACGGATCCGCCCCACTCGCCGCCGACGCCGATGCCTTGCAGCAGGCGCAGCACGGTCAGCAGAACCGCACCCCACACGCCGATCACCGAGTATCCGGGCAGAAATGCGACCAGGAAGGTCGAGATGCCCATCAGCAGCAGGGTGACGATGAGCGTCGACTTGCGCCCGATCCGATCGCCGTAATGGCCGAAGATGAACGCGCCGATCGGGCGTGCGACGAAGCCGACGAAGTAGATGGCGAAGGAATTGAGCGTCGCGGTTAGCGGGTCCTCGTTCGGGAAAAACAGCCTCGAAAACGAGACCGGCCATCGTGGAATAGAGGAGAAAATCGTACCACTCGATCGTAGTGCCTACCGTCGCGGCGACGACAGCGCGACGGAGTTCACGAGCATGCTGGTCTGGGGTAAGCGCGTAATTGACATCGGTTACCGCTGCCATTGTCGTTCCCTCTCTTAGATGATGTTGCTTGCTGGCATTTCCCCTTTTCATGCGCCGCCGAAGCGGCATGTTCGCCGCATATTGCGGCTTCAATCGCCGCGTGCGCGGCGTTCGGACACAATCATCCTCCCTTTGGCGCAACTCGCCAAGGCGGCAGAATGACCGCGGCCGGTGTTGCGTTTTTCGGCTAAACGATCAGCGACTTGCTTGCATCGCGCCGCTGCGCGTTTCGCGCCCGGCGAGCCGGCGCGACAGCGCGGCGGGAAGCTCGCGGGGTGTATCGACCACAACGACGCCGGCTTTTTCCAGTGCGCTGCGCTTCGAGGCGTAGCTTCCGGCGTTGCCGGTGACGATGGCGCCGGCATGGCCCATTTTCTTGCCCGGTGGCGACGCGCGCCCGGCGACGAAGGCGACCACGGGCTTCTTCATCCCGGCGACGTATTCCGCCGCGTTCTCTTCCATCGCGCCGCCGATCTCGCCCACCAACACGACCGCATCGGTGCGTTCGTCTTTATCCAATGCGGCCAAGGCGTCGCGCGTGGTCGTCCCGATCATCGGATCGCCGCCGATGCCGATGAAAGCCGACTGGCCGACGCCGGCGCGCGTCAGATTAAGACAAACCAGCGTGCCTAGGCTGCCGCTGCGCGAAACGACGCCGACCGAGCCGGGCCGGAAAATGTTCGGATTATGCCCGGGCATGATGCCGACAAAACCTTCGCCCGGCGTCACCAGGCCCGCGGTGTTCGGCCCGACGATCTGTGTGCCGGCGCGGCGCGCCGCGAGCAGCACCGCCATCACATCCTGCGCCGGAATGTGCTCGGTGAGCATGACCAGGAGCTTTACGCCCGCGGCAATGGCTTCCAGCGCCGCCGCCTTGGCGAGCGCCGGCGGAATGAACATGACGGCGGTATCGTAAGGCGCTTTTGTCATTGCCTCGGCCGCCGAAGCGAATACCGGCAAGCCGATATGGGTTTCGCCGGCGCGCTTCGGATTGACGCCGGCGACGACGCGGGTGCCGCACTCGACCATCTTTTCGGTCCAGAACGTGCCTTGCTTGCCGGTAATTCCGGACACCAGCACGCGATGGGATTTTCGATGAATGATCATCGCGCCGCGTCCACTGCCGCCTGCACGGCATCCTCCATGAAATCGTAGGGTTCGATGCCGAGCCGCTCGCGCACCAGCTTCACCGCTTCGTCCTCGCCGGTGCCGTGAATCGAAAAGAACACCGGGATCGTCGGCTTGAGCTTTTCCCAGGCTTTGACGACGCCGTCGGCCATCACGTCGGTGCGGGCGAAAGCACCGCAAAAATTGATGACCAGGCTTTTGACGCTGGGCGCCGACAGCACCAGACTGAGGCCAATTTCGGCTTTGGTATAGGCTTCGCCGCCGATTTCGAGAAAGTTCGTCGGCCTGCCACCGCTGTGGGCGATCACGTCCATGGTGGTCATGGTCAGGCCGGCGCCGTTGGCGAGCACGCCGACATTGCCGCCGAGCTCGATGAATTTCAGCCCGGCCTCAGCGCCACGGCGTTCCAGCGTGGTGAGTTTTTCCGCCGCGCCTTCCTCGGCGAGATCGCTTTGGCGAAAGACCGCTGAGTCATCGAGCGTAAATTTGCAATCCAGCGCGACGACGCGGCCGTCCTTTAAGAGCGCCAGCGGATTGATCTCGATCAGGTCGGCGTCACGCGCGCGGTAGATTGCGTAGAGCGCTTTCAGGATGGCGGCGATTTTCGGCTCGGCATCGCCAAGCCCAAGACCGGCGAGCATGGCGCGCGCGGCGTGATCGTCAAAGTCCTGGTCGATCTCGAGGCCGTGGCGGCGTACGGCATCGGGCCGCGCCGCCGCGACCTCCTCGATCTCCATGCCGCCTTCGGTGGAGAACAGGACCAGCGGCCGGCGCGCGACGAAATCGGTGAGCACCGCGGCGTAGAATTCGCGGGCGATCTCGGCGCGCTCCTCGATCAGCACTTTTTCGACGCGATAACCGTCGATGTCCATGCCGAGGATCGCCTGCGCCGCGGCCCCGGCTTCGGCGGCGCTGTCGGCTTTGCGAATGCCGCCGGCCTTGCCGCGCTTGCCGGTCGGCACCTGCGCCTTGACCACGCATGGCCCGATGTCGCCGAACGCGGCTTTGGCCTCGTCCGCTGTGACGCACAGCTTGCCGCGCGGCACCGGGATCGATGCCGGGACCAGCACCTTCGCCTTGGCGACGTGTTCCTCGAAATTCATCACCGAC